>Ga0070740_10003680_pt1 | contig 15986 bp, 10 predicted proteins | sample Coa_R2_FD_67286 | JGI IMG/M metagenome (GOLD analysis project Ga0070740, IMG submission 67286) | Surface soil microbial communities from Centralia Pennsylvania, which are recovering from an underground coalmine fire - Coalmine... | ecosystem: Environmental > Terrestrial > Soil > Unclassified ... | reverse complement strand
TTTTTGCAGATCCCATCAGCAAAAGCACAGGCAAAACTGCTCTTGCCAACTCCCGATGTCCCGGTAATGAGTACACTGGATCCTTTATAATAACCAGCGCCATTCAGCATTTCATCGAGGCGCTTGATACCACTCGAGACAAAGGTCCTGGGAGCAGGATACTCCAGCGTGAGTGAAGTAATGGGCAAGATTGATATGCCATGACTGTTAATGATAAACGGGTATTCATTTGAGCCGTGCGAGGAACCACGATATTTTATGACGCGAAGATAGCGCGTTGCCATGCACTCGTGAGTTACATTAGTTAACTGGATCACGCAGTCAGCGACATACTCTTCCAGTCCGTAACGCGTAATCATTCCGTCGCCTTTCTCGGCGGTAACAATTGCAGTTACTTTCTTCTTTTTTAGCCATTGAAAAAGGCGCTGTAATTCTGCACGAATAACAGATTTATTCGCCAGATGACTGAACAAGACTTCAATGGTATCCAGTACGACCCGTTTGATTTTATACTGTTTGATGACACGGCCAATCTGGATAAAGAGACCTTCGAGATTGTATTCACCGGATTCTTCAAATTCTGTTCTGTCAATCTGAATATGCTTCAAGACAATCAGTTTTTTTTTAATATTGTTCCGCAAGTCATAGGACAGAGATAAAGAGTTTTGAATCAAGTCTTCTTCTGATTCCTCAAAGGCCACAAACAGTCCCGGCTCCTTTTGCGCAGCACCATACATAAGAAATTGCAAACCCATTATGGTCTTGCCGCTGCCAGTGCCGCCAGTTACCAATGTGGACCTGTATTTAGGCAAGCCGCCAAATGAAATTTCATCCAACCCCTTGATGCCGCTTGGGCATTTGGGTAGTTGGTCAGATCTGCTCTTTTCCTTAATCATGTTCATGTCTCATGATATGACGTCCTTAAGTGCTTATATTGATAGCATATATATTATTTTAACACACTAATAAGCTGCAATAGTACTTTGTTTTTTAAGCACTTGCGCAAGAACCAGGATTCAATAATCCAAAAGCGTCTAATACTGAAATGTTCCTGCGATACCAGGGCTGCAAATCATGACATCATTTTCGTGCTACTTTGCATCGATATTATGCCATTTAACTATAATATTCTCTTAATGAATCATAACTATAATATCCACAATCCAAATTACAACTATAGATATAGCCATATAACATAAGACGAGGATTAATAATGAAAGTCGGAATAAATGCAATTATAGCCGGAGGCACATATGGTATGCCAGCCAGCCATATTGCAGCGATTAGCAATGTCGCTCAGTCTAATAATTTGGTAATTGGATTCAGACCTGTAAGCAGGTTTGCCAAGACTTACCTGGAAAAAGAACACTACCCTACCAAGCTATTCTGTATTAAAAACAAATCCTCTAATAACGGTCCTATGGCTGGCCTGATTGCAATTGATCCTCAATATAGCCGGGTTTCTGAGTCCAATTTCGAAAAGCATAACAAACTTATAGAAAAAGCCTTGCATCATGACGATAGTTTAGTGGCGATGCCATTATACTTATCTAGTGAACGTATTCATGAATTGCAAACATTATTACCATCCAGAGCATTTTCCGTCGAATTAATGAAAAATGAAAATCCAAACGCCCCAATTCGATATCTAATGAGCTGGGAAAAAGATGGCAAAACCTATCAAGCCATCGCAACAGAGAATATAGACACCCACAAATATAGTGTTAATGACTTACACGGAAATCCCATAGAAGTATTAGGCAGAAAGGTTATTCAAAGTGGCAAGTCTGTTCTGCTGCCTGTTACCGCTGATTACGACTTATTAGTGGTTTGCCCACATTACGATGTCTTTGATCCAAAGCATATCGACAAACCACCATTTCGTACACAACCTGGTATGATCAGAAACTCTTTGTCATATAACCAGGAAATTGTTCAGCAAAGCGAAAGACCTGGATATGCTGGCCCTAAAGAAGATACAAACGGCGGCAACTGGAGCCCTCGCGTTCAAGATACAGTCAGGAAAATAAACGATGGCATCAGTCAAATCGATCCATATCGTACACACCATACATGTCATACAGTGCATCATAATGCGGAATCTCTCAACCCGTTTGCTGATGATCTGGAGAACAATCTCCCTGCATTGATTGTATTGCCTTTCGAAATTAATTCAACTGAACTTCAAGGCATTACCCCAGGAACAAAGTCAAATATCTTTCTTGCAGAATCAGTCCAGGAATTGAGTGCGCTCCATGAATTAATCAAAAATAAAGGCTACTATTGGCCATCTCATGCCAAGTATCATGATGAGTTAAGGACATTTTCACCCAAGTTGAGATCATCTCTTTCTGATTCGCTTCTCAAAATATGCAATAATCTTAAGGCAGAACATTTACATAAATCTCACTCGAACCCGGAAATTTTCACTAACCATGACAGTGTAAATTCAACCACATCATTAGTCTCTCAGCCTCAAGTACTTGATCTAACCAGCTCAATAATCGTCTCACATTCAAATGAAAAGATAGAACCGATCAAACATCGCGTTAAAAGTCACAAAAAATCCAACAATCCGACATTCAATACATTTCCGACAGAAAATCCAAATGAAGTGTCAGTCACCAGAGAGGAAATGGCCAGATTCTTTAGAACAATAAATACTACATTCGGGCTATTTAACATCAAAAACAGCGCAAACAACCATAAACGAAGAAACAAAATGGCAGCCAATCCAGGTGGAACATTTCAATATAGCTCGTTTTAATTATATTACAGCATCAAATAGAATAGCTGCCTTAAAGAAATGATTACTCATTCCTGACACCTCGCGACACACACCATCAAATCAGTGGATGCCGCGAAATGGCATCCAATTACAAACTCAACATGATACCTTGTTCAGGCTTGATTAATGTTACCCCGATATCATTTCCCAGGGATAATTCGTTTATCACTCTCTTTCCCGTGTCCTCATTGGAATTTGAAAAGTCAATCAACCTGGGTTTAATGTGAGTAACAATAACTGGCAACCCTCTTAGTGAGTTTTTGAAATCTGAAGGATTAACAATTGCCGCCAATTGTCGCAATTCAGCCATAAATAATTTTGGATTTAAATGACCAAATAATTTATCCTCTGGTTGTGAATTTAAAAATGAACACTCCAACATGATAGCATGAAGCTGCTTATTTCGTATGAGCGGCGCAACTTCATTCCAAATATTTTCCATGTTTATCGATTTTTCGACACTATCAGCACCGGTATCTCCAAAGTACAAGACATAATCAGTCTTGTAACGAATTAAAAAGGCGCTTGACGCCATTCCAGCATGACTCAAAGGGAAAACTTTTACGTCAAGATTGGTGTTGGGGACAGCAATCCATTGCAGTAATGGTATGGACTGATAATGTTGATAATTCAAGCGTGGAATTTCCCCATCATCTCCAAAATTACCCCAAACAGACCAGTTAAAAACATTTTTCAGCAATGCCTGCATTGTTTCTGTACGCGCTATTATTGTCTGCTTCTCTCGCAATTCTGGCTGTGCCATCACAAGACCCATCAGATGATCAAGATGTGCGTGAGAGATGAGATAGGCCGGAATATGTTTTTGCAGCAATTCGTCAACATTTTTATCATGCAAAGATTGTTTAGCAAAGGCAACTTCAAGCCCACGCACCAGACTACCCCCATCAAGCGCAGTATAATTTTCACTATCGAGAGTCTTTACCAAATATGCTGATAAATTTCCATCTCTCAACCCCCCATTGACTCCAAGAGGAACAATTTCAAAGACAGGGGCACAATATGATGAACTGGACAACATTAAAACAAGAAATGTGATTAATAACTTGCGCATATAGATTTCCTTTACTTTAAATACGGGAAATATTCAAGACAACATTAAAATAATACAGCCTTCAGGCTGGCTTGAATTACCGTATTTATACGGATAGGAATCCAAAGATCATTGGCATTAAAGTGATTTTATTAAAGCAGCTCGATTTAATCTTGCAGGTATTCGATTGTGAAAGCCGCTTAACACTGCTTTTGCAACTATCTCAGCTTTGTTCTTGCAATCCATTTTATTTTTAATATTTTCCATATATGATTCTATTGTCCGCTTGGATAAAGAAAGCAATGCCCCTATTTCTTTTGCGGTTTTACCTCTTATTAATAAAAAAACACATTCACATTCACGGCTTGTTAATTCATATTTATTTTGATTGCCATCATCCAGCATGTAATGAGATGCGCTTAAATGTAAATTATCATCAAGCTGCTTTAACAGCTTAAAAACCTCATCCTTATGGTATGGACGGCAATAATAAATCAATCCTGTTATATTATTGCTGTGATCTGTTAAAGGATATTTTTCCAATAGAAAAACGTCATTACTCTTTGAATCAAAATGCACTGTTGATACTTTGCCGCCGTTTAATACACACAAATCCTGTTGCTGAAAAATTTTATTATCTTCAATAGACGACGGCGACAACTCTTCATCTGTCTTGCCAGCAATTTCTTCTACATCACTCAACCCTTTTAATTCAAGCAAAGATTTGTTTGCGGCTGTATAATGACGGTTTAAATCCTTCCAGCCAATATAGCCTGAAAGATGATCAAGCAATGATTTTTCTGGAAACAGCATTAGGGCACATTCTCCAGTAGCGCAAATTTAAAGCATGAAATATTAAAGCGGTTTGCAGCCTATATCAAGCCAGCAGATATATGAAGTTTTATACTGGTTAATGGGCCCATGGGGTAGCGATAAATTTTCAGCGCAGAACCTTTGGTATATGAAGAGCGGCGTTATTCGCGCGTGGCTGGATGCTTATTTTTATAAAAATCATGCAGTTAAATTAATTTATTTTCCATATAAATCATATGGTTAACCTCTTGAAATGTCAAATTTTATTTTTATAATAATAATTATAGGAACCAACAAACATACGGTAAGGAAGCAAAGACCTGTCAACTTTTATGATACATGTTCGGAGGTGATGATGTATGAACACGTTAATACCTTATGAACCAGCGAAGTTGATAAATGATATGCATAATCTCATGGAAAATTTGTGGCAGCGTACATTTGATTTGGACGCCAGGGATTTAAGCGAAAGAACAAGTCAATGGCTGCCTGCTATTGATATAAGAGAAGAAGAGGATAAGTTTTTAATCTCTGCGGATTTACCAGGCGTAGATCCAAAAGATATCGACATCTCGCTGGAAAATAATGTGCTGACATTAAAAGGAAAACGAGAGGAGGCTCACGAGGAGAAAAAAGGATCTTTTTATCGGATGGAACGTATGCAAGGGCAATTCTATCGGCAGTTTACCTTACCCACAGCCGTTGACAATAAACATATTACTGCAAAGTCAAAACAAGGCGTATTGGAAGTTATCCTGCCGAAGAAAGAGAAAACAGAAATCAGGAAGATTGATGTAAAAGTGGAAGAATAACCTATTGTCCCGCCAATATGGATGTTGTTTGTTGCGGGAAATAGGATATGTTTATTGATTAGCAGGAACAGATAATCTTGTTAGACAATTTAAAATACTCCGCCTGATTAATATCTATCTTGAAACTTTCTTTGCTCGGATCTTACCCTGTTTTTTGTATTAGACAGAATGGGTTTTTTATTTCAAAATTCATTGATTACATTAAAGTAATTTTTGAAATGAGTTCCAGAACTGGCTATAATTAACTTTGGGTAAAGTTGGCTGTTTGTCCATATCAGGAGATGTCACATGCGCGTTATCAAACTATTCCTATTTTTCATTCTATTTATTCCCATCATTGCATTTTCCGCAGAATTTTCTAAACCATACCTGGTATTTAAAGTGAATCATGACGAGTTGATGATGGATAATACTAATATCAAAGGCGCACGCTTAGTGATAGACGGAGACAAATCCTATGGTCTCGAGATCCTGCTTACAGCTGACGCAGCGAAGCAATTGATGGAGATGACCAAAAAAAATATTGGAAAAAATATGTCGGTCTATTTTGGCGGTGAAAAATTTATTTCCAAAGCGACAATACAGAGTGTACTGGGTGACGATTTATTGTTAGCTCACTTCCCCAAAAGAGACGGCCAAACATTGATAAATTCTCTAAAGAACAATCAATTGGAATGAATATCGTTCAGATTTTCTAATGCATGAGCGCGCATTACATTAATAAAGGTAAATTGTATGTTGATAAATTTAATATCTATCTGGAAAGAAGGGATATTACCCGATGCAGTATATGAAAATAAAGCAAATGAAATAAAAAAACCTCTGGTAATCCAGAGTAGCTTTCAATTTGAAACCCCTCCGCGTGTGATTTTTGTTAAAAGTATGAAAGCTAAAGACGAGGTTACACATTATGGCGATCTGCCTACGGTGGAACTACAGCCTTTAGAACAAGAAGTTTACAACCAAACCCTCACTCAATTAAGAAATAATCCAAATTTTTATAACGGCAAACAAATGTTATTAACTGGCGCTGTTTATGACACAGATAATAATACTCTTTATTTAGAAGCCGTAAGGGTAGATTATGTATTTCTTGCTTCATTAGAAAAAATGAAACAGGTAAAAGCTCAAGGCAGCGCTCTTCACTGTCAGGATTTTTTTAAAACAGGTGTTTTAGCTCCTTTTGTTTCAAAGGATAATAAAGTTTCAATTATTACCAGAAAAGACAAATGGAATTTACGTTCTGTAGCAGCAGGATTTCTAGAATGCAGCAATGACAGCCACCCATTAAATAACCTGATAACAGAAACAGCAGAAAAGGAAGCTGACGAAGAATTTCTATTCGATCATAATCAACAAAGACGACTTGATTTTGCTGGACCACCGACTCTATCAAGTATTTCTTTTCGAGATGCTATTGGGATGGGAATAACACCAACTATCGAATTTGTTGTCCCAATTCAAATAAAACATGATGCTGATTTTATTCTTTCTGTTATGAATAACAATGAAGCACCAGATGCACATGAGCACGTCCCTGGTAGCGCTGTAAATGTGCCGCTAGATTCAAATGAACGTGAAACAGCTTCGAGGTTTATGCGCCAAAAACTTCCTGGTAGTTTTTTATACGGCCCGGTATTACACTCCTGCGCAATTCAAGCAAACCCTGGCATGCCCATTGCTCATCGTATTGCTGAAGTACCTGAAAGTCGCTTTTATCCTATGGGGATTTTTAAACCTACCTTGAGGAAAGCACTAAAAGATTGCTCAGAAACTCAGGAAGTCGATTTAAGGGGTAGCAAAAAAATTTGCAAGTGATTGATTTTTTAAAAATACGGTATGCATAACATCCGTTGCAAATGCATGGCAATGCACAACAGCATGCTACTCAGTCATGCAAAAAACCTGCAACGACTCTCTTAGTGAAGTGTCCTAGCAGCTCAGGAGGTATCCTGCCTAAACTCTCGAGGTCTTTTTTGACAAGACATTGTTGTGTTGTTTCGGATGTTAGATGAGTTGTGAATTAAATGATGCAAAGTAATACGTTTTGTAATCAATTATCAAGCCAGATAAACACTAATCAATATATAGTCTCAGCTTACTACCAGTATTTAACACCTGATTTTCTAAAATAGACTTGATTTCATCCGAAATATAACAAACTAATTCCTGATTTTTTTCATTAACGGCGACATTACTCACATTTATATCAGGATTAATATTACGAATACATTTCATAATCAATGACTCAAAAAATTTAGGCGTACGATCAGTTTCTGAATCTATCAATGAATTACGTGCTCCATAATCCACCAACCCTTCCATCATACTCTTTGTTAATAAGAAACCTTTCAACGGTGGGAGAAGGTTAAACTGGGTAGCATAGCTTGACACTTCCTTCTGCTTCAGATCAACCTTCACATCTAACGATTTCAAATATTCCGCGAAGGTAGCAATGGTGACTTGTTCATTCCTGCTATTCACCAGTGGTTTGGCTGATAAAATCCCATTATTCTCGGTATAAATAAACACAGGCTGACTACTCAACATGGCTTTGGTGAAAGGCCCGATGGGCGATGAATAAATAACTCCATTATGCTGTGTATGCACATGTCCCATCGTGGGCTGGAACCTCACATTAGGCTCCAGAGTCAACTGGTACATAACAATATCTTCCTTATATTGATGTGATACCAGTGACTGTTTTAAATATCCAGGCTGAATCACCACGCCGTCTAATCTACAGCCCAGGGAAATAATATCCACATTACTGTCATTATTTGATATAAGTTTAGGCGGATTTTCTGGTAACGTTTGATCTGAAATGAGCCTGATGGTCTTGGGAGTCATGCTATCTGTTGAATACATGATGACATGTCCCGTTTTATCCTGAAACATTTCTTTAGCTGCTCGGGATATCGCATACGGATCATCCATGTTGTGCCATGTTGCTGTGACCGCACGGAACTGATTTTGCTGTTCTGAATCAAGAATGTTGTGTTTGCTTTTTAACTGTTGCAAGTCGGCGAATATATTCGACCATGTTGATGCGTCAATTTGTTTTGGCTTGAGCGCATCCCACATCAGTTTATCTGCTTTTAATCCGCGTAACAGGAAATTTTCCCAGGTTATTGTTTCTTGCGCTGCTTCCAATGCATCATGATATTTATTTACCAATTGATTGAATTCTTTGAAAAAATCCTTGCTCATAATCATTAAAAATGGCTTTTTTAACCCAGATATTTTTTGTTTCTCTTGCATGGCATGCCATTGAATGAGCTTCGAGTAACGTGTCATTAATTCGGAAAAAATGTTGCCCATTGATAATATTGTACTCAATGAAAATCCCGAACCTTGCGAGGTAGAGCCCATACCAAACCCAGATGTCTGTTGACTATTTTCTGAAAGCCACTCATAAAATGCCGCTTGAAGCTGATCTAATACATTAAAGCTTCCATCAACAATGCCCTGCTGCACATAACCACGTGTAACGAGGACGTTCGATAGAAAATCCCTTACTTCATTTCTCATAAAGTCACTTGTCAGAAACTGATAGGTGTCCTTGACCGTTAGAGGCATATAATTTTTCCCGCCATCTGGCAAATCATTCCAATACAAGCCAGGTTTTGGTGTCCCCTGAAAATAGTCAGAAACATTCTGTACCAATGCATCAACATGCTCTTTGCTATCTGAAAAATAATCATCACAGCTAGTCAAAATCACATAATCGGTGATGCCACTCTCTTCCAGGCCCTTCATAAGACTACGTGCAGATTTGATTGCATAGTCATTTAGTGTCTGACCACCAATCTGGATACTACCTTTACTGCCTGAAGCCAGCCCCATTCCAGCGGTACGGGTGCCGCCACCGGCATCCAATACAAACGCAATATTTTTAGGTTTGGAAGAAGTACGCATTTCTGTAGAAGGTGAAAACAATGAGGAGGTAGTCGATAATAGATGTTTATTGTCATTCAGCGCCTTATAGACAGGAGAACCTTCTATATCAATTTCATCACTAACGAAATCACAAAGTGGCACTATCGATCCCTTATCGACACCAGCCACATAAGTTTGTTCTTGATTGACTTCTGATAATTTTTCAGAGGTCGAGTCTTCCTTGCCGTGACTGGTAATCAGAACAACCTGATCATCTCCAACTACTGTTTCCGACAATTCAGGAGCAGGTAATTTTTCGTCAGAGCGATACGGTTCATTGTATCCCGCTGCTAATAATTTTGATGTATGCTCTGAGTGTCGTTCAATACCATTTGGGTCGGGTGGCTTGAAATCAATCTGGATTTGATCCATCATAAACTCAGATTTATCAGGACTGTCTCGCCACGCTGATTCATAACTTAGCTGTTCAGATAACGCGAGGCATGCCTCCTGTTCCGTTTTATCAGGATTCGCTTCAAGGTATTTACTGACTAACTCTTTTTCCTTTTTGATGCCTTCGAAAAATGAATTCATTTCACTTTTGTAGTAATCAATCACACCGCCACAAACCGCTTCAATCAGCTTAGCCGTTTCCTCATGTGATAAATGTAATTCATTGATAACTGACTTGATTTGAGCATTCATCAACAAGATATCTGAACGCTTATCGAGTAAACGAATAGCACGCTCAACATCAACATTCATGATCCCTGTTATCATTTCACCAGGATCCAGCGACATCAATTTGTCGCCGCTTTCTGTCTTAAAATATCCCAAGTCGGATATTATATTGGTGTCTAAATCAAACAATCCTCGCGCCCACATCTCTTTGAATAAAGCGACGGCTCTATCAATGACATCTTCTTTCAGTTCCTCAATGATTAAATCTTTATTGGTTTCAATTTCATCAGGTTTGATGGTGTTAAATTTGTTTAATATGGCAGTAAAATCATCTTTCACAATACGAACTGCTTTTTGTGATACTTTTGATCGATGAGATTCGTCAAAATTGTATTTTTTGCCATCGAGAGTAACACTAAAAGATCCTTGCACATAGGAGAAAGGCCCGACCAATCCCTTGCCTCTGCGTAATACTTCATCCAAATCAATCGATTTTTGCTTATCTTCCCATGCGGAAATAAATCCCAGCACGAATCGATTCAGTTCAGGATTCTCCCTGAGTAAATGCAAATATCGTTCTAGTGCCCGAGATCTTAATAATGAATTAAATTGCATAATAAACAAATCATCACTCTCACTCGCCTCTTTGCTAGTGAGACTGCGCGTACGATTGAATGCGATATGCTGTAAAATCAGTCGCATGTTGGGATTGACGTGTTGCGACTCAATCTTCAAGAGATAGCCATTACCAATATCGTACACAGTATGCTCAGCACCATTAGAGAAGAACACGGGTTTCTCTGGTGTAGGCGTTTGCTGCTTGCTTTTTAATTTTTGCATCCTGGACGAAATTCGTAGTAAATCAGGGAACATTGAATCAGCAGGCCCTAATGTTGCCTCAGCCAATTCAGTGGTATCGTTGAAAGGAACCGGTCTCTCTTTAATATCGACATTGTTTAATTTGAGCCGTGCTAATAGTTCGATATCAAAAGCAAATGACGTACTCTCCAATTGCGCACTTTCATCATCATTGCCTAAGACTTTTTGCATTTCAGTTCCTGGAAAGAGCTTGAATCCAGTCTGTGTGTCACTCAATCCGGACAATTCAGGAAGAAATGCCTTCACTAACTGATTAAATATATCACTGCGGTATAAGAATTCCTTCTTTTTGCCAATCACCTCGCTTTCGGTATCCCTTCTTGTACCTACTGACGCACAAGGCTTTTTTGTTTGAATACCTTCCAACACATCGGCAATCAGATTACCCATTTCTCCAATTGGAATTTTTGGCGAAAAATCAATATATCCGACAGCATCAGGCGGGAATAAATCTTTCGAGAGTGCGTATCGCATACCGCTCCTGATCGCAATCGCTTTTCCCGGGGATTGCTCATTTTGTATATCCAAATCATGATAGATACATTCTACATTTTGATTTGCAATATTTGAGTTCGTTATAATCGACTGAATGGCTTGCATGGTCAGATTATCAGGATCTTTAGCTCTTTCAGATTGTCCACGGGAATCAACAATAATCAGATTAATTTTTATATTTTTTCCCAGAATACCCTTATTCAGTTCATTCGCTTTTTCTCTAATCACTTTCAGGTAATAATCGATTTGAGTTTGCTTTATCAATTTAGTTTCAGGATCAATTGCCGCACTCATATCGAATTGCATAACCAGGGATATTTCTGATTGGTAAATACTGTCAGTTAACGCGACACGTTGCCAGCCATCCAGCTCTCTATCATGATTTTGAAATGGTATTGATTTTACTTTGTCATTTACTTTGACGTTTTGAATCTTAATACTCACATCTTGAGACCAAGCCTCGTATGCTTGCATTAAATCAGTTGGACTCGTTTTATTGCAATAGTCATAAAAGGTTGGAACCTCGACATAGGTATTTGCACCCTCTTCCTTGCCGCCGAGCAACTTGCCTAACATGCTATTTCCAAGAAAGAGCGGCCCGATCACACGCGCATATTCAGGATTATGATACAACACTTCCAACACTGAAAAAATCTCAGGAAATCTCTCAATGGCGAATCCTATTGCATGGCTTTTTTCAGTATTAGCATACAGCTGGTTAATTTCAGTGAATAATTCTTTGATATGGGCCTTGTCCACTTTTCCTTCAGACAAGTCACTAACAAATTTGACAAAGTTATTAATGAATGAACGATAATGATGCGGCGTCATCAGGCTATATATATTTTCTGAGTATTTGATCAGGCTAGCGAATTCGCGATTATTTGCTAGTTTAAGCACATTACGTAATGCGCCCTCCAATACTTTATCAACTTTTGTATTTTCTATTAATTTTGTATTGACTTCAGAAAATGATACTTGTGTAAAAGTGAATATGCCTGATTTACCTTCCAATGAACCTTTAGTTGTTTGATTAATTTCATACATACGCATAAAAATGCTAATAATGCCTTTTGCCATATTGAACGCCTGAGCGCTGCTTTGCGATTCCTCAGGTGAGTCTATCCAGATAGTCGGCACACTTTTAGGTTGAACACCGATATCCTGAACAGCACGTATCAACTCAATGTCAAATGCCATGGTCAAATTATGCATTTTTCCTGAAATCTCCGGGATACACTCAATAGCGATTAACTTATTTCCAACTTGCGTATCAGGTACTTGCACATTTAGAAGAGTTCTTCCTAATAAATTAAACATGAACGACATTAAATGACGATCACCACTTTTGTTTCCTACAACGGATTCCAATATTCGCCGTGATCCAATAACAAATTTTTGATCATTAATATAATACTCATGCAACAACGTGCCGGTTGTTGACAAATCGATTGAATTATCCGCGTCTGTCATCAAAACAACATCTGCCAATACCTTCTCATCATTTACCTCTCCATACTCAATACCAGCCAGATGGCGTAAGCCAAGATGAACAGCACCCGCTTTTACTGATTCATTGCCCAGTGAATCCGGGTCTTTGTCGCGTAGTTCAGGATCCTGATATGATTGAATCTGGGGAATGAGGTCTTCATAGCCATGACATTCCACGTTATCCCTGTATCGAGCAAGACGCCCATCCACATCTAATAACTCATCTACAGCATCGATTGTACGTCTAATACAGGGCCTGATTTTGCCCTCTTTATCTGGAGCGACTCGCGTTTTACTTTGATTAGCCTCATCAATTACTTCATCATCTTTTCCATGTGGCGCCTGATCGTCGTATAAATGCACCTTCCATTCCAGACAGTCGCAATCACGATATAGCCACTCAAGTTGCTTGCATTTGGTTTCAAGAAAATTTTCACCGGTTAAACATTCGCTACGCTTTTTCAAGCGATTAAACTCTTTATGCACGGGAACAAGATAAGCCACTCTTTGCTTCGATTTACCATTTTGCAGTGATTTATTGACCTCTAACAAAGCCAGCCTTGACTTTACCAGAAAATCTATTTTTTGAGGGCTGACGCCAGGGTACTGGCTCCATTCAATATCATGAAAATCAATCTCTTGATTGAGAATGCGATCCGCGAGGTCAAACGTGAGGGTCTCGATTTCAGTCAATTTATCATCAGCCAGCTGTTGATATTCTTTTAATTTCCGTCCATTCATTTCCATGCGCGACTCGATATCTTCTATCGCCTTAATTTTGTCACTTAACTTCTTTTTGTTTATTGCGATACTTTTTACATATTTGTCCTCGGGAATATTATTTCCCAGAATTTCAATTCTTTTGTTAAGCACTTCAATTTTTCGTTTTAATTTTTCACGCTGTTGTTCTAACTTTATTCGCTCATTTTCACATTCCCACATGACTTGTAATTCAAGCGGCATTTCCGTCTTAATCCATTGAGGTCCTTTCTGATATTGCTGGTTTATATAACAAGCATACCCGTACGCTAGACTGCCCAAAGAAGCAAGCTCATACGTGGATGAGATCAGCGACCCCATGGATGGAATACTGATACTAGGCAGACTAATGCTTAACCGTGGCAAGTAATTTTCAATGTCGTATGACATTTTTTTAAATCGTTGCACAACAAATGAATATGGATTTGCAATCCATGTGGGAATATAAGAACTGTAATCAACAGACGAGAGCTCCATAGGGGAAGAGACAGTTATTGATGAATTCATATCAAATGTCGTTGTTCTTGCTTTTGACATAGTATTGGTATCCTCGTTATCTGTTATATTTTTATTCTGTTATATTTTTATTCTTTTATATTTTTATTCTTATATTTTTTCTTTCTTATTCTTTATTATAATAAAAAAAAGCCTCAAAAGTAGTAACTATATTGATTTTTATAATTCATCATCTCAATAATTTCTTAATAGAATCATATCCTAAAAAAAATTCAAGGTGCGTCGACTCTGAATGAAGAGAGGCGCCCGCTAAATCCTGCTTGGCAACCCTGCATTGATATAAGAAAAAACAATAGTGTATAAAATCGCGCTATTAATTTTAATTTTGGCTTGCAAATTGTTCGCCATATTCTGAATTTGGCTGCAAATGAATGAATGGATGAATATAGCTTAACGTGGATAGCTTCGGCTCCCAAGTTAAACCTATTGTCACTACATGATGCACGCAAGCCGTATCCATTAGATTGAGATGAGCAAGACAAGTTATTTACAGCTCTACCCGATCACCTGAAGGGCATCGCATTATTTGCTGTGAATACAGGTTGCCATGATCAGGAAATCCGTAACCCAAGATGGCGATGGGAAATAAAAGTCCTAATGCGCGAAAAATACCGCTTGGAAACGAGCAAGGAAAAATATCCATCTTGCTCATGTGCGTGTGAGCAGGCGTGAGTTTCGAGAACAGGCAAGACTTGTGTGGACATGGTATACGTTCTAAATAAACGATTGTGAAGGAATATATCCATGGGTAACTTCATCGACACTTCAGATAAAAAATACCTACAAATCCTAGAAGAAGCCAAACAACGAATCCTGTCCTCCCGGATAAAAATAGCAAAAGCAGCATCAAGAGAGCAATTTCAGCTATATTGGCGGTTTGGTCAAAAAATCATCGAATCCCAGGAAAAATTCGGCTGGGGCAAATCAATCATTGAGAAGTTATCAGTTGACCTCAAGAGAACCTTTGGGGGAACAACAGGCTTTTCGCCTCAGAATCTCTGGTATATGAGGCAGTTTTACCTGGCCTACAGAGATCATCCAAATCTCCAACAACTTGTTGGAGAAATTCCATGTGGTCATAATTTGATCATTCTTAGCAAGGTAAAGACCATTGAAACCAGAGAATATTATATCAAAGGTGTGATAGAGCAAGGCTGGACGAGAAGCGTGTTGCTATCACAGATTGAATCAAATGCACATATAAGACATCTCTCTAATAAGTAACATACATTCAAACAGTCATTGCCCAAGCAACTGGCAGAACAAGCTGAGCATGCAATGAAGGATATTTATATGCTCGATACATTAGGTCTTACAGCTCCTGCGCTTGAAGCTGAAATAGAAAACCGAATGGTAAATAAAATCAAAACCGTTATGCTGGAGTTGGGGTATGGATTTTCGTTTATTGGAAATCAATATCGAGTCGTTGTTGATGACAGTGAATATTTTATCGATCTCCTGTTTTATAACCGCCGTCTGCAATCACTCGTAGCAATGGAAATTAAGCGCGGTAAATTTCAACCTGAATATGCAGGCAAAATGAATTTTTATTTAAATCTGCTCGATGACTTTGTACGAGAACCGCATGAAAACCCATCTATAGGAATCATACTCTGCTCCGAACGTAATCGCTGTGTGGTTGAATATGCGTTACGAGGAATTAAGAGTCCAATAGGCGTATCTGAGTTTCGTTTATCCAAGAATTTGGCTCTTCCCCATATAAGGGGGCATTTTAACTAAAAATAAATTACCTTACTTGTTGAATGGACAAGTAAAAGGAAGTTAAAAATGCCCCGCACGAATCTTATCGTGAATTTGCCAG
>Ga0070740_10003677_pt1 | contig 15990 bp, 9 predicted proteins | sample Coa_R2_FD_67286 | JGI IMG/M metagenome (GOLD analysis project Ga0070740, IMG submission 67286) | Surface soil microbial communities from Centralia Pennsylvania, which are recovering from an underground coalmine fire - Coalmine... | ecosystem: Environmental > Terrestrial > Soil > Unclassified ... | reverse complement strand
GATCCGCATAATCATGTGCAATTGTACGCAAGCTCGCCAAGGTCCCCTCAGTGACATGAACCGGCAGGCGGATGAGCCGGCTTTTGTCCGATATCGCCCGCCGTATGTGCTGGTGTATCCAGATAGGCACATAGTTCATAAGTCTCGGAGACCTGTCCGGCTCAAAGCGGTCGATGCCGACCATTAGTCCAAGGAAGCCCTCTTGAACAAGGTCGTCGTACTCCAAACCCCGGCCAGTATATGATCCAGCAATTCGACAGACGAGCCAGAGACTGTCTTCGGTCAACGCTTTCCAGGCTTCGGGATCGTCTTGGCCGACCCTAGGCCGCCGCCCAGGAACACGATGACGAAGCAGACGATCAAGATAGATGCTCTCTTCGGTGCGAGTCAAGCGCTGCATCTCAAAAGCAGATGCAATGAAGTGGATGGAGTCTTGTTCCAGAGCGAGATGATCTAGGTGCAAGTAGCGCAGCACGTCAGCCGGATACGGCATGCGGTGAAGCAGGGAGCCAAAAAAGGCTTCAGCCTCGGCTGCTGACACACCTCCTTCCCGACAGTGCGCAATGGATCTGGTGATCCGAATGCTGTCGCGATCGAGACCTTGACGTAGTGCGCGGCACAACCGCTCATCTTGCTCCAACGTTTCCATTGCGCGTGCGAGTTGGAAAATCGAGATAAAACCGCGCTCAAGCACTTGCGCTTCCATTCGAGGTACGAATTCGTTGTAGAGCCAGTTCTCGCGAGATGATCGACTCCGAAACGCTCGTATCTGGCGTCTACCGGCCGGATCCGACTGGGCGGTGGAACCATCTGAATCTGACGGCCAGCTAATGGAATCGTCCTCATCGAAAACGTCAATTTCTTCCCAGAAGGCTTCATCCATTGCAGGAGTAACCACGAGAGTCCCGAAATCGTCAGGCTCAGGGCCTCCGGGAATCGCCTCCTCGGAAAAGGGAACCTCAACCACCTGTTGATCGCCGTTTTGGCGTGAAGGAATGGAGGCGCCTTCCCCACCTTGTATGCGCGATACTGTGAGCTGTTCGGGAGATACATTCACCATGCCTAGTTCCGGAGGCTGGGTGGGAGAATGGAAAGCTGCAGGCGGATACAGAGTTTGTTGAGAGATATCGGGGACAGGCGGACCGCTGGCTAAGGGCAGCTTGGGCGCAGCTTCACTTTGTTGCCTATCGGTACTTGAGGGCCCTATCTGAGGCACAGCCGGTGTCGAATTACTCGCGCCTCTTGAACGGAACACCAACGATGGCCCGCTTAGTGTGGCAAACGCCTGCTTCAGATCACTGAAAGATCTCTCTGTGTTGGATGCGTTCTCCGGGTTTTGCTGTTGCCCCATAGGCATCATCAGCTTCTCGCGAGACGCATGTTGCAATATTGTCTCATGGCCGTGGTCCACTGTAATTGCAGTCGCTGTTGGTGCCTGGCTTGAACCATTCCATGCTGTGCGCACGGACACCGGTTTAGACAGGTGATCGGTTAAGACAGTAGCATACAAGTGGCTGAATTGCAAGGACCAATCGTTGTACTCCGACCAAGCACCTTGAGAGTGAAGGCGCCTGCCCGAAGATGGAATACGACGGTAGGGTACATGGAGGCTTGAATGATCGAAGGTAAGGATTCGGAAGCTGTCACAGACAGCCATCGTGAATTGGCTGACATTGCTGCCGGCCTCGTGAACCGGCAGATCAAGCTGCCCAAGCTCTTCGCGTCACCTGTTTATGTCGATGCAGCAACTGTGGAGAACGGTCTGATCTATCTGCGCATGCGAACCCATGACGGCGAACTGATCGAGATTCCCGTACCTGAAGACGATCTCACCTCGGCAGCAGAATCGCTTAATGACAGGAGCACCACCACCGTATCTTCCGGACTTGTCCCTCCTCGTGAGCTCTTCTTGCTTATAGAGAGCGCGCGCATTCGCCTGGCCTTCTCGTTCGATCCGTACTTCGCCGTATCCTTGTCGGGTGTGCAGGCGCTTCCGCATCAATTGGAAGCAGTCTACATGTATCTGCTTCCACAAGCGCGCTTGCGTTTTCTACTGGCTGATGACCCAGGAGCCGGCAAAACTATAATGGCAGGTCTCCTCGTAAAGGAGCTTAAACTCCGAGGATCTCTTGAGCGGGTCTTGATCCTATGCCCTGCTCCATTGACCCTGCAGTGGCAAGATGAGTTGCGCTCCAAGTTTGACGAAACTTTCGAGGTCGTAAATGCTAATCTGGGCCGGAACCAACTGGCCGGCAATGCGTGGGACCGCTTTCCTCTGGTAATTGCCTCGCTTGACTTTGCCAAACAGGACCATGTGTGGCAAGACATCTTGCGCGTCCACTGGGACATGGTCATCATCGACGAAGCGCACAAGTGCTCAGCGCGGTCGTATGGTGACAAGGTCAACAAGACCCGGCGTTATGCGCTTGCGGAACGACTCTCCGCTGCAACAGATCGCTTGCTCCTGCTCACGGCAACCCCTCACCAAGGTAGCGCAGATCAGTTTGCCAATTTCCTGAAACTGCTCGATCCCGATCAATTTGCAGACGCAATATTCAACCGGAAGTTATTGCAGGCCAACGATAGCCCGTTCTTCCTTCGTCGGATGAAAGAGTCTTTGCGTGATTTCGAGGGTCGGAAACTGTTTACGGAGCGCCATGTTATCACTCAGCCGTTCTCGCTCACTTCTTATGAGAAGCTCCTGTACGATGCCGTGACGACGTACATAAATCAGTTCCTTCCGCGTGCACGGGGGAAGCGCAAGATGAGTGTATCACTCGCCCGCATCGTGTTACAGCGCCGACTGGCCAGCAGCTTAAGGGCGATTCGTCGGTCGCTAGAAAACCGCCATGACCGTCTAAGTGTGCTGTTGCACGAATTAGAGGCACTGTCGGAGAATGAGCGCGCCCGTCGCCTTGCCACTCTCCAGATGATCCAGGGCGTTGACGATGAACAAGACGAAGGGGATCAAGACGACGAGGCCCGGGAGGAGTTGATTGAGCGCGTTACTGTCGCGCAACGTCTCGATGATTTGAGACGGGAAGTAGTGGCCCTAGAAGAGCTGGTCAAACAAGCACGCGACACGGAACACCGGGGGCAGGAATCAAAGTTGGCCGCCCTGCGATCATGCCTTCTGGGCACAGAATTCGATAGCCTTCGCGACGGGCGTGGCAAACTTCTCATCTTTACCGAGCACCGCGATACGCTCGGATACTTGCGCGAGAATCTCGAAAGCTGGGGCTACACGACTTGCGGTATCCATGGTCAGATGGATGCGCAGGCCCGAAAGGCTGCACAAGACGATTTCCGCCAGTTTTGCCAGATCTGCGTTGCAACAGAGGCAGCAGGAGAGGGCATCAACCTACAATTCTGCCATCTCATGATCAACTATGACCTACCTTGGAATCCGGTACGCCTAGAGCAGAGAATGGGGCGTATTCACCGGATTGGGCAACAGACAGATGTATACGTATTCAACTTTGTTGCCGAGAATACAGTAGAAGGTCAAGTGCTTGAGAGATTATTGCATAAGTTGGACGCCATGCGAGAGGCACTCGGGGGAAGAGTATTCGACGTCATCGGAGAACTCTTACGTCTGAATGATGTGCGCCTGGAGGACATTCTGCGCGAAGCTGCGTATTCGCCGCGCTCCATCGATGCCTATCTGGAACAAATAGAACGTATCGACCCTAATCGCTTGAAAGAGTATGAGGAAGCCACCGGCATTGCACTCGCAAAGAAGAACGTAGACCTCAGTCGAGTCAACTATCAAGATATACGCAGCTTCGAGCGACGGCTTATGCCCGAATACGTCGAGTCTTTCTTCCGTTCGATGGCGGAATCGACCATGGTGCGTTTGGAAGATCGTGCAGACGGGCTCTTACGCATTGAACATGTGCCTGTAAGGCTCCGCCAAGTTACGTCCGCAGCGGCGCGGCGTTACGGATTGCCTTCAGTGTCCTACCCGAAGCTGACCTTCCGTAAGCAAGATCTGCTTCGGAGCGAACATGCGGATGCAGAGCTGCTTTCACCGGGACATCCGCTCTTCGCAGCAATGGTTGATGACCTTGAGCAACGTTTCAAGCACGCTGATCAAGGATGTGCCGCTTTCATTGATCCAACTACTCAGCAAGAGTACCGACTGCACTTCTTCCAAGTGCAGGTGTTAGGCGAGGAACCTGCTGGAGCAAGTGCTCAACGCCACCATAGCCAAAAGACCCGCACGGTCGTTTTGCACGAACAACTTAGCGTTGTGCGGGAAGATGGCGGTGGGACATGCCAGATTGTATCATCGGATATTTTGCATGACCTGACTCCTGACGACGAATCAGATTCACCTTCCTCTCTCGAGGCAGAGCACCGAGCTGGCATTCCCACCGCGGATGATGTGCGCCGGCTTGAAAGATGGGTGCAGGCTACCATCCAACTTCCCATGACGCAGGACCTGCGGAGCGGGCGTGAGCGCGAGGTGACGATTCGCCAAGAGTATCTGAAGCGCTCGTTCGACGAACTCCTAAAGGTTGCTCAGCAGCGTGCCGTGGCCCTAAATATCAGAGTCATGGATGGTGAGGATACCGCACGTCTTGCGCGTGATGAGGCCATACGAAGAGTGACAGAGTTGCAGGAACGGTGTGATCGCAAGAATGCTGAATTAGCTCATCTTCGCGTGCTCCGCCCGGGTCCTGTACTATATCGCGGAAGTGCGTTAGTTCGCCCGGTAACTGATCCAAGTATTGCACATCTCATGCGCCGAGATGATGAGGTTGAGGCCATTGCAATGGCTATCGTTCTCGAGTATGAGCGCTCACGTGGGTGGGCACCGGAAGATGTCAGTCGAGCCAACGACGGAAGTGGATTCGATATTCGCAGCATCGGACCCGTCGATCATGATGGATTGCCTGCGATACGGCGAATAGAGGTGAAAGGTAGGGCCTTTGCCCACCAAGATGTAATGCTCACTCCAAATGAGTGGCTTCAAGCCCATCGACACGGTCCCACCTACTGGCTTTACGTCGTTTACGACTGTGCCTCGAACAAGCCTCGACTACTCACCATTCAGAATCCGGCGGAAGCTCTGGCCGCCGACACACAACAGTTGATTGAGGTAAAGGGATATCGCATTGCGGCCGAAGCTATCGAGCAGACTGGATATCATGGGCGTTCCGAGACGCACGAAGGCCGCTAGTGTTACGCTCCTGTGCCGTGATCCCGGTTCAGCCTATGGCCGCGTCGCTTTTGCGAAGCCGTTGTCGACCATGTAGCGATAGCTCTGGGCCACCGCGTCCAGCGCGTCCATGGCCACCTCGTCCAGCTCGACGATGGTCCACTCCGTATTCTCTCCGCCGGCGCGGACGATGGCCGGGATATCCAGCACGCCGCTACCCAGCGGCGCCATCGGGTCGTCGTGCGTGGCGGGGCCGTCCTTGACGTGCACCAGCGGCGCGCGCGGACCCAACTCGGCCAGCATCGCCGCCGGGTCGAGGCCGGCCACCCGCGCCCAGTACATGTCCGGCTCGATGAAAATATCCGGGTCGATGTGCTCCAGCAGCGTACGATAGGCCGGGCGGCCCTCGACCGTCTCACACTCCCACCAATGCGTGTGCAGGCCCAGGGTCAGCCCATGTTCCTTCGCGATCGCATTGGCCGCGTTGTACTCCTCAGCCAGTTGCAGGATGCCGCCGACGCTGCTGTAGCGCGGGTCGCGCGGCCAGCCGTGCCAGATGACGCGGGAGCAACCGAGGTCGTCGGCCATGCGCAGCGCCCGTTCCCGGCCATCTCCAAGCGGCAGGTCGGTATGCGCGGAGATGATGGTCAGGCCGAGGTCTGCCAGGTGCCGAGCCGTCTGCCGGGGCGAGGCCCCCTCGTCGAAGAAGGCGGTCTCGATGCCGGCATAGCCGATCTCGTCCACCCGGACGAGCGCCGCCTCAAAGTCGGGCGGGGGCAGGTGGCGTAGCGTATAGAGTTGCAGACCGATACGAGCAGTCATAGCTTATGCCTCACTCTTCCCGCGGCGCCGCACCTTGCGTGCGCTCCAGAATCATCTGATGGAACGCGGCGGTGTCGTTCAGGTGCGGGAACGAGCCCTCGGGCACGTCGACGCCAAGAAACCGGCACAGCGGCTCCCAGCCCTGCTTCACGTCGAAGACCAGCAGTTTGTCCGCCGGCACGCGCTGCTTGACCTCCTGGATATGACGGTCGAAAACGGCAAGCGCATGCTCCTTGTTCTCGAATTGACCGTCGAAGGTGCCTTGCCAGACCACCGAGGTGACCATGCGGCCAAATCCGGGAATGTTCGCCGGTCCGACAGGCTCATCCGTCGCCGTGCTCCGTCGATATATCGTATTGGCAACGCTCTCGTACCACTTCTCGGGGTCACGCAGCGAGAGCAATACCCTCGCATCCGGGTAGGCGTGCATGATCTGCTCGTAAAATCGGCAGGCCGGCCAGTCCACCGTCGCGTTATAATCGCTGAAGACGTCAGCCCAGTCGACCGTCTTACCCTCGGCCGCGGCTTGCCAGAACTCCACGTGGTGCGGGTTGGCAAAGACCTCGACCATGTGATAGCAGGGCCCGAACCCCAACTCTTCGAGCGCTGCCTTGAGCGACAGGGTGCCCGTTCGCCCAAACCCGGCGCCAATCACCTTCATGCCCCTTACCTCCTTGCACATGATGCCGGATATGCACGTGGAACCTATCACAGCGATCAGGGTCTGTCAAAGCCGCTTAATAGCAGGCATCCGGACATCTGGAGCGGGCTTGGACCGTGCCCTGCCCTATGCTAGCATCAGGATAGATGTGTTTCATCGTCTCTAAGGACCATAACCTATGCCATTCGGTTTCTTCTTCGACCCGCGCTACCTCATACTCACCCTGCCGGCGCTGGCCCTGGCTCTGTTCGCGCAGATGCGCGTGCAGGCCGCCTATAGCCGCTATTCGCAGGTGCGCAACAGGCAGGGTCTGACCGGAGGGCAGGCCGCACGCCGCCTGCTGGACTGGGCGGGGCTGAGCCATATCCCGATCCGCGTCGTACCCGGCCAGTTGTCGGACAACTACGACCCGCAGGCCAAAGTGCTCAACCTCTCCGAGGGCGTGGCCTACAACGCCTCGGTCGCCGCCCTGGGCATCGCCGCGCACGAGATCGGACACGCCTTGCAGGACAGCCAGAATTACGCGCCCTTGCGCGCGCGTGCCGCCATCGTACCGGCGGCCAATATCGGCACCAACCTCGGCGTCATACTGTTCATGGTCGGGCTCTTCATCGCCGCGCTGCACATCGTGGCCTGGGTGGGCGTGGCGCTCTTTTCGCTGAGCGTGGTCTTCGCCCTGATCACCCTGCCGGTCGAGCTCAATGCCAGCAATCGCGCCCGTATGCTGCTCACCTCCAGCGGGATGGCCGACAAGGAGGAGATGGCCGGCGTGAGTGCGGTGCTCAACGCCGCCGCCCTCACCTACGTGGCCGCCCTGGCCCAGGCCCTCGCACAGCTCCTCTACTTCCTGGAGGTGCTCGGTGTCTTCTCCAACCGCCGAGACTAGCCGGGTGCACTTTCCAGCCGGGGATCGGCCCGTGCTACTGGCCGACTTCGATGAGAGCGAGATGGTGGCGTGGGCCGTCGGGCGCGGCCTGCCCGCCTATCGGGGCCGCCAGCTCTACGCTGCCGCCTACCGCCGCCTGGCCACCTCCTTCGACGAGCTGACCGAGCTACCGCGCGATCTGCGCGCCGAGCTGGCGCAGGTGGCGACGCTCGCGCCGCTGGCTGTGCAGGAGAGCCGGCGCCACGAGGCGGCCGAAACGGAGAAGGCGCTCTTCCGCCTCCACGACGGCGCGCTGGTTGAAGGTGTGCTGATGGACTACCCCTCGGAGCGCGTCAGCCGCCACACGGTGTGCCTCTCCACGCAGGTGGGCTGTCCGCTTGGCTGCCGCTTCTGCGCCACGGGCCTGCAAGGCTGGACGCGCGATCTCAGCCCCGGCGAGATTGCCGGGCAGGTCATCCATTTCGAACGCGTTCTGCGCGCGCGCCGGGAGCACGTCACCAACGTCGTGTATATGGGCATGGGCGAGCCGCTGCTGCCGTATGAGAACACCATCAAGTCGGTACGCTTGTTGACCGACCCGCGTGGCTTCGGCCTCGGCCAGCGCCACATCACCATCTCCACGGCCGGCGTCGTTCCCGGCATCCGCCGGCTGGCCCACGAGGGGTTACAGGTCGGCCTGGCCATCTCCATCCATGCCGCCACCGACGAAGCGCGCTCGGCGCTGATGCCGATCAACCGGCGTTACGGCCTGGGCGAGCTGCTCGATGCCTGCCGCGAGTACGTGGCCCTCACCCACCGCCGCATCTCCTTCGAGTACACGCTGATGAACGGCGTCAACGACGGCGCCGGCGACGCGCGCCGCCTGGCCGGCCTGCTGCACGGGATGCTCTGCCACGTCAACATCATCCCCTGGAACAGGGTTGAGGAGATGCCATTTGAGCCGTCGCCGCGTTCCCGTATCGAGGCGTTCCGCGACATCCTGGCCGCCGCCGGCATCCCGGTGACCATACGCGACACCCGCGGCGACGCCATCAAGGCCGCCTGCGGCCAGCTCAAGACGGGCGCGACCCGCGCCCGCCGCCCCATCTCTGCTCCCTTACCTGTCGCCGCGGTCTAGCGTGCTCCTCTCCGGATGGCGTGACTGATCCGCGTGCGCGGTGTTTTACTTAAGGCGCCTCTCGTTCCGCCCGCCGGCCTCGTGGCCTACACCCCAGTCGCTGCCGCCACGTTCCGCCTCGAATGAGCGGGCTTTGTGGATAACGTCGCCGCCCAAGTCGTCCAAATATGGTATGCTGTCCAATGTAGGCAACTACATCTTGTGCCATGGAGCTGTCCTGTCGTGGGATAGTTGCAATAACGGGGGAAGTCCGGTGTAATTCCGGCGCTGTCGCGCAGCGGTAAGGCGACCCGCCAAGCCCGAATGCCCGTCCATGGCTCGATCACTCTGTGCCCTTCGCCGGAAAGGGTGTGATCGATCGGACATGGCCCGAGGACGCTCGGACTCCGTGGACGTTCATCATGCAAGCTCCGATGAGAGGGCGGGCCTGATGACCAGAAAGGAGTCCGCATGTCCGCCACCCCAGCCGCGCCTTCCTCCGACACGACGCCTGCGGCAGACCATCACCCCAGCCCTACCGTCCGCACGCGCGATGGCCGCATCGTCCCCTTCGACGCGGAACGCATCCATATTGCCATCGAGAAGGCGTACCGGGCTACCTTTGACATCCCCGCGAGCGCCGCCCTCCCCGTAGACGTCGCGGCCACGATCACGTCGCTCACCGGCACGGTCGCCACCTGGTGCCACGGACATGAGATCGTGGAGGTCGAGCAGATCCAGGACGAGGTGGAGCGCGCGTTGATGCGCGCCGGCGATCACGCGGTGGCACGGAGGTACATCCTGTACCGCGAAGAGCACGCCCGCCGGCGCTCTGCCCGCGTGCTGCATTATCGCCGGGCCGACGGCACCATGGTCGCGCTCGACACGGACACTTTGCGAGGTACGATAGCGGAGGCGTGTCATGGCTTGGATGTCGATACCGCCGGGATCGTCGACGCAACCATGGCCGGCCTCTACGACGGCATGCCCGAGCGCGAGGTGCGACAGGCCGCCATCCTGGCCGCGCGAGCCAAAGTCGAGGTCGAGCCGGCCTATTCCTACGTCGCCGCGCGGCTCTTGCTAGGCACGCTCTACGCTGAGGCGCTGGGGGTGCCCACTCCCCTTGCGGCGGCGGACGCCGCCTACCGCCGCTATCTGCCCGCCTATATCGAGACCGGCGTCGCGGCCGGCCTGCTTGACTCGGCGCTGGGCACCTTCGACCTGGCGCCCCTCGCCGCCGCTCTCGACCCTGAGCGCGACCTGCTCTTCGCCTACATGGGCCTGCAGACGCTCTACGACCGCTATCTCTTGCAGTGGAAGGGCCGGCGTATCGAGCTGCCGCAGCTCTTCTGGCTGCGGGTCGCCATGGGCCTGGCCCTGGGTGAGCCCGACCGCGAGGCGCGCGCCATCGAGTTCTACGACCTGATCTCGCGCTTCCTGTTCACGCCCGCGACCCCCACGCTCTTCAACGCCGGCACGCGCCACCCGCAGCTTTCGTCGTGCTTCCTCACCACCATCCCCGACGACCTGGGCGACATCTACAAGTGCCTGCGAGACAACGCCCTGCTCTCCAAGTGGAGCGGCGGCCTCGGCAACGACTGGAGCAATATTCGCGCGCTCGGCGCCCGTATCCGCGGGACCAACGGGGCCAGCCAGGGGGTCATCCCCTTCCTCAAGGTAGCCAGCGACTCGGCCGTGGCCGTCACTCAGGGCGGCAAACGCCGGGGCGCCGTCTGCGCCTACATCGAGCCGTGGCATCTCGACGTCGAGGAGTTCCTCGACCTGCGCAAGAACACCGGCGACGACCGGCGGCGCACGCACGACCTGAACACCGCGCTGTGGATCCCGGATCTGTTTATGCAACGCGTCGCCGAAGGCGGGGACTGGACGCTGTTCAGTCCGGACGAAGTGCCCGACCTGCACGAGCTGTACGGCCGCGCCTTCGCCGCGCGCTACGCCCACTACGAGGCCGAGGCGACGGTGGGCCGGCTCCGGCTGCACAGGACGCTGCCGGCGGTTGAGCTGTGGCGACGTATCCTCACTGCCCTCTACGAGACCGGGCACCCCTGGCTGACCTGGAAAGACCCCGCCAACGTGCGCTCCCCCCAGGACCACACCGGCGTCGTCCACAGCTCAAACCTCTGCACCGAGATCCTGCTCAATACGTCGCGCGAAGAGACGGCGGTGTGCAATCTCGGCTCGCTCAATCTGGCCGCGCACCTCACCCCGGACGGCCAGATCGACCTGCCACACCTGGAAGCGACAGTGCGGACGGCCGTGCGCATGCTCGACAATGTCATCGACATCAACTACTACCCGACGCCCGAGGCACGGACCGCGAACCAACGCCACCGGCCGATTGGCCTGGGCCTGATGGGCTTCCAGGACGCGCTGTACGCGCTGGGGATCGACTACGCCAGCTCCGCGGCGGTCGACTTCGCCGACAGGAGTATGGAGGCCATCGCCTACTACGCGCTGCTGGCCTCGGCCGAGCTGGCCCGAGAGCGCGGGCGCTACGCGAGCTTCGCCGGCTCCAAATGGGATCGCGGGCTCCTGCCCCTGGATACGGCGGACCTCCTGGAGCGCGAGCGTGGCCTCCCGGTAGAGATGGACCGCACGGCGACGCTCCCATGGGAGCGCGTGCGCGCGACGATCCGGGCGCACGGCCTGCGCAACAGCAACATACTAGCCATCGCGCCGACCGCCACCATCTCCACCATCGTCGGCGCCTCGCCGTCGATCGAGCCCACCTACACTAACCTCTACACCAAAAGCAATCTCTCGGGCGAGTTTACCCAGGTCAATACGGCCCTGGTGCGCGACCTCAAGTCGCGCGGGCTGTGGGACGACGAGATGCGCGACGCGCTCAAATACTACGACGGCTCGCTCCAGGAGATTGACCGCGTCCCCGCCGAGATCAAGGAGCGCTATCGCACCGCCTTCGAGATAGCGCCGGCATGGCTGATCGCCTGCGCGAGCCGGCGTCAGAAGTGGATCGACCAGGGGCAATCGCTCAACCTGTACCTCGCCGGCCCCAGCGGCAAGAGCCTGCACGAGACCTACATGGCGGCCTGGATGGCGGGCCTGAAGTCGACGTACTACCTGCGCACACGGGCGGCGACACAGGTGGAGAAATCGACCCTGGACATCAATCGGTGGGGCATCCAGCCGCGCTGGATGAAAAGTGCCAGCCCATCCGCCGCGCTTCAACTCCGGCGCGGGGATGCGGAAGCCGCGGACAACGCGAGCACGGCACCCGCGTGCGCCCGGGGCGAGGAGTGTGAGGCCTGCCAATGAAGCGTCTCATCAATTGCCGCACCGTGGACGTCAACCAACTCATGCCGTTACACTACCGCTGGGCATGGGAGCACTACCTGAACGGCTGCGCCAACCACTGGATGCCCACCGAGGTACCGATGGGTGCCGACATCGCTACCTGGCGCTCGGACGCGCTCTCACCCGACGAGCGCCGCGTCATCCTGCGCAACCTCGGCTTCTTCGCCACGGCCGAGAGTCTCGTCGGCAACAACCTCGTCCTGGCCATCTTCAAGCACGTCACTAACCCCGAATGCCGCCAGTACCTGCTGCGCCAGGCCTTCGAGGAGGCCGTGCATACGCACGCCTTCCTCTATATCGTGGAGAGCATGGGCCTTGACGAGCGGGAGGTCTTCGACATGTACCGCTCTGTTCCGGCCATCGCGCGCAAAGATACCTTCGAGATGGAGCTAACGGCAGCGTTGCTGGAGCCCGGCTTCTCGACCGAGACAGCGGACGGCGCCCAACGCTTCCTGGAGAATCTGATCGGCTACTATGTCATCATGGAGGGCATCTTCTTCTACACGGGCTTCGTGATGATCCTCGCGTTCCACCGCCAGAACCGCATGACGGGCATCGGCCAGCAGTTCCAGTACATCCTGCGTGACGAGACGGTCCACCTCAACTTCGGCATCGACCTCATCAACGGCATCGTGGCGGAGAACCCGGAGCTGTGGACGCCGGACTTCCGGCGGCGCATGGTCGAGCGGGTGCGCGAGGCAGTAGAGCTGGAGGCCGCCTACGCGCGGGACTGCCTGCCGCGCGGTGTGCTCGGGCTTAATTCTGAGCTCTGCCACCAGTACGTCGCGCACATCGCCGACCGGCGCCTGGAGCGCATCGGCCTACCGGCGCAGTACGGCGCGGCCAACCCCTTTCCGTGGATGAGCGAGACGATGGACCTGGGCAAGGAAAAGAACTTCTTCGAGACGCGCGTCACCGAATACCAGGCCGCGGCGACGCTGCGCTGGGATTGAAAAAGAGATACGGAGAACACCATGGCCATATCAAGCATCCTCGGCTACCCGCGCATCGGGCGCGATCGCGAACTCAAGCACGCCTGCGAGTCCTTCTGGAAGGGGTCGCTGCCGGAGGCAGCGTTACGCGAGACCGGAGCGACGTTGCGCCGCGCCCACTGGGCGGCCCAGCGCAGAGCCGGTATCGACCTGATCCCGGTCAACGATTTCTCGTTCTACGACCAGGTGCTCGACGCCATCGCCCTGGTCGGGGCAGTCCCGGAGCGCTACCAGTGGCAGGGCGAGACGGTCGATCTCGCCGCCTACTTCGCCATGGCGCGCGGTGCTCAGCAGGCGGGGCTCGACGTCACCGCGATGGAGATGACCAAGTGGTTCGACACCAATTACCATTACATCGTGCCGGAGTGGCACGCCGGGCAGCACTTCCGCCTCGCATCGACCAAACCCTTCGACGAATTGGCCGAAGCCCAGGCAGCGGGCGTGCCGGCCAAGCCCGTGTTGGTCGGCCCGTTCACCCTGACCCTGCTCGGCAAGGCCGGCGATGAGGGCGGGAATCTGGATCTCCTGGGCGAGACGCTCGACGGCGTCGTGGAGGTCTACGGCGAGGTGATCGAGCGCCTCGCCGCCGCCGGAGCATCCTGGATTCAACTCGACGAACCCTGCCTGGTGCAGGACCGCACGCTAGAGGAGCTGGCCGCGCTGCGCCGCGCCTACACGAGACTGGCCGCGCGCAAAGGCGCCGCCCGGCTGCTTGTCGCGACCTACTTCGGCCACGTGGGCGAGAGCTACGAGAGCCTCGCGGCGCTGCCGGTGGACGCCGTCGGGCTCGACCTCGTGCGTGGCCGCGAGAACCTGGACCTGTTGCGCGGCCACGGCTTCCCCGGCGACAAGCTACTGGCGGCCGGCGTCGTGGATGGGCGCAACGTCTGGCGCACCAATCTGGAGGCCGCGCTCGACGTCCTCGACGCGGTGTCCACGTTAGTTCCTCCGGAGCGCCTGATCGTGACGCCCTCGTGCTCGCTGCTGCATGTGCCGTACGATGCCACGCGTGAGGAAGGACTTGATGCCGAGGTGCGCGGCTGGTTGGCCTTCGCCGAGCAGAAGCTTGCCGAGGTGGTCACGCTGACCCGTGCCCTCAACGAAGGGCGTACAGCGGTGGCCGCCGAGTTGCGGGCGAGTGCGGCCGCGGCGCGGGAGCGCGCCACCTCTCCTCGCGCGCGCGATGCCACGGTGCAGGCGCGCATGGCCGGCGACGGGGCCGCGGCGCGCCCTTCCTATGCCCAGCGCCGCCAGATGCAGCGGGCGAAGCTGAACCTGCCGCTCCTGCCGACCACGACGATCGGCTCGTTCCCGCAAACCGCGCAGGTGCGCCGCGTGCGCCGTCGCTTCGAGGCGGGGGAGATCACGGAACGGGAATACGACCGCTTCATCGAGGAGGCCATCGCCGACGCCATCGCCCGGCAGGAAGAGTTAGGGCTCGACGTGCTCGTGCACGGCGAGTTCGAGCGCAACGACATGGTGCAGTACTTCGGCGAGCAGCTATCCGGCTTCGCCTTCACGCGCCATGGGTGGGTGCAGAGCTATGGCTCGCGTTGCGTGCGCCCGCCCATCATCTACGGGGACGTGTCCCGCCCTGCGCCGATGACCGTGCGCTGGAGCGCCTATGCGCAGTCGATCACGGAGAAGCCGGTCAAAGGCATGCTGACCGGCCCGGTCACGATCCTCAACTGGTCGTTCGTGCGCAACGATCAACCCCGTAGTGAGACCTGCCGCCAAATTGCGCTGGCCCTCAAGGACGAAGTGGCCGACCTGGAGCGGGCGGGGCTGCGCGCAATCCAGATCGACGAGCCGGCGCTGCGTGAGGGGCTGCCCCTACGCAAGGCCGATTGGGAGGCCTACCTGGCCTGGGCCGTCGCCTGCTTCAAGCTAGCGGCGTCGGGTGCGGGACCGGCCACGCAAGTCCACACGCACATGTGCTACAGCGCTTTCGACGACATCATAGACGCCATCGCGGCCCTCGACGCCGATGTGCTCTCGATCGAGAACTCGCGCTCGGGCGGCGAGTTGCTGCGGGTGTTCCGCCGCACCGGCTACGACAAGGAGATTGGTCCGGGGGTCTACGACATCCACTCGCCGCGCGTGCCGGGTGAGGATGAGATCGTGGCGATGCTGCGGGCCACGCTGGAGGTCCTGCCGGCCGATCGCGTGTGGGTCAACCCCGATTGCGGCCTCAAGACGCGCACCTGGGACGAGGTGACGCCCGCGCTGGCGCATATGGTGGCGGCAGCCCGGCGCCTCCGCGACGCCATTGAGAGCTTCCCTAACGCTGGCCAGCTTGGCCTTGAGGTATAGAGCGGCCTACTTAACGGCCACCCACGGGGCTTTGTGCGGTGCTGTACGCTCACAGGATCCAATCGCGGCGGGCGGCGAAGCGCCGCAATGCCTCCTGCTGCACCGCGCTCTCCACGGCGCCGGGGCAGACCGCGCGCACCTGGCGCAGCGCCTCCTCGGGCGTTGCTCCCGCGCGGATGCGGTAGGCGGCCAGGATGGTGCCGGTTCGCCCCTGGCCGACCAGGCAATGCACGACGACGGCGTGTCCCGCGGCGCGCTGCCGGTCTATGAAGCCCAGCGCGCGCATGATCTGGTCCGGCGTGGGCGCGTGCATGTCCGGCACGGGCAGATGCAAGGACGCCAGCCCTTGCCGGACCAGCGCTTCCTGGTCGAGCTGGGTTTCGGTCAGGGACAGCACCGCCCGGATGCCCTGGGCGCGGAGCCACGCCAGGTCCCTATCTAGCGCCGTGAGCGTGGCCTCCTCCTGGCTCTCCGCCGCACCCGCTCCCCGACGCTGCGAACCGCGCCCACCGGGCCGTGAACAGCCGGCAAGCTCGTCCGCGATCAGCCAATAGAAGCCCGGGATCACGTCGTTCTTTACCTTTCCCCCTCCATCACCGTCCGGCGGGCTCGCGCGCGCGGCACACATCTTCTAGGCAATAGTGTAGACCGGCTCGGCAGGCAGAGGCATCGGACGTTCGAGCGGTTCCCGCCTACCCATGAGGCTAGGGCCGGATACCC
>Ga0070740_10003674_pt1 | contig 15995 bp, 16 predicted proteins | sample Coa_R2_FD_67286 | JGI IMG/M metagenome (GOLD analysis project Ga0070740, IMG submission 67286) | Surface soil microbial communities from Centralia Pennsylvania, which are recovering from an underground coalmine fire - Coalmine... | ecosystem: Environmental > Terrestrial > Soil > Unclassified ... | reverse complement strand
ATCCTCAGTGTCCGGAATCACGCTCTTCATGCAGCCGGTGCAGGATCTTACCGTGGAGGATCGCGCAAGCCGCACGCAATACCAGTACAGCCTCGAGGATCCGAATTCGGCCGAACTGGCCTTATGGACCTCGAAGCTGCTCGGGCGGCTTGGGTCGTCGCCGGCGCTTGCCGATGTCGCGAGCGATCAGCAGGACTCGGGCTTGCAGTCGCGGCTTGTAATCGATCGCCAGACGGCGTCGCGGCTGGGGATCACCCCGCAGATGATCGACGACACCCTGTACGACGCATTCGGGCAGCGCCAGATCTCGACCATCTTCACGCAATCAAACCAGTACCATGTGGTGCTGGAGGTCGATCCCGCCTTTCAGAAGGATCCCGCCGCGCTCGATCGGATTTACGTGCGCTCGGACGGCGGCGGCCAGGTTCCCCTGAGCGCGTTCACCCACTACGAGGAAGGCGACGCCCCGCTCGTGATCAACCATCAGGGGCAGTTCCCGACCGTGACGATCTCGTTCAACCTCGCGCCGGGCTACTCGCTCGGCGACGCGGTGGCGGAGATAGAGAGCGCGACGAGGGAGATCGGGATGCCGGAGAGCGTGCAGGGGCGATTCCAGGGGACGGCGCAGGCTTTTCAGGCATCGCTGACCAACGAGCCGCTTTTGATTCTGGCCGCGCTCGTCACCGTCTACATCGTGCTTGGCGTTCTCTACGAGAGCTACATCCATCCGATCACGATACTTTCGACGCTTCCGTCGGCGGGCGTCGGCGCGATCCTCGCGCTGATGATATGCGGGAGCGAACTCAACGTGATCGCCCTCATCGGCATCATCCTGCTCATCGGCATCGTGAAGAAAAACGCCATCATGATGATCGACTTCGCGCTCGAGGCGCAGCGCAAGGACGGCATGTCCGCGCGCGACGCGATCTATCAGGCGTGCCTGCTGCGGTTTCGGCCGATCATGATGACCACGATGGCGGCGCTGCTCGGCGGGTTGCCGCTTGCGCTCGGCACCGGCACGGGCTCGGAGCTTCGTCGGCCGCTCGGAATCGCGATCGTCGGCGGTCTGTTGCTCAGCCAAATCCTCACGCTCTACACCACCCCCGTGATCTTTCTGGCCTTCGATCGGCTGAGCGAGCGGCTCGCGCGCCGCCGCGCGGAAATACTTTCACCGGCGGTGACGCGGTCGTGATCCCGGAGTTTTGCATCAAGAGGCCCGTCGGCACGACGCTCCTCACCATCGCGATCGCGCTTGCGGGGCTGGTCGCCTTCAGGATGCTGCCGGTGTCGCCGATCCCGCAGGTCGAATTCCCCACCATCCAGGTCCAGGCGCAGCTTCCGGGCGCGAGCCCGGAGACGATGGCATCGGCGGTCGCGACTCCGCTCGAGCGGCAGTTCGGCCGGATTGCCGGCCTCACGCAGCTCACTTCGACGAGTTCGCTGGGCAACACCAGCGTCGTGCTGCAGTTCGAACTCTCGCGCAACATCGATGCGGCGGCGCGCGATGTGCAGGCCGCGATCAACGCGGCGCGAAGCCAGTTGCCGAGCGATCTGCCGTCGAATCCGACCTATCAGAAGGTCAACCCCGCCGACGCGCCGATCCTGATCTTCTCGCTGACCTCGTCCACGCTGACGCGGGGCAGAATCTACGACGCCGCCTATTCGATCCTCGCGCAGAAGCTCTCGCAGATCGAAGGAGTCGGCCAGGTGTTCGTGGGCGGAAGCGCCCTGCCCGGAGTGCGGGTCGAACTCAATCCCACCCGCTTGAACAACCTCGGGATCAGCCTCGAGCAGGTGCGCACTGCGCTTGCGGCCGCGAACGCCAACCGCCCCAAGGGGGAGCTAGCCGGGGACAAGGTCGCGCGATCGCTGGCGACCACCGACCAGTTGCTGAAGGCCGCCGACTACCAGCCGCTCATCATTCGCTATCACAACGGCGGCGCGGTGAAGCTGTCGGATGTAGGCGAGGTGCGTGATTCGGTCGAGGATCTCAGAAACCTGGGCCTGGTGGATGGCCGTCCCGCCGTGCTGCTGGTCGTCTTTCGCCAGCCCAACGCCAATATCATCGACACCGTCGATCGCATCATGGCGGCCGTGCCGTCGCTCAAGGCCTCCATCTCCCCGGCGATCGATATGGCGGTGGTGCTGGACCGGACGCTGACGATTCGTGCCTCGGTGCGGGAGGTGGAGCTGACCCTGCTCGTGTCGATCGCGCTGGTTGTGATGGTGGTGTTCGTATTCCTGCAGAGCGCGCGCGCCACCTTGATTCCCGGAATCGTCGTGCCGGTTTCGCTTATCGGCACCTTCGGCGTGATGTACCTGTGCGGATACACCCTCGACAATCTGTCGCTGATGGCGCTCACGATCTCGACCGGGTTCGTGGTCGATGATGCGATCGTGGTGGTGGAGAATATCGCGCGCCATCGCGAGCAGGGGATGGGGCCGATACGGGCAGCGATCGAGGGAGCGCGCGGAATCGGGTTCACCGTGGTCTCGATCAGCGTGTCCCTGGTCGCCGTGTTCATCCCGATCCTCCTGATGGGCGGGATAATCGGGCGGCTTTTCCGAGAATTCGCCGTTACCCTCTCGGTCGCGATCGCGGTCTCCATGATCATCTCGCTCACCACGACGCCGATGATGTGCGCGCATTTGCTGGGCGATGATCGGGCGCGCGGCACCTCGGCGTCTGGCGCGGCGGGGCGGCGGATGCTGGGGCGGATGCACGAGTTTTACGCGGAGAGTCTCGCCTGGGTGCTGGACCATCCGCGCCTGATGCTTTCGATCACGCTGGCAATGGTCGGGATCAGCGTGTACCTGTACGTCGCGATTCCCAAAGGATTCTTCCCGCAGCAGGATACCGGGCGGCTGATGGGGGCCGTGCAGGCCGACCAGGCCACCTCCTTCCAGTCAATCACGCGCAAGCTCGAGGAGTTCGTCGATATAATCCGCGCCGATCCGGCGGTTGACCACGTCGTGGCGTTCACCGGCGGGCGCAACAGCCGCGGCACCAACACCGCCCGGATGTTCGTCTCGCTCAAGCCGCTTGGCGAGCGGCGGCTCAGCGCCGACCAGGTCATCGCCCGCATCCGCGCCAAAGCCCGCAACGTGGCGGGCGCAAGCCTCTACATGCAGGCGGTTCAGGATCTCAACGTCGGCGGAAGGATGGCCAACGCGCAGTTTCAATACACCCTGCAAAGCGACGATCTGTCCCTGCTCAATCGATGGGCTCCGCGGCTGCTCAACCGGATGAGGTCGATGCCGCAGCTCGTGGACGTCAGCAGCGATCAGCAGAACGCGGGCCTCGCCGCCAATCTCGTAATCGACCGCGACACGGCCGCGCGGCTTGGACTTTCGCAGCGGGCGATCGACGACACGCTATACGATGCGTTCGGGCAGCGGCAGGTTTCGACGATGTACACGCAGCTCAACCAGTATCACGTGGTGATGGAGTTGGCGCCGGAGTTCTGGCAGGACCCGGATTCGCTAAACCACGTTTACGTCGCCGCGCCGTCCGGAAAACTGGTCAAGCTTGCCACCTTCGCGCATTTCGCGCCGTCAACCACCGCGCTCGAGGTCAACCATCAGGGACAGTTCCCTGCCATAACGATATCTTTCAACGTACCGCCCGGCGTGTCGCTGGGTGAGGCAGTGGACGCCATCAACGAAGCCGAGCGGCAAATCGGCCTGCCCGCCAACATCCACGGGAATTTCCAGGGCACCGCGCAGGCTTTCCAGGATTCCCTGCGCAACGAAGCGATACTGATATTCGGGGCGCTGGCCGCGGTCTATATCGTCCTCGGCATCCTCTACGAAAGCTACGTGCATCCGATCACGATTCTTTCCACCCTGCCGTCGGCGGGGGTAGGCGCACTCCTCGCGCTGCTGATCTGCCGGGTCGATCTCAGCGTGATCGCGGTGATCGGCATCATCCTGCTCATCGGCATCGTGAAAAAGAACGCGATCATGATGATCGACTTCGCGCTCGAGGCCGAACGCAGGCAAGGCCTGAGTTCGCGCGATGCCATCTACCAGGCTTGCCTGCTGCGCTTTCGGCCGATCATGATGACGACGATGGCGGCGCTGCTTGGCGGGTTGCCGCTTGCGCTCGGCACCGGCACCGGTTCGGAGCTTCGCCGGCCTCTCGGAATCGCAATCGTCGGCGGCCTTATCATGAGCCAGGTCCTTACCCTGTACACGACCCCGGTCGTGTACCTGTATCTCGACCGGTTCCGCCTGTGGAGCGCGGGATGGTTAAGGCGCATCTTGGGAGGGATCATAAGCCCTCCCGAGCAGGCGCATCCTTGAACTTTCCCGCTGCGGGTGCCGGGGCCGGCCGGGCCTACAATGGCATCGCCGGGCGCCTTGGTGTTGTAGTAAAATTGACAAGCGAGAAAGTGCAGGGTACGACCTTGAACTGACCGCTTCGATGATCTCGCAGAAGGCAAAGTATGCGCTGAAGGCGCTGACCGTTCTTGCCGAAGAGTATGGCAAGGGGCCGATTCTAATCGCCGATATCGCCGCGCGGGAGAATATTCCGCGAAGCTTCCTGGAGTTGATCCTTCTCGAACTCAAAAACCATCGCTTTCTCGACAGCCGCAAAGGACGCGGCGGCGGTTATTTTCTGGCCAAGCCGCCCGCGCAGATTTCCATCGGCCAGGTGTTGCGAGCGATCGAAGGTCCTCTCGCCCCCCTGCCGTGCGTCAGCAAGACCGCCTACCGCAAGTGCGACGAGTGCCGCGATGAACGCACCTGCGGGGTGCGACTGCTGATGCGCGAGGTGCGCGAGGCAACCGCGCGAATCCTCGACTCAACCACCTTGGCCGACATGCTCAAGCGATCGCAGCTTGCGGCGATGGGAAGGGACGCACTCGAGTTTTCCATCTGATTCGCCCCGCCTTGCGGGCGGCCTTCGACTCTCACTATAAGCGAAAATGACGGACTGCCTATGAGAATCGAGCATGCGATGTTTGGCGCCGGATGCTTCTGGGGGGTCGAAGAGGCCTTCCGGCAGGTCGATGGAGTGATTGACGTGGAGGTCGGATACAGCGGCGGCACCGTCCCGAATCCGACCTACAGGATGGTGTGTACGGACCGGACCGGCCATGCCGAAGTCGTGCACGTGCAGTACGACGCCGACCGCGTCTCGTACGACGATCTGCTCGAGGTCTTCTGGGGCATCCACGACCCGACGACCATGAACCGCCAGGGACCGGACATAGGCACGCAATATCGCTCCGTCATTTTCTACTACGACGAAAAACAGCGAGCGGCCGCCGAGGAATCGAAGCGGCGCCTTGAGCAATCGGGCCGCTTCCGAAGGCCGATCGTCACGCAGATAAGCAAGGCCGGCGAATTCTATCGCGCCGAGGAATACCATCAGCGCTATCTCGAAAAGGCCGGCCTGTCGCACGGATGCGGTATCAACGGATGCGGCGGAGCGGCGGGCGTGGGAGGCGCGACCCGCCGGCGCTGACCGTCGTCCGTGGGCGCGGCCTGCGCGCCGCCTAAGTCTTCAACCTGCCGGACCGCGCGAGCTATCGCTGCCCGGCCTCATCGCGAAAACACCGGGGTTCTTTGCACATGTCCACCGAGACTCAACCTTCGCCCGCGGCGCCTTCCGCCACGCAGCCCGCCGATACGCTGACCGCGCTCGCCACGCGCTTCGAGGCCGTGATGCTGCGCCGCGCGCTCATCGTGGGCGCGCTCGTCCTGCTCGTGATGATCGGGTTATTCCTGTCGAACTTCGCGGTTGAGAAGGCGCGATGGTATTGGGGTGCGATGTTTCCCGTGTTCGGCATCGCCTGCATCGCGCACGAACTCGCCGGCGGCGCCGCCCGCGTGACACCGCTGTGGAAGCTTTTGGTGCGCCAATCGCTCCACTGGCTGGTACCGATAGTCGCCGTGCGCATCCTCTTCCTTCAGCACGAGCGCGGCCAGATGTCATCGGATTCGGTCGCTCTTGTGATTCTCGTGCTGCTCGCCGTCACCTGCTTCCTGGCCGGCGTGCACTTCGACCGCAGCTTCATATGGGTCAGCATCGTTCTTGCCGTCGCCGCCCTGCTCGGCACCGAGGTCGAGACCTATATGTGGCTGGTGGCGGTGCTGGCCGCGGTTGCTCTCGCGCTCGCGATCCTGTCATCGGCGCTGCTGCGCCGCCGCGCAACCATCGAGAGTCCGGCCGAATAGGTGGCGGTCCCGGTGGCGGGACACGGTAAGGCATCGCGATCGTTGCTCCTCCGCGGCGCCGCGGGGAGGATCGGGCCGAGGCGTTCGGGCAAGAGGCTTCGCGCTTGGGCCTGTGCCTTGACGATGGCGGCCGGCCTGACCGCGGCCGGATGCGCCGCGACGCCTCATCTCCGCCAAAATCCGTCATTCGAGCAGAACATCGCGACTAAGGAACGCGACGGGGTGGTGGTATCGGTCGCGGTGCTCACCGATGCCGAGGCCGAGGAATACTTCGGATGCCCGCTTGGGAGCGAAGGTATTCAGGCGGTCTGGCTTAGGGTGCGCAATACCAACGACTACCCGATCGGGCTGCTGTCGCGCAGCATGGACCCGGAGTATTTCTCGGCGCTCGAAGTTTCCTACCTGTTTCACGGTTCGCTTTCCGACGAGGCGAACCGCAACCTCGATGAATTCTTCCATCGCGAGCAATTTCCCGCCTTCGTCGAACCGAAGGAGACCGAAACCGGGTTCGTGTTCACCAGCAGGCAGGAGGGCGCCAAGTTCGTGAACGTCGAGTTCTGGCACGCGCAAGGACTGACGCGCGACGGCTTCTTCATGAAGCTTCCCACGGGAGGATTCGACTTTCACGAAGCTGATTTCGGGAAGATCTATCGGCCCGATCAAATCCGCAATGTCGACCTAGCCGCTCTTCATGGGATCGTCGAGACGCTTCCGTGCTGCACCACCGACCGCTCCGGCGCAAAACAGGGCGATCCTGTGAACTTCGTCATGGTCGGCAGGGAAGAGGATGTCCTCGGCGCGCTGACGCAGCAGGGATGGGACCCGACGCATACTGTCCGCAGCGAATCGATCGGAAGGACCATCTCCTCCTTTCTCTTCGGTGCCCACTATCGGTACGCGCCTGTAAGCCGTCTGTACTATTTCGGCCGCGGCCAGGATCTTGCGATGCAAAAGGTGCGCGACACAATCCATCAGCGAAACCATCTGAGGCTATGGCGCAGCCCCTACATGCACGACGGCCGCGAAGTGTGGATCGGTCAGATCAGCCGGGACATCGGCGTCCGCTTCACCCTAAAGTCTTCCATACTCCTGACTCACAAGATCGACCCGGAAGTTGATGAAGCCCGCGACTACCTCGTCCAGGACATGATCACCTCGGGATTTCTCTCGGCAATGGGTTATGCCCGGGGAGTCGGTACGGCTTCACGGTCAAGCCCGCGCGAGAATCTCACCGGCGACATTTACTTCACCGACGGCTTGCGGGCGGTGATGTTCATTTCCAGCCAGCCGGTGCCCATGAACCGGATCAATCTGATCGAATGGGGGGAGCCGCTCCCGACGGAGTGAGGCGGCGGTCCGGGATTCCCCGGCAGCTTTAAATTTCTGTTGCCTCCAAAAACCTGTTCTCGGTTTTCCCTCGGGGCTGATATACATAGAGAATCAAGGCCGCGATGAGCCGTTACGACGCCTATAAGCGCGAAGTCCTCGACATAAGCCGCCGACTGTCGGAACAGGGATACTTCGGATCCAGGTCGGGAACCGCCGGCAACGTCTCGATGCTGGTGGAGGGGGAGGAAGCCGTCGCAGTCACTCCGACCCGCATGCGCTACGACATGATGAGCCCTGACGACATCTGCGTCGTGGACTTCGACCTGCACCCGATCGAGGCGCCGCACAAGCCGTCGATCGAAACCCCGATGCATGTAGCGGCATATAAGGTCCGCCCCGACATCAACGCTGTCATCCATACCCATCAGGCCTACGCCAGTTCGATCAGCATCCTGAACATCTCCATTCCTCCCCTGTTCGACGAGGTGACGATGGCCATAGGAGGAGTCGTGGATGTGGTGCCATATGCGATGTCGGGCACGCGCGAGCTGCACGAGCAGGTCGCGCGCAAGCTTGCCAATCGATGCCATTGCTATTTGCTGCAGAATCACGGCGCGATGTGCGTCGGGACCGATCTCGAGACCACCTTCACGTACGTCGAGTTGCTGGAGAGGATAGCGGCCGCCTATACGCACGCGCTTTCCACCGGAAAGCCGATCACCACGCTGCCGCGGGCGGTGGTCAATCAACTCGTGGCGGGAGTCATCGCCCGCCAGGACCGCGAAATCGCGCGCAAGACCGCGATGATGCGCGGCGAGGCGCGGCGCGCCTGACCGAACCCTTCCTCGACCCTCTGGCGTGAACCCGTCCCTAACCGATAGTGATTGACTGTAGGCGGCCGCTTGCTTGAACTGGCGTGTCCGCGACCCTTGTTAGGGCCGCACCCAACTGGTTCGGCCGGTTGCTTTGCGATGAGGCGCCATCATGAATAGTTCCAGGCCACGCGCCGGTCTCAGGCAGGATGAAAAAAGTGCCGCAACCCAGCGTCGGCTGCTCGACGCCGCGATCGCGTGCCTTGTCGAGAAGGGCTACGCCGGAACCAGCGGCTCGGAAGTCGCCGAGTTGGCCGGTCTCTCACGGGGAGCCCGTTTGTATCACTTCCCGACGCGCGAGGAATTTCTCCTCAAGGCGGCGGATCGGCTCTTCCAGCGCATCTTCGACGAGATGCGCCAGAAGGCCGCCCTTCTTCCCTCGCAGGCCGACAGGCGTTCCTTTGCGATCGATCTCCTGTGGGAGACCATGAGCGGTCCCCTCTACCGCGCGTGGCTCGAGCTTGCGGTGGCAAGTCGGACGGAGGAGTTTCTGCGGGGGTCCGTCCGCAAGGTCAACGAACAGTTGATGGCCTACGTCAGCGAGTTCTGCGAGGGCCTGTTCGTCCCGGCCGGACCCGACATTCCCCGGCTCGACTTGTTCCCTGTGATGGTGGTGCTGATGATGCGCGGACTTGCGATCGATGCGGAAGCGGCCGACAGCCGCGACATCGCCCAAATCCTCGCGGCGCTGAAGAGAACGTGCGCGTCGCTCTTCGGTACCGACCCCCAAGCTCATTGATTCCCCGCGGGCGTTCCGGCCGCGCCGCGCCGCGTCGCGGCATCGAGCGGCCGGATACCCATAGCGGCCATCTTCTCCATCAGCGCCCGGCGCGTGCCCGTGACGTCTAGCAGATGGGGCTTGCGGCGAACCTCGCGGATTTCCTCGGCCGTGTAGGGCTTGAAGTCCGCCGGAACGTTGCCCTTGCTGAACGTCGCGATAATCCAGTTCATCACCGAAGCCGTCTCCAGGTCGTCAAGGGGCGAGAGCGAGACGCCGGGGACCTGGATGAGATATTGGCGGCCGCCCGGGACTTTGAGGAAATCGGCGGCGTTGCGAAGCGGCGGGGCCGTGCCGGGTATGCCCTCGCCGTCCGCGCGATGGCATCCCCAGCAATTGAGCGTGTACAGATTCTGCGGCGATTCGGCGCGGGCGGGCGATGCGGCCGCCAGGATCAACACAAGCGCCGCCGCCCGCGCTATCATCGTGCGCCGCCGCCGTCGCGCGCCGCGGCGGCCAGCTCGGCCATTACTTTCTCGCGCTCCCGATGCACGTCGCCGGGGGAAATTTTCGCCTCGCGCGCGGCCTTGAATTCACCGGCCGTGAACGGTTTGAAGCCACGGGGAAGATCGTCTCCGTTCATTTCACGCATCACGTAGTTGAGCGCATCCGCCAGCTCCGAATCGGAAAAATCCGCCGCCGGCGGCATCCACCCCTGGTACGATGTCCCGCCGGATTTGATGTCTCCATTCATCCCGTACAGCAGCAGATGAATGAGATAGGCGCGGCCGGCCGGAACCTTGAGATAGGAGCCGACGGTTCCGGCCAGCGGAGGATAGAGACCCGCAATCCCGGCGCCGCTCGGCTGATGGCATACCGCGCACCGCTGCTCGAACGCCCTGGGCGGGGCCGCGCTCGCGGTCGCGGCCGCCAACATCGGGACAAGAGTGAGGATCCCAAACCCGCGAAGCCGCCTCACTTGACCCCGACAATCTCCGCAGTCGAGCAATGATAAACCATCGTCGGCGCCCCGAAGCACCATATCAGGTCGCTGTCGAGTTGCGTCCGGTACAGCGGCAGTTCTCCCACCGTGTTGGCGCAGAGGCATCGCCCGCACGGCGTCTTTCCGCAGCAGTCGCGATAGCTGACGATATAGTCCTTGCCGTCGGCAGGATGCCGGCAGGTGCCCACCCACGAGGTCGGCGACGGCGATGCTCCCGGCGGGCAGTCGTGCGAGCCTCCCCCGCAGCACGAGCACAGATAGCCGTCGATTGCGCAGTACTTCCAATAGTCGCACGTCTGGTCGTCGTTCGGATTGGGCGTTGCGCGGGCCGAAGGCGAGGCCGCCGCGGCGCGGGCCGATGCGCGATCGACCGGCAAGAGCGGGATCATCATGCCCCCGGCGATCAGGGTGCCGAGCCGTGCGATGAAGCTTCGGCGCGAGGTGCGCTGCGCCACCGAGCGTGTGATCCTTTCGACTATCTTATCCATCGTGCTTCTCGCTTCGTTCGCCGTTCGAGAGCGGCGGCGCGTCGAGTTCACGGCGCGACCGCAGGTACTCCTGGATCGATGCGACTCCCATCTGCTTGGCCTGGAGGATGCTTTCGAGGTGTTCGCGCGTGTTGACCAGGCCCTTGGCGCGCACCCGGCCCTCCTCGTCGATCAGCACGGCGTACGGCAGTTTTCCCACGCGATACGTCATTCCGAGTTCGCTCGACAGCACCATCGGGAACCGTTCGAGGCCGTGGCGCGAAACGAATTCGCGCTGCTCCGCATCGTCGCCGTCGCTGGTGAACACGACCCGCAGCCATCGCTGCTCGCTGTGCGCGATCGATTTCACTATGGGGAGCAGCTTCGAGCAAACCGGACAGGTCGGCGACACGAACATCAGCATCGTGCTCATCGCATCGCCGTCCGGTCCACCGAGCGCAACCGTCCTGCCGTGCAAATCCGGCAATTCAAAACGCGGCGCCGGGTCGCCGATCCGCGGGCCCTTGTCGATCGTCAGCGCGCCCATAGGCGCGACACGCTCGTGCAGCACGCCAATCTGGCGCGCCAGCGCGACCACGGTGGCGGCCAGGATGATCACCACAACCCAGAGGACGATCTGCGAGATTGCCATCGCCTCAAGCATCGCGCGTCCTCAATGCCGCCGTTGCAGGCGCGCTTGCCAGGATATAGTTTGCCGCCGCGTACAGGAGCGCCGTTGATGCGGCCGCGCCCGCGATTGTCGCGTAGTCCAGCGTGCCGAGCGGCCGGCCATCGGGTGCGGCAAGCGCGAGCGCCAGCATCATCGCGAGCGCAAGATTGCGCGCGAGAAGCCATCCGCTGATCCGCTGACGCAGCAGCGGACCAAAGCATCCACAGTCGATTTCGCGTCGGCCGCGCGCGAGATTGATCGCTATCGCCGCGCTGAAGGCGGCAAGCAGAGCGATCAGCAGCGCCGCGCCCGCCTCTCTCGATTCCGGCCACAAGAGCGCTGCGGCTCCGGCCGCTTCCATCGGCGGGATCATCCGCGCCGCCGGCTTCGCCGCCCATCGCGGGATAACGCGATAGTTCTCGACAGCCGCGAGGAAATCGTCCGCCGCCGCGAACTTCATCGCCGCCGATGCGCCGAAGATCGCCGCGCCTGCGAGCGAGCCAATCGCGATAATCGCCGGATCGATTCCCATCGAATTCACCGGGGCTACGGCCCGGTCACCAGGAACGCCGTGCCTATATCCTTGAACACGCCGAGGTATTTTCCTTCGGGAGCGGTGTAGGTTTCTATCTGGCTTTGCATCAACGGCATGCTTTCGAGGATCGGGTTCGGCCCGCGGCTTACTCTGATCGAGTAGCCTTCGGTGCGAAGCGCGATGCGCCCGATTCGTTTTTTTGCGGCGGTATCGAAGACCCACACTTCCTTGCCGGGCTGCTTGTGGGTCCATTCGCCGCCCTGATGCATCAGCACGTAGAGCTTGTCTCCCTTTTCGCTTGCGGCGATCGAAAGCCATCCCCCGGGCCGCCAGCCGGCCTTGCGATCCTCGTCCGTCACAAGTGGCCAGTCGCCCTCGAAGCGCGCGGTGTCGCCGCTCAGATCCACCGTGTACAGGCGGCCGTGATAGGAGTCGAAGAACGCCTTGCCGGCCGCAAGGGCGGGCTGATCGAAGACGGGATCCCGCGAGGGATCGAAGAAGGGCCGCGAGGGGTTGCGGCGGAGCGGTTTGCCGGAATCGTCAACCGTCACCATCAGCAGCGAGCCGTCGGCGCACATCGAGGCGAATCTTCGGTTGCCGGCGATCAGCACCTGCACGCATCCCGGCGTTTCGATCTCGCCCGCGAACTTGCGCGATTTCAGATCGACCACGCTCACCGAAGTGGCCGGCGTCAGGTTCGCGACCATCAGGAAACGCGCGTCGGGTGTGATCCCGGTCGTGTTGATCTTGGGCACGATCAACAGCCGCTTGGGCGGAATCGGAATCTCGCCCTTGTACTCGAGCGTGGACGCGTCGAAGATCGACACCGCATCGGTGCGCGTCCCGTGCCATGCGCGCGAGTAGAACGTGTCGATCATGTACATCTCGCGGCGCCCGGGCGAATACTCGAAGTTGCTCAGGTAACCGCCGTCGATCTGCCCGAGCAGCCTGCCCTTGTCGAGATCGACGATGTCGAGCTTGCTCACGGTCGGGGCGAGGAACACCGAATCGAGGATGAACGCCCAGTGAGGCTCGGGAGCGCCGAGCTTGTAGGAGGTCATCTGATCGGGAGGGAGCTGTGCCAGGGCGGGCGCCCCGGCAACCATCATCCACAGCGCGGCGATGAACATTGAGGCGGATCTGACCATCGGAACCAGCCGACCTCCGGGCCTAGGCTGATTAATACGTGCCGCCGAGAGCAGTCAAGCTGAAGCCGGCCCCCGGCGCCGCCATCGACCGTTCGGTTGATTTCACCGCATCAGCCCTATGCGCCCGCCGTCCGAAGGCGTATACGATTCGCATTCCCCCGCACCGAGGAGGCGACTGATGGCCCGTTCGACCGCCGCGCGACGCGCAAGACCGCCGGCAAGGCTCGATCACATGGGGCTTCCGGTTTCCGATTGCCGGGCCTCCCGCGACTGGTACGTGAAAAATCTCGGATTCGAGGTCGAATTCGAGAATCCCGACGCGGGGGTGATCGCAATCAGGGACAGCGCCGGCTTCACGATCTTCCTTGGTGAAACGGCCAGGAAGCTCTCGGGACCCAGATGCTCACTCGTCATCCAGGTCGCAGACGTCGATCGCAAATACCGCGAACTGGCCCGCAAGGGCATCCGCTTCATCAACCCTCCCCAGGATCTGTTTTGGGGATACGGCGCGGAGCTTGCCGATCCCGACGGATACCAGATCAACCTGTGGGACAAGGTCTCGATGCGGGCGGCGAACCGGCGGCGGCGAAAGGCGTCGTAGCCGGGCCCGCCGCGCCGATCAGGTGTGATCCGACGGGCGCGGCGCGGCCGAAATCGCGGAGGCGATATCCTGCGCAAGACGCGCCAGCGCGCGGCTCATCGCCGCCGCCGCCTCCGTGGGGTCCGAGGACGGCGCGGTTTCCGAATAGTTTGAATCGCGCGCCACAAGCAGCTTCCCGTTCCCGTCGAGAATCTGCCAATGAGCGGTCAGATCGACCTTGCCGTCGCGATCGCTTTCGAAGCGGTACACGTCCACCTTCACCTGGTAGTCAACGTGGGTGGTGTTGTACCAGGGAAAGAACGTGATTCTCTGGGTACCCAGGTCCGACGAGAGGTCCTGCGCGAGCACGCGGGTGAAGTCGTCGTCGAGCGGCTCCGCCCAACGATCGATGCTCGAGAGCTCAAGCCGGTTGGGAGCGACCCGGGTCACGACCTCCTGGCGGTCGAGATATCCCGGCAGCTTGATCGGGCCGAGTCCGAGCAGGATCTGGTTGGTCGATGCGGCCGTCACAGCGCCGGCCTGGACGGCGGGCGAGAGCACGAAGAATTTCGAATCGTCGCGCCGCGGCGACAGGCATCCCGAAATTGCCAGTCCGCAGATCGCGCAAATCATCAGGCATTGTTTCATTTGCCATCCCCCACGTACCGGCCCCGCACGATCGAACTCGGGTTGCGTTCGAGATAGTCGGAAAGCTGTCTGAGCGAACGGGCCGCGTCCGCCGTCTGCTCCAGCGTCTGGGTGAGCTGGTAGCTGACGGGGGAGTTGGGCCCCAGGGTCGCCTGCACGGCGGCCAGCGTGTCCTGGGTCTGCTGGAGCGTCGCGCGCGCGGCCGCGGTGGTCTTGCGGAGATCCTCGGCCGCGGGCGCCACCTCCCTGCTCAGCGTATCGGAGGTGTTCTTGATGCTGTCGGCGGTCGCGTTCAGGCTCTGCGCCGCCTCATCCAGCGAGGCGAGTGTCTTTCGCACCTGCTGCGACTTGATCAGATCGCTGATCGCCGTGGCGGTCTGCGTAAGCGACGTCGTCAGCGCATCGAAGTCGATCTTCTCGAGCGCCGCCATGATTCGAATCAGCGCGGTCTGCGCCTGCTCCAGCGGCGTCGGGATCGTTGGGATTTCCGGATAGGGCGAGTTGCGCCCTAGGTAATAGCGGGCGGGAGTGTTCGGATACATGTCGAGATCGATGTAACAAAGTCCGGTGAGCAGGCTTTCCGTCTTGAGCTCGCCGCGCAGGCCGAGGTCGATTGCGGTCTGGATTTGCTTGGGATCGTCGAGGTCCAGCTCGGCGCCGCGCGCCAGGATCTTGCGCGAGTCGAGCTGGATGATCACAGGGATGCGCACGTCGGCGGTCTGCTGGAGATTGCCCGCGCCCAGGCCGCCGAGGCTCAGCAGGATGTTCGAGACCGAGCCGATTTCGACGCCCCTGAACTTGACCGGGGCGCCCACATTCAGCCCGTTCACGTCGCTGCTGAAGAACATCACGAACTTGTGCTCGCGGACGAACAGATGGCTCGACCCGAGCGCGATTATCACCGCGATTACGATTGCCAGGGAGCCGAGCACGAAGGCCCCCACCATGGTTGGATTCGCTCTTTTGCCCATGCGTTTACCCGGGATGCTTGTCGTGGCTGCCGCGCGTCAGGAACCGGTAGACCTTCGGATCCGGAGGATTTGCCAGCAGCTCCTTGGGATCGCCGTACGCGATCATCGTCCGGCTCTCGGCATCCAGAAACACGCTGTTGTTCGCGATCGTGAAGATGCTGGGGAGTTCGTGAGTCACCACCACCACCGTCGCCCCCAGGGCGTCGCGCAGCTCGAGGATCAGATCATCGAGCAGGCGCGAGCTTATCGGGTCGAGCCCGGCCGACGGCTCATCGAAGAACAGCACTTCCGGGTCGAGCGCCATCGCGCGCGCCAGCCCCGCCCGCTTCTGCATCCCGCCGCTGATCTGGCTTGGATAGTAGTCCTCGAAACCGCGCAGTCCGACCAGGGCGAGCTTGATCGAGGCGATGGCGCGGATCTCCCTTGGGGAGAGATCGGTGAACTCTTCGAGCGGAAGTCCCACGTTCTCCGCCAGGGTCATCGAACTCCACAGCGCTCCGCCCTGGTAGAGCACCCCGATGCGCCTCAGCATCCGCTCGCGCTCTTCGGGCGCCGCCCTGGTGAAATTGAAGTCGCCGTACAGGATTTCGCCTCGGGCCGGTTCGATGAGGCCGATCATGTGGTTGAGCAGCGTGCTCTTGCCGCATCCGCTGCCGCCCATGATGACAAACACGTCGCCGCGGCGGACCACGAAATTCAGATCCCGCATCACCACGAAATCCCCGAACGCCATGGTCAGGTCGCGCACGATGATGTGGGGTTCGCGCTGGGCGTCCCGCCTTGCCGGCGTCTGGGTTGTGGATGCTGCGCTCAAGTGATCAGATTCCGAGAAGATTGAAGAGGAATGCCATGATGCCGCAGGCGACGA
>Ga0070740_10003673_pt1 | contig 16001 bp, 13 predicted proteins | sample Coa_R2_FD_67286 | JGI IMG/M metagenome (GOLD analysis project Ga0070740, IMG submission 67286) | Surface soil microbial communities from Centralia Pennsylvania, which are recovering from an underground coalmine fire - Coalmine... | ecosystem: Environmental > Terrestrial > Soil > Unclassified ... | reverse complement strand
AACGTCAACGTCAACGTCGACATCAACCGCGATGTCAACCGCGTCTGGATCGGCGACCGCTGGGAAACCTTCGCCGCCATCGGCACGCTGGCGGCGATCGCGATCGGCGGCGAATATTTCGACCCCGACGGCTATGTGCCGATCGCCAGACCGTATTGCGGCGGCGTCAGCGTCAACGGCTGCAGGCTGAGCTGGCAGTCGGTGCCGCTCGAGGACGGCGGCGAAGACGTGCAATGCGTGCAATACTGTCCGCGGCGGGTCGCCACCATCGGTTCGGCCGCTCCGGTGCGCGCCGAGGCGATCGCACTGGAGGCTCCGGCGCAGGAGCGCGGCGAGTGCGAGCTCGTCATTTACTCCGAGCCGAATCTGAAGGGCAGCTCGGCGCCGACCAATGAAGACCAGCCGGAGCTTTCCCAAGTCGGCTGGAAAGGCGAAATCTCCTCGATCGAGGTCAAGTCGGGCACCTGGGACTTCTACGTCGACGAAAACTACGCCGGCGCCACGATGCGGCTCGGTCCGGGCACCTACAACCAGCTCGGCAAGGAGTGGGACAAGAACTTGGGCTCGTTCCAGTGCGCGAACCCGTCGTGATACAGTGACGACGGCGGGCTGCGGTGCGTTCGGCATCGCAGCCCGCAACGCCTTTCCGGGATGCTGCCGACGAGAGAGAGCCTTGCGATGCGCGCTTTTTTGATACCTGCGATAGCGGCTGTCCTTACCGCGGCCGTGCCGGCGGGCTTGCACGCCGACGTCAAGAACGTGCCTTACCCCGAAGTCAAAGTGAAATTGGGCACACGCTACCAGCCCGACGCCGCGTTTGAGAAAATGCGGACGGCCTTGGTCGACGCCACGGCCAAGAAAGATACGACGGCGCTGTTGCGTCTCGTCGGCCCGACCTTCGTATGGACCCTGAATGACGAGCTGGCGGACAAATTCGATTTTGGCCGCGATGCCGTTCACAATTTCAAGGTGGTTTTCGGGTTCCGCGACTACGGCAAGGATGTCGACGGTGGCGTTGAAGACGGGCCTTTTTGGGACGCCCTGGCGTCGTTCGCCGCCGACAAAATCTACTACCAGGCAACCGACGACGGAAATTTGATCTGCGGGCCGATGGCGGCGGAGATCGTGGATGATGAGAAATTCGAACAAGCCGGCAAGAAAATAGAAGCGGAGGATGACGGCGGCGCGGACTGGTATTTCACGATCGGCGACGTCGCCGTCACCAAGTCCCCCGGCGACACAGGACCGCCGGTCGCCAGGCTGGGTACGGTGGCGCTGCCGGTGCTGGGCACGTCTGCCCAATCGCAGGATGCGCAGCCCACGCACCTTCAGGTGCTGCTCCCGTCCGGCAAGACCGGCTGGATTCCCGCCTCGGCGGCGCGCCCCTTCAACAGCAATCGGCTGTGCTACGCCAAGACGGCCAATGGCGACTGGAAGGTCGTGTTGTTCAGCGAGAGCGAATAGCGACCGTCCGGCACGTCACGGCGGCGCGCTGCTTTGCTCGCGCCAGCGGCGGATGCCGTCCCATATGTCCTGCGCGCTCTCGGCGAACCAGAATAATTCGATGTCCTCGGGGTCGATGACGCCTTCGTCGACCATGGCGTCGAAATTGATGACCTTTCGCCAGTAATCCTCGCCGACCAGCACCACGGGGATCGGCTTGATCTTGCGCGTCTGGATCAGGGTCAAAATCTCGAACAGCTCGTCGAAAGTGCCGTAGCCGCCGGGAAAGGCGACGAGCGCCCGTGTGCGCTCGAGCAAATGCAGCTTGCGCAGCGAGAAGTAGTGGAATCGGAAACAAAGCTCGGCGGTGATGTAGGGATTGGGATACTGCTCGTGCGGCAGGTCGATGTTCAGGCCTACGGATTTCGCGCCGGCATCGAAGGCGCCGCGATTGGCGGCCTCCATGATGCCGGGGCCGCCGCCGGTCATGATCACCGTATGCGATTCGGGATGATTGTTTGCCACGCTGACAAGGCGGCCGAACTCGCGGGCGACGTCGTAGTAGCGGCTTTTTGCCAGAATTCGCTCGGCGATCGCGAGCTGCCGCCGCAGCGTCTTGTCGTGCGGCGCCGCGGCCGACTTGTCCCGCAGCTGCGCCACCTTCCGCCGCGCCGCCGCCGGCTCGCAGATGCGCGTGCTGCCGAAGACGACGATGGCGTTGCGGATGCCGTGCTCGCCGAGCATCAGCTCCGGCTTGTGGTACTCGAGCAGCAGGCGCTCGCCGCGAAGTTCGTTGCGGGCCAGGAATTCGGCGTCGTTCTCGGCGAGCCGGTAGCTGGCGCTGTTCAGGATCGCCTGCACGCGGGCGAAGGCCTGCGGGTCCTCTTCGGCGGGCTTGGCGGCCTGCCACGGCAGCGGCGCCTGGCGGCGATGGGGATGGGCGGGCTTCGGGATGGCGGGTTTTGCTCCGCCGTTGCCGTCTCTGCTTTCGGTCATTCGTTTCCCCGTTTGGCAACCGGCCTCGCCGTCTAGAGGCAGGGCCGGATATAGGGCTTGTTGATGTCCCACAGCTCGTCGAGAATCTTCACCGCGGCGCTTGCCGAATTCACCACCGGGTCGATCAGCAGCGCCTGCAGCGCGATGTCCTTGGACGCGCGCACCGCCGCCTCGATCGCGAGCTGCTGCACCTGCACCTGAATGGTGAGCAGCTTGGCGATGGCATCGGGCAGGGGGCCGAGCGACACCGGGTGGACGCCCGCGGCGTCGACCGTCACCGGCACCTCGACCGCAGCGTCGGCCGGCAGATTGGGAATGGCGGCGCGGTTATAGACGATGCCGGATTCGAGCACGCGCTTTTTGTCGTGAATGATGCCGCCGATGGCGGCGGCGCCGCGCTCGCCCGACGGCGTCAGCCAGTCCGCCGGAATCGGACCGCCCGCCAGCACCCGCTCGCGCTCGGCGGCGAATTCGGCGCGGCCGCGCTCGTCAGCGGCGAAATCATAGCCGTGCTCGCCGCCCTCCCAGCCATAGGCGAGGTATTCGCCGAGATGGTCGTCGCTGCACGTCATCCAGTAGCCGAAGGCGCGGAACAATTGCCGCGTCAGCGGCAGGAACGAGGCGTCGTAGGTCTTCTCCTTCTGGCGCAGGCGCGGATAGAGGTCTTCGCCGGTCTTGCGGTCGCGGATCTGCATGAGGCATTGCGAGTGATTGAGGCCGGCGCCCCAGACTTCGACCTGCTCGTAGGGCAGGCCCATGATGTCGGCGACCGCGCCCTGGCCCATGAAGATGCCGTGGCAGAGGCCGAGCGCCTGGATCTGGCTGTATTTGCCGAGCGCGTGGATGATGCGGTTTTCCGGGTTGGAAAAGTTGAGGAACAGCGCGTTGGGGCAACGCTGGCGCATATCGCGCACAATGTCGAACACCAGCGGCAACGTGCGCAGCGTGAACATCAGCCCGCCGGGGCCGCCGTTTTCGCCGAGCGTATGGCGGATGCCGTATTTGCGCGGCACCTCCCAGTCGAGCTTCCATAGCCGGTTGCGGTCGATGGCCGTGGCGTTGACGACGAAGTCCGCGCCGTCGAGCGCGGCGCGGCGGTCGGTGGTGTGCTCGATGGTGAGGCCGGCTGCGGTCTTCGCGTTCAGGAGCTTGGCGAGCTCGGCCGTCTTGGACAGCGCCGTCCGGTCGAGGCCGACCAAGGTCAGCGTCGAGCCGCGCAATTCGCCGCTGCTGAAGATGTCGCGCAGCATGTTGAGGCCGAACGACATGCTGCTGGCGCCGATGAAAACGATCTTTGCCGGCTGGCTCATTGCCTTCGCCTATGATGCCGCGACCGCCGCATGAAGCGCCTCGGCCTCGCCATTGACGGCGGCCATCGCGTCCGTCAGCGCCCGGTAGACATCGTCATTGATCGTAACGGTGCCGAAGTTCGAATTCTCGCCGTCGAAGCGGCCCTCCGCCGGCTGATCGGCGTGTTCGAACCAGTGATAGCCGACGATCGCCGGATACCGCAGCGCGGCGGTGACGTAGGCGCGGAAACAGGCGGCGCGCTCGTCCTGGGTTGCGACTTTCGGTCCGGCGCCGATGGTGTTGGGCAGGCCGGAATCGGCGGCACGGAACGAAAATTCCCCGATCAGACATGGCTTGCCGGTCGCGGCGTAGGCCTCGATGGCCTTGCTCGGATCGAGCTCGTAGCAATTGAACGAGACGACATCGGCGTGCCGGCCGGCTGCGGCGATCGCGCCCGGCTGCGGCACCAGCGCGAAACGGCAACCGAGCACCAGATGATTCGGGTCGGCGGCGCGGATGGCTGCGGTGGTCAGTGCGAAGTAGCGCTCGGCGATCGATGCGGTGAAACTCGAAGGCTCGGCGGCGAGCGCGGCGCGGCGGCCCGGACTTGACTCCGGGTAATTGAGAAACAGCGCGTGCAGCTCCTCGGTCCCGCGCCAATCCGGTCCCCAGCGCAACTCGTTGTCGATGAACCAGCCGACGATCTTGCCGTCGTCACGGTGCGGCGCGCACATCTCGCGTGCGCGGCGGCCGACATGGGCTTCGAACTGCGGGTCGAACACGTCCGGGAAGGCCTGTTTGCGCGGCCAGGCAAACGACATGCCGAGATCGAGGTTGGGGGTGACGGCGAGCGCGGCGCCGCCCGCGTCTGCCACGCTCACATCGGACCATGAGCCGAGCGTGTTGAAGCCCCAGCCCGCAAGCCGGCCGTTGACCGCTTTGCGCCAGGCCCCGACGCTGCCGTATTTGCGCAGCGCGTTCTCCGCATAGGGCGAGCGCTCGGTGTCGCGGATCTTGTCCTGCTCGAACGAAACGGTGTCGACACCCTTCGACAGGAAGCGCCCGCCGTCGGGATCGATCAGCCAGTGCACGCCGCCGCGCCGGCCGGTGCGGAAAAATCCGCCCGGCCGGAATTGGCCGTCGGCAATGCCGCCCCACCTTGTCCGTGACACTTGGGTCCGCATCAGCATAGGCTAAACAATTGCCGCAGCCGCGGCACAATATATTGATGTGTCTCAACCAAGCGACCCGCGGCCGGGGCCTCTTTTGGGTCGAGGCCAAGAGGCGGAGAAGCCCGTGGTTTCAGGCGATAAGGCCTTTCCCCCGATTGCGGCGCTGCGGCGCGACTTCCTCTGGGGCGTCTCGACGTCGGCCTTCCAGATCGAGGGCGCCGCCGATGAAGACGGGCGCGGCAAATCGGTCTGGGACACCTATGGCGAGCGCGGTGACATCGCCAATCACGATACCGGCGAGGTCGCCTGCGACCACTACCACCGCTACCGCGAAGACGTCGCGCTGATGCAGCGCCTCGGCCTGCAGGCCTATCGTTTTTCCGTCGCCTGGCCGCGCCTGCTGCCCGAAGGGCGAGGCGGGGCGAACGAGAAGGGCCTTGCCTTCTACGACCGGCTGATCGACGCCTTGCTCGCCGCGAACATCGAGCCGTGGCTCTGCCTCTACCACTGGGACCTGCCGCAGGCGCTCGACGATCGCGGCGGCTGGACCACGCGCGACATCGTCTCCTGGTTCGCCGACTATGTCACGCTGGTGGCCGGACGCTACGGCGATCGCGTCAAGCGCTTCGCCACCTTCAACGAGCCGTCGATCTTCACGCTGTTCGGCTCCGGCATGGGCGGCGGCAAACGCGACCGAACCGGCGTCGATACGCTTCACCGCGCCATCCACCATGTCAATCTGGCGCACGGCGCGGCCGTCGATATCCTGCGCGAGCGCGTGCCGGGTGCGCTGATCGGCTGCATTCACAACGTGCAGCCGGCGCTGCCGTCGTCGGCCGCCGATCAGCAGGCCGCTGCGACCTGCGACGCCTACTGGAACAAGGCCTATCCCGATCCGCAGTGCCTCGGCGTCTATCCCGAGCAAATGCAGGCGGCGATCGAGCCGCATATGCAGCCGGGCGATCTCGCGCGCATCAAGCGGCCGCTCGACTGGTTCGGGCTCAATCACTACAGCCCGGTCTACATCAAGGCGGACGCCGGCGGGCGCCTCGGCTTTGGCTTCGGCGACAAGCCGCCCGGCACGCCGGTGACGGCGATCGACTGGCCGATCATGCCGGCGGCGTTTCGCGACACGCTGCTGCTGCTGACGGGGCGCTACAAGCTGCCGGTCTACGTGCTCGAAAACGGCCTCGGCAATCACGACAGCCTCGACGCCAACGGCGCCGTGTTCGACAACGACCGCATTGCTTACCTGCGCGGCTATATCGCCGCGGCAAACGACGCGGTTGCGGCCGGCGCCGACGTCCGCGGCTATTTCGTCTGGTCGCTGCTCGACAATTTCGAGTGGGACCAGGGCTACAGCGTGCGCTTCGGTGTCGTCTATGTCGACTATCCGACGCAGCGGCGCATTCCCAAGGCGTCGTTCGACTGGTATCGCGGCCTGATCGCCGCGGCGCGGAGCCGCGCATGAGCCGACGCACGCTCCTGTCCGATGTCGGCGGCACCAATGTCCGTTTTGCCGTGCTCGCCGACGGCGCCATCGGCCCGATCGAGCATCTGGCTGTGGCGCGCTACCGACGTTTTCGCGACGCGCTTGCCGCCTATCTCGGCGGCCGGACGGAGAAAATCGGCCGGGCGATCTTCGCCGTGGCCGGCGCGGTCGAAGACGGGCGTTGCGTGATGACCAACAGCCCCTGGGTGGTCGACGCCGCCGAGTTGCGCGCCGACTTCGGCTTTGCCGACGTGCGTCTGCTCAACGATTTCGAGGCGGTGGCGTGGTCGCTGCCGCATCTCGGCGCCGGCGACCTGCGCAAGATCGGCGGCGGCGAGCCCAAGCCGAACGCGCTGAAGCTCGCGCTCGGTCCCGGCACCGGCCTCGGCGTCGCCGCCTACATGCCGGCGCAGGGCGGGCTCGTCCTCGGCAGCGAGGGTGGGCACGCCAGCCTGCCCGGCGGTTCGGAGCGCGAGGATGCCGTGATCTCGGTGCTGCGCCGCAAGTTCGGCCACGTCTCCATCGAGCGCGTGCTGTCGGGGCCGGGCCTGATCAACCTCTACCAGGCCATCGCAACGCTCGACGGCGTTGTCGTGCCCGAGCGCAGCTCCCATGACATCCGTGAGGCGGCGATTGCCGGCACGTGTCCCGTCTGCCGCGCGGCGCTCGATCTGTTCTGTGCCTGGCTCGGCGAGGTCACCGGCAATTTCGCGCTCAGCCTCGGCGCCCAGGGCGGCGTCTATATCGGCGGCGGCTTCGTGCCCAAGATGCGCGACGAGCTCCTGCACTCACAATTCCGCGCGCGTTTCGACAGCAAGGGCCGCATGAGCGGATACGTCAAGGTCATTCCGGTTTACCTGATCGGCCATGACGACCCGGCCTTCATCGGCCTCGCCGCGCTCGCGGGCAGGGTCTAGACCTTGGCCGGGGAGCGCTGCTCGGCCGCCTCGCACTCGTCGAGCGCGAGCAACAGCGTCGCCACGCGATGCACCGAGGCGCGCCAATCGGCCACCCGCTGGTAGTTGTCGACCACCCAATTGAACGAGGCCTGCACCACGACAAACGCCGCCGCGGCCTGCGTCAGCTCGCCCAGCGTCATGGCGCCGGTGAGGTATTTCGGCACGCACAGGAACCAGCCGACCACCGGCGCGAACAGCGTGTTGCCGTGCGACACGAACGTGGTCCGCACCAGCTGCCAGAGAAACTCCCGCCACCACAGCAGCACGCTGTGCAGCTTGAGCTGCAGGTTGTGCCGCTTGTCGCCGTCGTTCGACTTGGCGTCGTTCTGGAAGGCGTCGGCGGCGGCGCGGAATTCCGCCTCGCTCTGGTTCATGCGCTCGATCACCCCGGTGAGGTGGTGACCGAACAGCAGCATCGAACCGGAGACGAGGCCCGAGTAGATGATGACGCCGAATACCAGGTAGCCGGGAATCGTCATCGACACGCCGAGCGCGGTGACGGTGATGCTGCCGCCGATGCTCCACAGCACGCCGAAGAAGGTGATCGACGTGATGATCGAGGAGAAAAACGCCAGCGACAGGTCGATCGGCGCATCGGTCGAGACCCTGATGTCGACGACGATGCGGTACTCGGGGTTCTCGGAGCCCTTCACCATGTGATGGTTCAGGCGGCGAAAGCGGTCGTTCTCGAGCCACTTCTCCAACACGTGCCGGGTCAGGGCCTCGCGCCAGTTGCGCTGCGCCGTCATGCGGCCCCAGACCGAGGTCGCGGCCAACACGATGCTTGACGCCGCGAGCGGCAGGAAAAGCTTTGCCTGGATCCAGAGCGCATGGGCGTCCTTGCGCTCGAGCGCGTCAAAGAAGTCGCGGTTCCAGATGTTGAGCAGCACCTGCACCAGCAGCTGCATGAGAACAACGGCGATCAGGAAGACGATGAGTCCCACCACCCACGCTTTCCTGGTGCGCCAGAAAAGCGATGCGGAGCGCCAAAACCGCGCGAACAACTGGTGGTCGCCGACCAGGGCGAGGTTATGCAGCAAACGCATTCGGCGGCATCCGGATCCTGATCGAACATACTATGCGGGCGGTGCGCCGATACAAAGGTCGCCGCTTTACGGCACAACCATGACGGGGCAGGGCGCGAGCGCCGTTACCTTCTGCGACACGCTGCCGAGCAGCAGCCCCGACAGGCGGCCCCGCCCGCGCCGGCCGACCACGAGAATGTCGGCCTTTTCGCGCCGCGCCGCGTCATTGATCGCCTCGGCGGCCTCGCCCCAGGCGGTCATTTCGCGTACCGAGGGCGCGCCGATCCGCAGTGCGCGCTTGCGGGCCTTGGCGAGCACGGTCCGCGCCGCGGTTTCCAGCGTCTTGGACAGGTCGCCGGACTTGCCGGCCAGCGCGCGGAGCTCGGCGCCGGTAATGCTGCCGCCGACGGTCAGGATCACCAGCTCGCAGCGGCCGTCTTTGGCCAGACGGGCCGCGGCATCGACGGCACGCTCGGCATCCGGTGAGCCGTCGCTGGCGACGAGGATACGCTTCATGGCATGCCGAGGGTATTGGATCGAATGACGCTTGCCAATCGACCGGCGCCCGCATCAAAAAGCGGAAAGCTGACGGACCACGTTCGACGCGTTACTCTGCCCGCCACGAAACGCGCCAGGCATTTCAGAGGAGTTTGAAAATCATGGCCAGACGCCCTTCCAAATCGGCCCGCCGCCTGCGCTCGCAACTGTGGTTCGACAACCCCGAAAATCCGGGCATGACGGCGCTTTATCTCGAGCGCTACCTCAATTACGGGCTGACGCGCGCGGAGCTGACCTCGGGCAAGCCGATCATCGGCATCGCCCAGACCGGCTCCGACCTGTCGCCATGCAACCGGCATCATCTGGAACTTGCTCAACGCGTGCGCGCCGGCATCGAGGCCGCCGGCGGCGTCGCCTTCGAATTTCCCTGCCACCCCATCCAGGAGACCGGTAAGCGGCCGACCGCGTGCCTCGACCGCAACCTCTCCTATCTCAGTCTCGTCGAGGTGCTGTTCGGCTATCCGCTCGACGGCGTGGTGCTCACCACCGGGTGCGACAAGACGACGCCGGCCTGCCTGATGGCGGCGGCGAGCGTCAACATCCCGGCGATCGTCTTGTCCGGCGGACCGATGCTGAACGGCTGGTGGAAGGGGGAGCGGGCGGGCTCCGGCACGGTGGTATGGAAGGCGCGCGAAGAGCACGCCGCGGGCCGGATCGACTATGCCGAGTTCATGGACGTCGTCACCTCGTCGGCGCCCTCGATCGGCCATTGCAACACCATGGGCACGGCCTCGACCATGAACGCGCTCGCCGAAGCGCTCGGCATGTCGCTGCCCGGATGCGCGGCGATCCCCGCGCCTTATCGCGAGCGCTGGCAGATCGCCTATGACACCGGCGTGCGTGCCGTCGAAATCGTGCACGAGGACCTCAAGCCATCCGACATTCTCACCCGCAAGGCCTTCGAGAACGCGATCGTCGCCTGCTCGGCGATCGGCGGCTCGACCAATGCGCCGATCCATATCAACGCCATCGCCCGCCATGTCGGCGTCAAGCTCACGATCGAGGACTGGGAGAAGGTCGGCTACGACGTTCCCTTGCTGGTCAACATCCAGCCGGCCGGAAAATATCTGGGCGAAGAATATTTCCGCGCCGGCGGATTGCCGGCGGTGATGCGGCAGCTGTTCAAGGCCGGCAAGGGCCACGCCGACGCGCTCACCATCAACGGCAAGACTTTCGGCGACAACGTGCGCAAGGCTGAGGTGCAGGATGCCGACGTGATCTGGCCCTACAAGCAGCCGCTGAAGCGCCAGGCGGGCTTCAAGGTGCTGTCCGGCAACCTGTTCGATTCGGCGATCATGAAGACCAGCGTCATCTCCGACGATTTCCGCGCCCGCTATCTGTCGAACCCGAAGGATCCGGAAGCCTTCGAAGGCCGCGCCGTGGTGTTCGAAGGGCCGGAGGACTACCACAAGCGCATCGACGATCCGAAGCTGAAGATCGACGAGCACACCATTCTTTTCATCCGCGGCGTCGGTGCCATCGGCTATCCGGGCTCGGCCGAGGTGGTGAACATGCAGCCGCCGGCGGCGCTCATCAAAAAAGGCATCACCTCGCTGCCCTGCATCGGCGACGGCCGGCAGTCGGGCACCTCCGGCTCGCCGTCGATTCTCAACGCCTCGCCGGAGGCCGCCGCGGGCGGCGGGCTGGCGCTGCTGCAAACCGGCGACCGCGTGCGCATCGATCTGCGCAAGGGCGCCGCCAATATCCTGATCTCACGCGCCGAGCTCGCCAGGCGGCGCGCCAAGCTGGAGAAGCAGGGCGGCTTTCCCTATCCGAAGAGTCAGACGCCGTGGCAGGAAATCCAGCGCGGCATGGTCGATCAGCTTGCCGACGGCATGGTGCTCAAGCCGGCGGTGAAATACCACGACATCGCCCACAAGAGCATTCCGCGCGACAATCACTAGCGGCGCCCGATCTAGGCGGTCACCACGCCCGAGTTTATCGCGCCGCCTGCGGCGGCGGTCGTGTCCTCGGCGGCGCCGACGCCGTATCGCAGATAGTCCAGTTTCGAACGCTCGCGATGCTCGTGCGCCATCTTGTCGAGTTCGATCTTGAGACGCGACAGGATATCGAGCGCCTCGTTGCTGTCGGTGTTGCGGCTTTCCAGCGAAATCAGCGAACTGACGATCTGCAACTGGTTGCCGACGCGATGGTTGATTTCGCGGATCAGCTGATCCTTCTCGGCGGTACGCTGCGACACCTGCTTCTCCAGCGAGGCGCGCTGCTGTGCCGGGGAAGGCAGCAGCTTGATCTGCGGCAGGATGAAGGCAAAGGCGATCGCGGTGCCGACCGAGGTCAGCGCGCAGAACAGATTCATCGCGGCCTGCAGCGTCAGATAGTCGGTGCCCGCCGCCGCCGATATCGCATGGGCCGAGTGCGTCAGGCCGCAGGCGATGATGAACAGGACGAACAGGATCCACAGCCACGAGTAGGGAATGTCGTTGCGCCGTTCGTAAAGGACCACGGCCATCGTCACCGGAATCGCGAAATAGGCGAGCGCAATGGATACATCGCTGCCGACCACGAGCCAGAACAGGCCGGCCGTCGAGGTGCAAAGCTGGATGAGCGGTTCGAGCATGAGAATCTCTCAGATCTGGAACGCTGCGCGTGTATAACATTGCGAAAAGCGATAAAGAAGGTTGCAGCTTTTGACCTCACGTTTGCGGAGTGGACGCCATGGCAAATCGCTTGAAAAACAAGGTGGCTTTCGTGACGGCCGCCGGGCAGGGCATCGGCCGCGCCATCGCCGAGACCTTCGTTGCTGAAGGCGCGACCGTGATCGCCACCGATCTCGACGCCAGGAAGCTGAAGGACCTCAAGGGCGCCAAGGCCTATGCGCTCGACGTGCGGGCGACCAAGGCGGTCGACGCCCTGGCCAAGAAGGTCGTCAAGGCTTTCGGCGCGCCGGACATCCTGGCGAACTGCGCGGGCTATGTGCACCAGGGCAGCGTGCTCGACTGCGCGGAGAAGGACTGGGATTTCTCCTTCGACCTCAACGTCAAATCGATGCATCGCGTGCTGCGCGCCTTCCTGCCGGCGATGCTTGAGCATGGCGGGGGTTCGATCGTGAACATTTCCTCCGCCGTGTCGTCGATCCGCGGCGTGCCCAACCGCTACGTCTACGGCGCCACCAAGGCGGCGATCATCGGCTTGACCAAGGCGGTGGCGGCCGATTTCATCCGCGACGGCATCCGCGCCAATGCCATCTGCCCGGGCACCATCCAGTCGCCGTCGCTCAACGAGCGCATCGACGCCGTGTCGAAGAAGACCGGCAAGTCGCTCACCGCGGTGCGCACCGATTTCATCGAGCGCCAGCCGATCGGCCGGCTCGGGACGACGCAGGAGGTCGCCAATCTGGCGCTGTTCCTGGCGTCCGACGAGTCGAGCTACATCACCGGCCAGGCCCACCTGGTCGACGGCGGCATGGCGCTCTAGGGCCGCGCGTCTTCGAGGATCAAGTCGGCGCCCTTTTCCGCGATCATGATTACGGCGGCGTTGGTGTTGCCGGAGACGACCGTCGGCATGATCGAGGCATCGATGACACGCAAGGCACCGATGCCGCGCACGCGCAGCCGCTCGTCGACCACCGCTTGCGGATCGGGACCCATGCGGCAGGTGCTGGTCGGGTGATAGACGGTGGTGCCGGTGGCGCGCGCGTAAGCGAGAAGCTCGGCGTCGCTTGCGCAGGCGTCACCCGGCGCGCGTTCCTCGGCGATGTAACGGCGCATCGCCGGCTTCGCCATGATGCCGCGCAGCTGCTTCATGCCGGCGACCACGGTGTCGCAGTCGAAGCGGCTCGACAGATAGCGCGGCTGGATCGCCGGCGCCTGTGCCGGATCGTTCGACTTGATGCGCACGAAGCCGCGGCTTTCCGGACGCAACTGGCACACCGAGACCATGAAGCCGGGGAAGGGATGAAGGCCGGCGCCGGCGGTGTCGGCGCTGAAGATGAGAAAGTGGAGCTGCACGTCGGGCGTGTCGAGCTCGGGCCGCGTGCGCAGGAAGGCGCCGGCATAGCCCGCGCCGATGGTGAGCAGGCCCTTGCGCGACAGGATGTAGCGCAAGCCGGCGCGATAGCGGTGGCGCCAATTGTTGATGACGTCGTTCATGGTGATCGGCTCGGTGCAGCGATAGAGCATGCGGATTTGCAGGTGGTCCTGCAGGTCGGCACCGATGCCAGGCATGTCAGCGATGACAGCGATACCATGCGAGCGCAGCAGGTCGGCGGGCCCGAGGCCGGACAGCTGCAGCAATTGCGGCGAATTGAACGCGCCGCCGGCGACGATCACCTCGGCTTTGGCGTGCGCGGTTTTCGTGGTGCCGCCCTGGCGGTATTCGACGCCGACGGCGCGCCGACCGGACAACAGAACGCGCGTTGCCAGCGTGTTGGTTTCGACCTTGAGATTGGGTCGGCGCCTTGCCGGCTTCAGATAGCCGACCGCCGTCGACCAGCGCCGGCCGTTTTTCGCGGTCAGCTGGAAGTAGCCGGCGCCCTCCTGGCGCGCGCCGTTGAAGTCGTCGTTGCGCGGGTGACCGGCCTGTTGCGCGGCCTCGATGAAGGCTTCGCACAGCGGATGCGGCTCGCTGACGTTGGACACCGCGAGCGGTCCGCCCCGCCCATGCCATTCGTCGTCGCCGCGCTCCTGGTGCTCGGCGCGGCGGAAATAGGGCAGGACGTCGGCAAAGCCCCAGCCCTTGTTGCCGAGCTGACGCCAGCGGTCGAAGTCCTCGTGCTGCCCGCGCACGTACAAAAGCCCGTTGATCGAACTCGAGCCGCCCAGCACCTTGCCGCGCGGCTGGATGATTTGCCGGTTGTCGAGCTCGGGCTCCGGCTCGGTCTTATAGAGCCAGTTGACCTTGGGATTGTGAAACAGCTTGCCGTAGCCGAGCGGAATGTGAATCCAGATGTTGCGGTCGGGCCCGCCCGCCTCCATGAGCAGGACGCGGTGGCGTCCGGAGGCGGTTAGCCGGTTGGCAAGCACGCAGCCGGCGGAGCCGGCGCCGACGATGATGTAGTCGAAGGTTTCGCTCATTGTTGTTGGGACGATGTCCAGGGGCAGGGCGGGGCGCATTTAGCCTTGTGTCACCCCGGTATCACAAGCCTGTCATCCGGAACGAACCGGGCGATTTGGAGTTGCCCCCTGCCGGCGGCGGTGGAACAATTGCATCCATTGCTCGTCGCTTGACGTAAATTGACTGCCAATGACCTTCGCATAACCGCAGGAGCCCTTCATGGCGCGCACCGCAGCTTCGCCCCTTCCGCGGGACGGCGCCCAAGCTGCCAAGCCGCGCCTTGATGAGCAACGCCAATATTGGCTGGCGGCTTTTCGCCGCGTGCGCGGCGAGACGGAGCGGCGGGCGGCCCATTTGTCGGCGGAAGACCAGATCGTGCAGTCGATGGCGGACGCCTCGCCGGCCAAATGGCATCGCGCCCACGTCACCTGGTTTTTCGAGCAGTTCCTGCTGCTGCCGCACGACCCCGCTTACACGACATTCGACGCGCGTTTTCCCTTCCTGTTCAACTCCTATTATGTCGCCGCCGGACCGCGCCACGCGCGGCCGCAGCGCGGCCTGATCACGCGGCCGAACGGCGCGGAGGTCGCCGGCTATCGCGCCCATGTCGACAAGGCCGTGACGCGGCTGATCGAGACGGTCAAGCCTTCGGACGCGCCGCGTGTGTTCGAAATCCTCGAGATCGGCCTGCACCACGAGCAGCAACATCAAGAATTGCTGCTGACCGATATCCTGCATGCCTTCGCGCAGAACCCGACCGATCCCGCCTACGACGCCGCATGGCAGCCGCCACACGCGGCGCAAGGCCCGCGCGGCGCCTTTGTCGATGTGCCGGCGGGCATTCACTCCGTCGGCCATGACGGCGACGGCTTCTGCTTCGACAACGAGACGCCGCGGCATGACGAACTGATCGCCGAGATGCGCATCGCGCGCCATCTCGTCACCAACGCCGAATGGCTCGAGTTCATGAAAAGCGGCGGCTACAGCACGCCGTCGCTGTGGCTGTCCGACGGCTGGGCCATGGTCGAGGCCGAAGCCTGGCAGGCACCGGGCTACTGGCGGCAGAAGGACGGCGCCTGGTTTTCGATGACGCTATCGGGCCTCAAGCCGGTCGATCCCGCCGCGCCGGTCCTCCATGTCAGCTATTACGAGGCCGATGCCTTCGCCCGCTTTGCCGGCAAGCATCTGCCGAGCGAGTTCGAATGGGAGGTCGCCGCGCGCGAAAACGTGATCGCGGATGCGTTCGGCATCGCTTGGCAATGGACGCGCAGCGCCTATCTGCCCTATCCGGGCTATCGGGCCGCCGAAGGCGCGCTGGGCGAATATAACGGCAAGTTCATGGTCAATCAGATGGTGCTGCGCGGCTCTTCTCTGGCGACGCCGGAAGGTCACGCGCGGGCGAGCTACCGCAATTTCTTCTATCCACCGGCGCGCTGGCAATTCAGCGGGCTGCGGCTTGCCGAGTTCAGATAGGGGCGGTCATGGTCGCGCTCGCACGGTCCCGCCGGCTGCCGCAAAGCGCGGAGGAGCAGTTCGCCGCCGACGTGCTCGCCGGCCTGACGGCGGCGCCCAAGCGCATTTCGCCGAAATATTTCTACGATGCCGAAGGCTCGCGTCTGTTCGAGCGCATCACCGAACTGCCGGAATATTATCCGACGCGCTGCGAGATGAAGATCCTGCGCGATCACGCCCAAGATCTCGCGCAACTGATCCCGCAGGGCGCCGTGCTCATCGAATTCGGCAGCGGCTCGAGCAAGAAGGCGCGCATCGTGCTCAACGCCGCCGCTCACCGCCTTGCCGCCTATGTCCCGGTCGACATCTGCCGCGAGATGATCGAGCAGGAGGCGGCCGAACTGCAGCCCGATTTTCCGCAGGTGAAGGTGCTGCCGGTCTGCGCCGACATCACCCAGATGTTTCCGCTGCCGCGGGAGGCCAAGGCCGCGGGCGTGCGCGTCGGCTTTTTCCCGGGCTCGACCATCGGCAATTTCGAGCCGCACGAGGCGGCGGCGTTTCTGCGCAACGCCGCGAAGATTCTGGGCCCGCGCGGGCGGCT
>Ga0070740_10003671_pt1 | contig 16008 bp, 18 predicted proteins | sample Coa_R2_FD_67286 | JGI IMG/M metagenome (GOLD analysis project Ga0070740, IMG submission 67286) | Surface soil microbial communities from Centralia Pennsylvania, which are recovering from an underground coalmine fire - Coalmine... | ecosystem: Environmental > Terrestrial > Soil > Unclassified ... | reverse complement strand
CGACGAGCCCACGCCCGCCCCGCCGCAGCCGGCCGAGCCGCGCCGGCCTCGCTGAGGACGCCCGGTCCGCACGCCCTGCGAACCGAGAGGCCGCCGGCGGCGAATGGCGGGCAGTCGGGGTGCGCGGACGCGACCGCGCTCGCCGGCGCACTGACCTCGAGCGGGAAGGAGATCGATCATGCAGACCCGAGAGCCGAAGCGCCTCGTCGAGGCTCGGGTGGCCGACGCCCTCAGCCGGAGCGGCTTTCTCAAGCGAACGGGCGCGCTCGCCGGCGTCGTCGCCCTCTTCGGAGCGACGGGACGGCTCGGACTCGCCAGCGCGTCCGCGTCAACCGCCGACACGACCCAGGGCATCCTCGACGCCGCGCTGACCGCCGAGCAGATCGCGACCGCCTTCTACTACCAGGGGATCGCCGGTCCGACCGCTCCGCTCCTCGGTCCCGTCCACAACGCCAACAACCTCAACTACTTCCAGGCTGCGCTCTGGGAGGAGTACCAGCACATCCAGCTCCTCTCGAGCCTCGGGGGCCGCAGCCTGACCGGCAGCGACTCGCCCGCGATCTCGTTCCCGAGCGGCGTCTTCCAGAAGCCGTCGAGCTTCCTCGGCCTGCTCGACACGCTCGAGCACGCCTTCGTCGGCGCCTACCTGGCGGCGGTGAGCTACTGGGCCTCGCAGTCGCAGCCGGTCTTCGCCGAAGGCGCCGCTCAGATCATGGGCGTCGAGGCCGAGCACCGCGCCCTGGGGCGCGTCGTCTCGGGCAGCAACCCGCCGAACGACCTGATCCTCGAGGACGCCGCGTTCACCAGCGTCTCGGACGCCGTCCCCGTCCTGCTGCCGTTCGTCAGCGGCGGCCCGGGCTTCACGGCGTACGCGTTCCCGACCCGCAGCCAGGTCGAGGCGGCCGTCACGAGCCCGATCATCAGCGCGGTCTCGAATCCCGGTCTCGCCTGACCTCGGGCGCCTGCCGCGCCCCACACTCGCCCCAGATACCCTCTATGGGTATACTGGGGCGCAGTGGGTGACGGCTAGCCGAACGTCGAGGAGGGCAGTGCCGGGATGCGCGAGACGGTCACCTACCGGGTTCCGGGGGTCTCCTGCGACCACTGCCGGGCCGCGATCGCCGACGAGGTCGGCTCGCTTCCCGGCGTGGCCTCGGTCGAGGTCGATCTCGACGCGAAGACGGTCACCGTGACGGGCGACCGGCTCGACGAGCAGGCGATCCTTTCCGCGCTCGACGAGGCCGGCTACGAGGTGGCGAGCACGTGACGGCGGCCACGGCGGAGCGCGAGCGGACGCGCGCGCGGACGACGCTCGCGCTCGAGGGCCTGACCTGTGCGTCCTGCGCTGCTCGCGTCGAGCGCAGCCTGAACCGGCTCGCGGGGGTCGAGGCGACCGTCAACTACGCGGCCGCGACCGCAGCCGTCACCTACGACCCCGCCCTCGTCGCGCCCGAGTCGCTCGTGGCCGCCGTCGAGAAGGCGGGCTACCGCGCGTCGCCGGCGGGCGAGCACGAGCATGAGCACGAGCACGGTGCGGAGCCGCTGCTGCTCGGCGTCGCGCTCGTGCTCTCGGCGCCGCTCGTCCTGCTCGCCATGCTGCCGCCGCTTCGCTTCGCCGGCTGGGAGTGGGTCTCGCTCGCGCTCGCGACGCCGGTCGTGTTCTGGAGCGGCTCGCAGTTCCACCGGGCGGCGCTGCGGAACGCCCGCCACGGTGTGGCGACGATGGACACGCTCGTCTCGCTCGGCACGCTCGCCGCCTGGGCCTGGTCGACGATCGTCCTGCTCGCCGGCGTGCGCGAGGACACGTACTTCGAGACAGCGGCGGTGATCACGGCCCTGATCCTGCTCGGCCGGTTCTTCGAGGCGGCTGCCAGGCGCCGCTCCCGGGCCGCGATCACGGCCCTGCTTCGGCTGGGCGCGAAGGAGGCCCGCGTGCTGCGAGGCGGGGTCGAGACCCTCGTGCCGATAGAGCAGGTCCGCGTCGGCGACCTGTTCGTCGTGCGGCCGGGGGAGAAGGTGGCGACCGACGGGGTCGTCGTCGACGGCGTCTCGGCGGTCGACCAGTCGATGCTGACCGGAGAGCCGCTGCCGGTGGAGGTCGGGCCGGGCGCCGAGGTCGCCGGGGCGACGATCAACACGTCCGGTCGCCTCGTCGTGCGGGCGACGAAGGTAGGGGCCGACACCGCGCTCGCCCAGATCGGCCGTCTGGTCGAGCAGGCGCAGGCGGGCAAGGCGCCCGTGCAACGGCTCGCGGACCGCGTCTCGGCGATCTTCGTGCCGATCGTGATCGTGGTCGCGCTCGCGACGCTCGCCGGCTGGCTCGTCGCCGGCGCGGCGGCTTCCGCCGCCTTCACCGCCGCCGTGGCCGTGCTGATCATCGCCTGCCCGTGCGCCATGGGCCTCGCGACGCCGACCGCGCTGCTCGTGGGCGCCGGCCGGGGCGCGCAGCTCGGGATCCTGATCAAGGGCCCCGAGGTGCTCGAGCGGACGCGCCGGGTCTCGGCGATCGTGCTCGACAAGACCGGGACGGTGACCGAGGGCCGGCTGCGCCTCGTCGACGCCCTGCCGATCGAGACGAGCCGCGAGGAGCTGCTTCGCCTCGCCGCGGCGGCCGAGTCGGGGAGCGAGCACCCGCTGGCGCAGGCGATCGCGACGGCGGCGGCCGAGCCTCCGCCGGCCGCCGGGTTCCGCAGCCACGCCGGGCTGGGGGTCGAAGCCCTCGTCGAGGGACGTCTCGTCCTGGTCGGCCGCCCGTCGTTCCTCGCCGAGCGCGGAGTCCAGCTCGGCGCCGGCGCGCGCGCGCGGGCGGAGCGGGCCGAGGAGGCGGGGCACACGGTCGTCGCCGTCGCCTGGGACGGGGAGTTGCACGGCGTGCTCGTGCTCGCCGACACGCTCAAGCCCTCCTCGCGCCAGGCGGTCGCGGAGCTCAGGCGGCTGGGGCTCGAGCCGGTCCTGCTGACCGGCGACAACGAGCGCGCCGCGCGCGCCGTGGCCGCGTCGCTCGGGATCGAGGAGGTCCGCTCGGGCGTCCTGCCGGCCGGCAAGGCGGCCGAGGTCGAGCGCCTGCAACGGCAGGGCAAGACGGTGGCCATGGTCGGCGACGGCGTCAACGACGCGCCGGCTCTCGCCCAGGCCGATCTCGGGCTCGCGATCGGCACCGGCACGGACGTCGCCATCGAGGCCTCCGACCTGACGCTCGTCTCCGGCGACCTGCGGGCCGCGGCGGATGCGATCCGGCTCGCCCGGCGGACGCTCGCGACGATCAAGGCCAACCTGTTCTGGGCCTTCGCCTACAACGTCGCCGCGATCCCGCTCGCCGCCGCCGGCCTCCTGAACCCGATGATCGCGGCTGCGGCGATGGCCGCCTCGAGCATCTTCGTCGTCACGAACAGCCTGCGCCTGCGGCGCTTCCGCAGCAGCCGGGAGGGAGCCACGGGGTGAGCGCGACGACCCGAGAGCACGCCGTCCGTCACGGCTACCACGACCGCAAGGACGCCCTCGTCAAGCGCCTGCACCGGATCGAGGGTCAGGTGCGCGGCATCGAGCGGATGGTGGACGAGGAGCGCTACTGCATCGACATCCTGACGCAGATCGCCGCCGTCTCGACCGCCCTCGACAGCCTCGCCTTCCAGATCCTCGACGACCACGTGCGCCACTGCGTGGCCGGCGCCCTCGCCTCGGGCGACGAGGCGGACGCGCAGGTGAAGGCGGAGGAGTTGCTCGCCGCGGTGCAGCGCTTCGCGAAGACGCGCTAGCGGCGAGCGGCGGCGACGCGCCGGACGGTGACCCCCCAGGCGGCCCCCGACCGGAACAGCTCGTCCGGATCGACCTCCCCGAGCCAGCCGAGGAAGTGCGGCTCGGGCTCGTCGGCGGTGCAGCCGTAGACCGCCCCCTGGACGGCCGGTGGTGGCGGCGCCGTTCGCAGTCGCTGCGCTTCCTCGGCCCGCCGCTCGGCCTCCTCGGCGGCGGGCCCTACCAGGTACCCCCGGGGCACGACGTGCACCGTACACGGCGGGCGCCCGTGCCTGCGGGCCCCCGCCGGACGGGTACCCTCGCGCCGTGGCTCACGCCCTCGCCGTCCACGGCCTCGAGAAGCGCTACGGCTCGGTCGAGGCGCTGAAGGGCGTCGACCTCTCCGTCGAGGAGGGCGAGCTCGTCGGCCTCCTCGGGCCGAACGGCGCCGGCAAGTCGACCCTGGTCAAGATCGCGGTCGGGCTCGTCCGGGCCACCCGCGGCGAGGCGGAGGTCGCCGGCGCCCGGGCGGGGTCGCGGGCCGCCCGGGCGAAGCTCGGCTACCTCGCCGAGCTCTTCCGCTTCCCCGGCTGGTACACGGCGGACGAGGTGCTCGCGCTTCACCAGCGGCTCGCCCGTTCGAGCGGCGGCGCCGAGGAGCGGCGGCGGTTGCTGGAGCTCGTCGCCCTGGAAGAGGCGAGCGAGCGGCGGGTCGACGGCATGTCGAAGGGGATGCAGCAGCGGCTGGGGGTGGCGCAGGCCCTCGTCGGCTCGCCGCGTGTCCTCGTCCTCGACGAGCCGACCTCCGCCCTCGACCCGGCCGGGCGCCGCGTCGTCCGCGTCCTGCTCGAGGACCTGCGCAACCGCGGCGTCTCGGTCCTCCTCAACTCCCATCTGCTCTCGGAGATCGAGCTCGTCTGCGACCGGGTGGCGATCCTCCGCGCCGGGGAGGTCGTCGCGGCCGGGTCGCCCGCCGAGCTCTCGCGGCCGCGCGGCGTGGAGCTCGAGACCGACGAGGGCACGCGGACGATCGCCGGGGCCACGAGGCACGACGCGCCGCGGCTCGTGGCCGAGGCGGTCGCCGCCGGCCGCCGCGTCTACGGCGTCCGCGTCCTGACCTCGACTCTCGAGGAGACCTACCTCGAGGCGGTGGGGGACGAGGTCTCGTGAGCGCAGTCGCCACCATCGCCGGCTACGGCTTCCGCGAGGCGGTGCGGCGCAAGGTGTTCGCGGTCGTGGTGGTGCTGACCGCCGTCTTCCTCGTGCTGTTCTGGCTCGCCAACCGCTACGTGTTCAACGATCTCGCGCACATCACGCCCCCGGCCGGGGTCGCCGTGGACACCCGCACGTTCGTCGGCGCCTTCCTGCTTGGGCTGGCGATGTTCGGGACGCTGTTCCTCGGCGTCGTGCTGGCGGTGTTCCTGACCCTGGGCGTCGTCACCGGCGACGCCGAGCGAGGCCTGCTGCAGCCGCTCGTGGTGCGGCCGGTCGGTCGCAGCACCCTGCTGCTCGCCCGCTTCCTCGGCGCCGCCGCCGTCTGCGTCGTCTACGTGCTCGTCGTCTACGGAGCTGCCCTGGCCATCACCGACGCGACCGGGCACTGGCTGCCGGCGCAGACGGTCGCCCCGGGCCTCGAGCTGGCCGGCGCCGTCGTGATCGTGATCGCCCTCTCGCTCCTCGGCTCGGTCGTGCTCTCCTCCACGGCGAACGGGATCGCGGTCTTCATGCTCTTCGGCGCCGGCCTCGTCGCCGGTCTCCTCGGCACGATCGGCCACGCCCTCAACTCGCGCACGATCGAGCACGCCTCGACCGTCGCCTCCTGGGCGCTGCCGTTCGAGGCGCTCTACCAGGACGGGCTGCGGCTGATCTCGAGCAACGCGAGCGGGCTGACGGGCTTCCTGCTGCGGCTCGGGCCGTTCGGCGGCGCGTACGTGCACGGCTGGGGGATCCGTGTCTGGTCGGCCGGCTACCTCTGCGTCGCGCTGGCGCTGGCCCTCGCCGCCTTCGCCCGCCGCGACCTCTGACTCAGGGACTCTGGCGCCCCGAGCCGGCCAGTTCGACCGCGACCTCGCCGGCGAGGCGGGCGTTCCCGGCCACCAGGGCCTTGTTCGCCTGCTCGGTGCGGCCGCCGCTCGCGCGGTGCAGGCTGGCCAGCACGTAGGGGGTCACGGCCTGGCCGGAGACGCCCGCCGCCGCCGCGGCCTGCAGCGCCTCGCCGATCAGCGGCTCGACGTCCTCCAGCGGCTCGTCGGGCGGCCGTGCGAGCAGGAGGCCGGCGCCGCCGAGCTGCCAGTGGGCCTCCGCGATCCTGGCCGCCTCCTGCACCGAGGCGACGCGGGCCGAGACCGGCGGGCCGCCCGCGGCGGCGTAGAAGAGCGGCAGCGTGTCGGTGCGGAAGCCGAGCACCGGGACGCCCAGGGACTCCAGCAGCTCCGCGGTGGCGGGCACGTCGAGCAGCGACTTCGCGCCGGCCGAGACGACGAGCGCGGGGGCGCGGGCGAGCTGCGCGAGATCGGCTGAGATATCCGGCGGGTCGGGGAAGCCCCGGTGGACGCCGCCGATCCCCCCGGTCGCGAGGACCCGGATGCCGGCGGCGCGGGCGACCGCGAGCGTGCCCCCGACCGTCGTCGCGCCGAGCGCGCCCTGCACGGCGGCGGGGGCGAGGTCGCGCGGCCCCACCTTGCGCGCGTCCGGCCCGAAGCGGGCGAGCTCGTTCGGGGTCAGGCCGACGCGCACGCATCCGTCGAGGACACCGACGGTCGCGGGCACCGCGCCGGCCTCCCGCACCTGCCGCTCGGCGTCGAGGGCGACCTCGACGCCCTCGCCGGGCGGAAAGCCGTGCGCCACGAGGGTCGTCTCGAGCGCCACGACCGCGGCGCCTGCCGAGCAGGCTTCGCGCACCTCCTCGGCGAGGCGGATCACGCCGGACGCTCCATCTCGACGAAGCGGCTCTCCTCGCTGCGGACGACCTCCCTGAAGCCGGCGCGCCGGTAGGCGCGCAGAGCGCGCTCGTTCCAGCGAGCGACCCAGAGCCGGAAGGTGCGCGGCCGCCATTCGCGGCGCGCGTACTCCAGGCCCGCGGCGATGAACGGCTGGGCCAGGCCCCGCCCCGTCAGATCGGGGCGCATCCCGAGGCCGAGCCGCACCTCGCGGCCCTCGGGGACGAAGTTGAAGAAGCCGACGAGCTCGCCGTCGTCGTCGACGACCGCGCGCAGGTGCGTCCGCCGGGCCGGGTTGGCGAAGAGCTCCACTCGCCGCGGGTCGGCGGAGGTGTCGTACCACTCGTACGGAAACTCGTACCGCCACTCCGCGATGGCGGCCGCCTGCTCGTCGGTGAGCGGAACCACGTTCACGGCAGCGAGCCTACGGTCGCCACGCAGCGCGCGGCAGCGTCCAGGCCGCGGCGCGCCGCCTCCTCGACCGACCCGCCGAGCAGGAACCCGGCGGCGAACGCGTCGCCCGCCCCCGTCGGGTCGACCACCTCCGCCGCCGTCGCCGGGAACTCGTGCGGCGAGCCGGCTCCCAGAACGCGGCAGCCGCGGTCGCCGCGCTTCACGACGGTGAGGGGCGCCGGCGTCGCGGGCGGCGCTGCGAGGCCGAGCAGCGCCCACTCCGCCTCGGTCGCGAAGAGCAGGTCGGGCGCCAGCTCTCCCAGGAGCTCGCGGAAGCCCGCCGCCCCGTAGCGGCGGATCTCGGTCCAGGCCGCGGCGTCGACCGAGATGCGGGCGCCGCCTGCCCGCGCGAGCCGCGCCGCGCGGAGCGCGGTCGTGCAGATCGGCTCCTCGAGGAGCGCGTAGCCGGAGACGTGGAGGACGTCGCACGCGAGCCAGCCCGCGTCGAGCTCCTGCGGCGCGAACGAGGGCGCCACACCCCGGTCGGAGGCGAGCGAGCGCTCGCCCGCGTGCACGACGGAGACGACGACGCCGGTCGGGCCCCCGGCCAGCGGGCCGGCGAGCTCGACGCCGCGCGAGGCGAGCTCCCGCGCCAGCAGCTCGCCGGCCGCGTCGCCGCCCCGCTTGGCGAGGCAGCGCGCCTCCGCTCCGAGCGCGGCCGCCCAGGCCGCGACGTTCGCAGCCTGGCCGCCGGCTCCCGCCCGGATGGCGGCACGAACGTCGCCGCCCGCGGCCAGCGGCTCCTCGAGCCGGACGATCACGTCGAGCACCACGTCGCCGAGCGTCACGATCCGCAAGGCACAATCGAACCATGGACGCGGACGCCCGGCGCGGCAGAGCGCGCGACTTCCTGCTCGGAGGCCTCGTGGGCGCCTCCGCGGCCGTGGCCGCCGCCCGCCGGCGGCGGGCTCCGCGGCGGCGCCAGCAACGACCCGAGGAGCCGGCGGACCTCGCCGCCTTCGAAAGCGCGCCCTGCTTCCAGGAGCTGGCGGCCCAGCGCGCGAGGGACGGCGGGCGGTGAACCGCTCGGTCGACCCCGGCCATCGGCGACAATGCTGACCTCGATGGCCCGGCCGGCCCGTCTGCTTCCTCTCTGCGCGCTCCTCGCCGCCGTCGGCGTCCTCGTCGCGCCCGGCCCGGCCGCCGCCCGCCAGCAGCCGCTCGGCGCCTCGTTTCGGGTGATCGTGCTCGGCCGGATCGACAGCGCGACGTTCGCCTCGCTCGCCGAGCGGGGCGCAGTCGGCCTGCTGCGGCCCGGCTTCGGACCGACCACGAGCCGGCGCAGCGCGCTCGCCGAGCTCGTGCGCGGGGCCGAGGTGAACGCGCGCCTCGGCGGCGTGCCGCCGGGCCGGCCGCTGATCGGGGTGAGCAAGGCCCGCGTCTTCCCGAACTGCCACATGTGCATCGTCCTACAGTTGCCGCCGCGGGGGACGAGCGCGAACGACCGCCTCTACCCGATCGCCGTGATCGGCCGCAACTACCACGGCCTGCTGACATCGCCGACCACGCACATCCCCGGTCTCGTCTCGATCGTCGACATCGCGCCCACGGCGCTCGGCATGGGACACGCTGCGACCAGCCTCTCGTGGACGCCGGCGCACGGCCCGCTTGCCCGGCTCGCGAGCCTCGGGCACGCGATCGACGCGAACAACCGGCTCAAGTTCCCCGTCCTGTTCATCCTGGCCGGGCTGCTGCTGGTGCTCGCCCTCGCCGGCGTGCGGGCAGCGGCGACCGCGATCCCCGCCGCCCTGCTCGTCAACCTGGCGCTCGGGGTCGCGCAGGTCTCGAACGAGGTGGTGCTCTGCGCCGCGGTCTCCGCGGGCACGCTGCTCGTAGCGCTCGCGCTCGCCCGGGTCTGCCGCGGCGACGGGGCGCTGCTCGCGCTGTTCGGCGGGGTCGTCGGGCTGTACGCGCTGGTCATGGCGACCCGGCCCGAGTGGCAGGCGATCAACCCCTTCGGGCCGACGCAGAACTCCCGCTTCTGGGGTATCGGCAACCAGGTCGAGACGCTCCTGCTCGCGCCCCTCCTCGCCGGGGCGCTGCTCGCGCGGCGGCGCTTCGGGCTGCTCGGGTTCGCCCTGTTCGGGCTGTTCGGCCTGTTCGTGATCACCGACAACCGGCTCGGAGCCGACGGGGGTGGCGCGATCGTGCTCGGGGTCGCGCTCGCCGTGCTCGGGACGCGGCTGTTCCGCCTCGGAGCCTCCGGCTTCGTCGCGCTGCTCGCCTCCGCGGCGCTCGCCGTGCTCTGGATCGTCTCCCGTGGGCTCGCGCAGCCCGGTCCCGACCATCTGCGCAGCGCGTTCTCGCACCACGGGGCGGGGCTGCTCGCCTCGCTCGAGAGCCGTGTCCCGCTCTCGTACCTGCCCGCCCTGCATCAGTGGCCGCTCGTCGTGCCGTTGCTCTGCTCGCTGCTGGCCGCGTTCGCGCTCGCCTGGCGAGCGGCGGCGCGCCAGCCCGCCACCCGCGACCTGCTGCTCGCGCTCGCGGTCGGGCTCGTCACCTCGCTTCTCGTCAACGACTCGGCGGCCTACGAGCTCGCGGCCGGCCTCGCGGTCGTCGGCGCGTTCGCCCGCTTCGTGCCCGCGCCGGCGCCCGCCCGCGCCCGCGTCCTCGCACCGGCGAAGCTCGAGCCAGAGCGGGTCGCGAGCGATCCTCCGCCCTCGTAGCGGGGTCGGCGCCGGCCGCCCTGCTACCGTCCGCAGCCGTGCCGATCTACGAGTACCGCTGTTCGAACGGCCACCGCTTCGAGCGCTTCCAGGCGATCAGCGCGCCGCCTCCCGATCGCTGCGACGTCTGCGGCGCCTCGCCGGTCGAGCTCGTCCTCTACCCGGTGGCGATCCACTACAAGGGCTCGGGCTTCTACACGACCGACTACGGCAAGGGGAAGGCGGCGAGCAAGGAGGCCGACGGGGGCGGCGGCTCGGCCGGCGAGGGCGGCTCCAGCGAGGCGAAGCCCGCCGAGAAGAAGGCCGCCGCGGGCAGCGACTAGCGGCGCGACCGTCCGAGCAGGCGCTCGAGCCGCAGGAGGAAGCGGCCGCCGACGAGCGGCCGCTCGCGCCGGCCGCGGATGGCGAAGCCGAGCGGGTTGCACTGCGTCGAGACGAGGCTGCGACCGGGCCCGTAGAGGGCGAAGCGGGCGCGAGCGAGCAGCGCGCCGCCGCCGCCGCGCACGTCGAGGACGATGACCGGACCCCACACGAGGTCCGGACAGGCGTACCCTCCGGGCTGCACGACCGGGAGCTCGTCGAGCCAGCGCACGATCCGTGCCACCTCGGCCGGAGCGGTGAAGCGGACGGGCGGGCGGCGACCTTCCCGCAGGTCGACCTGGCGCGCGCCCGCAGGCACCGCCTCGCGGGGCGACCGCGCCACGACCCAGACGACCTGGGCGTCGACGCGGAGCGCGGTCGAGCCGTCCGGACGCGAGGTGGCAGCGACGAGCAGGATGCGGCTCGAAAGCCGACCGGGAAGCGCCGGCCAGGCGAAGCCGAGACCGGAGATGCTGCGGCCGCTCGCGTCCGTGCCGGTGCCCTCGAGCACGAGCCGCGAGCCGCGAGGCCGGTGCGCGCGCTCGAACGCGAGCACCTGCGCCAGCGGCTGCGGCGCCTGCCAGAGAGCACGCTCGTCGACGACCGCGGGAGTCCCAGCCCGCTGGAACGGGGAGCGCAGGGCCGGCGGCGGCGAGGCCAGCGGCCTCGCCCCTGCCGGAAGGAGCACGCGCCCCAGCAGCCGGCCGGCGTCGCGCCGGGCCGCGAGTCGGTTGGCGGCGGTGGTCGGAGGAGCGGCCCTCGCAGCCGCTACCGCCAGGAGCAGGAGGATCGAGGCGAGCGCAGCCATCTCCCCGACGATACGGCGCCAGGGGCGCGAACCGTCACGCGGCTACTTCCAGTTGCCGCTCGAGCCGACGGTGCAGCCGGGCGCGTAGAGGTCGCCCTGCGGCGGCGGCTGGAGCGCCGACTGGCCGAGCACCTCGTCGATGACCCGGATGTTCTCGGCCGTTCCGACGATGTACGAGACCCCTCCGACCGTCTCGGCGGTCCCGCCCAGCCGGCAGTGGATCGCGCTGCCCGAGCGGAACTTGACCCAGGCGAGCTGCAAGAGCTGCCAGGTGGAGAGGTCGGTGGCGATCGGAGCGAGCAACGAGCTGCCGTCGAAGGGCAGGCGGAAGAACAGCGAGGGGCTCGCCAGCTTGCTCAGCGTCGCCTGCTCGACGAGCTGCTGGTCGTGCTGGCGGGCGAAGTCCGTCCAGGCGGGGTCGAGCTGGTTCTCGCGGATCCGCGAGAAGATCAGGGCCTGGTGGCCGTTCATGTGCGTCGGCCCCTTGTGGAAACGCCAGCCGGGCCAGCGCAGGCACCGCTCCCGGGTGGCGTACGGGCAGTCGAACCGGTTCGAGAGGATGTTCTCGGGCACGTTTACGGTGATCCCGCCGATCGCGTCGATCAGCTTCTCGAACTGGTTGAAGTCGACGATCACGACGTGGTTGACGGGCAGCGCCCGCCCGACGAGCGCGTCGACCGTGCGGACGGCGAGCCGCGGCCCGCCGAACTGCATGGCCGCGTTGATCTTCTGCTGACCGTAGCCCGGCACCTCGGTGCGCAGGTCGCGCGGGATCGAGAGGAAGACGAGCCGGTGCCGGCCGGGGTCGGTGTGGAGGAGGGTGATCGAGTCGGCGTGCTCGTCGCTGCTGCGGCCGGCGGCCCCCCGGCCGGTCGCGTGGTCGGTGCCGAGCAGCAGGATCGTCGTCGGGGTGGAGAAGAGGAGCCCCTTGTCCGGAGCGAGCACGGGACGCACGTCCTTGGGCAGGCGGCCGTTCGCCTCGTGGACGCCGCTCGAGACGGCGAGGTAGCCGGCGACGCCCCAGACGACGAACAGGACGAGCAGGGTCAGGATCGCGACCAGCAGCCAGCGCCGCCACGTCCAGCCGAGCCAGAGGCGGCGGCGCCGCTCGACGACCCGGCCCGGCCCCGGGCGGCCGCTCCGCACGGCCTGCCGCACCTCCCGCTCGCGCCGTGCGAGCGGAACGCTTCCCTTCGTGCGGCCGCCGCGGTAGACGCGGTACGGCTTCTCACCGGGGGCGGCCATGCGGGCGTCTACGGTACCCACTGTGGATGCCGGCCACGCAATCGGGGTCGACCTCGGCGGGACGAAGATCCTGGCCGGCGTCGTCGGCCGGGACGGCAGCATCCTGCGCAGGCACGAGCGCGCCACGGCACGCGACTCGCAGGAGGCCGTGCTGGCGGAGGTCGAGGCCGCGGTGGCCAAGCTCGTCGACGAATCGGTCGTCGCCATCGGGGTCGGCGTGCCCTCTCCGGTCGACCAGGTGCGCGGAGTCGTGGTGCGCTCCGTCAACCTGCCCCTGGCGGACGCGCCCCTGCGCGATCGGCTGCGCGCGCGGTTCGGGCTGCCGGTGGGCCTCGAGAACGACGCCAACGCGGCCGCGATCGGCGAGTGGCGGGCGGGCGCCGGCAGCGCGGTCGACGACCTCGTGCTCCTCACCCTCGGCACCGGCGTCGGCGGCGGAGTGATCGCCGGCGGCAAGCCGTTCCGGGGCTGGCGGGGCGGCGGCGCGGAGCTCGGGCACACCGTGATCGTCCACGACGGCCGTCCCTGCCAGGGCGCGTGCAGCGGTCGCGGCCATCTCGAGGCCTACGCCAGCGGCAGCGCGGCGACGGCCGCCGCCCGCGAGGCGTTCGGTCCCGCCGCTGACGCCCATCGGCTCGTGCGCCTGGCGGACGAAGGCGAGCCGCGGGCGAAGGAGCTCCTGGCGGAGATCGGCCGCTACCTCGGCTCGGGGATCGGCTCCTTCGTCAACATCTTCGGCCCGCAGCTCGTCGCGCTCGGCGGCGGCTTCGGCGTCGCCGCCTTCCAGCATCTGCAGGGCCCTGCCGAGGAGGTGCTGCGGCGGGAGGCGCTCGAGCCGATGCGGAGCACGGTGCGTCTGGTCAAGGCCGAGCTCGGCGCCGCCGCCGGCCTGATCGGCGCCGCGTTCGTCGGCTTCGAGGCGCTCGACGCCGCGGCCTGAAGGCGCCGGATGCCGCTCGCCGTCTGTGCGACGCCGATCGGAAACCTCGAGGACGTGACGCTGCGCGTGCTCGCGGAGCTCGCTGCCGCGGAGCTCGTCCTCTGCGAGGACACGCGGCGGACGCGCCTCCTGCTGGCACGGCACGGCATCGAGGCGAGGCTCGTCTCCTACCACGAGCACAACGAGGCCCGCCGCACCGCCGAGCTGCTGCCGCGACTCGAGGCCGGGTCACGCCTCGCGCTCGTCTCGGACTCGGGTCTGCCGGGTCTCTCGGACCCCGGCGCGCGGCTGATCCGGGCCGCGCTCGACGCCGGCGTTGCCGTGACCGTGCTGCCGGGCCCGTCGGCGGTGGAGACGGCGCTCGTCGCCTCGGGGCTCGTCGCCGAGCAGTACCGCTTCCTCGGCTTCCTGCCGCGGAGCGAGAGCCGGCGGGCGGCGCTCTGGGACGAGCTGCGCGCCTGGCCCTGGCCGGCGGTCGCCTTCGAGTCGCCACGGCGTCTGCCTGCGACCCTGCGCTCCCTGGCGGCGGCCGAGCCGGAGCGGCCGGCGGCGGTCTGCCGGGAGCTCACGAAGCGGTTCGAGCAGGTGGCGCGGGGAACGGCAGCCGAGCTCGCCGAGCGGTTCTCCGTGCCGCCGAAGGGTGAGGTCACCCTCGTCGTCGGCGGCGCTGCGTCCGCGGGCGACGGCGTCGAGGCTCGGGCGCGCGTCGCCGTCGCCGAGCTGGTAGCGGCCGGCCTGGCTCGCCGGCGAGCCGCCGAGATCGTCTCGCGGCTCGTCGACGTCCCGCGCAACCGCCTCTATCTGTAGTCAGCCTTGACAACGACGAGCTGCCCCGCTACGCTGCCGCTGTTGCTTCGTCTGACAACGATACGGAAGATCTCGAGGGCGGCGATCGTCGTCTGGCGCGGGCTCCCGGTCGTCGCGGCCGTCCTCGTCTGGGCGCCTGCCGCCTCCGCGTGGAGCTGGCCGCTGCAGGGTCCGCTGCTGCAGCCGTTCGCCTACGACGAGTCGCACCCCTACGCCGCGGGTCAGCACCGGGGAGTCGACATCGGCGCGCAGAGCGAGGGACAGGTCGTGCTCGCCCCCGTGGCCGGCACGGTCAGCTTCGCCGGCACGGTGCCCACGAGCGGTGCGTGCCTGACGATCGAGACGGCGGACGGCTTCTCGGTCACCCTGACCCACCTGGGCTCGATCCGGGTCGGCAAGGGCGAGTCGGTCGCCGAAGGCGACGAGGTTGCAACTGTCGGCCCGAGCGGCACACCCGAGCACGACGGTCCCTACGTCCACCTCGGCGTACGGCGCAGCGCAGATCCGAACGGCTACCTCGACCCGCTCGCGTTCCTGCCCCCGCTCGCTCCGGCGGCCCCAGCAAGCGAGTCGCCGGCAGAACCTGCTCCGGCCCCGCCGGCGGCGGCGGGATCGGCTCCGGTCCCGGCGGCGGCGCCGGGTTCGGCATCCCACGTCGCGGCGGGCACGCCGAGCCAGGCGGCAGAGCTGCCCACGGCTGCCGCCACGCCGGCCTCGGGTGCGAGCGCCGCAGCCAACCCCGCCGCCGGGCACGAGTCGGCGTCGGGGACGGTGAGCAGCGCGGCTTCCGCACCCCGGCCGCTCGAGCGGGCGCGAGACGCGCGAGCCGGGTGGACCGCCGCTGCCTCCGGCGCCCGCGCCGCGGCGCGGGGGCGGGCCGGTAGGCAGGCCGCACGGGGCGGCGCGCAGGCTGGCGCCTCCCCCGCCACGGCCGCCGCGCCGGTCACCGCAGCCGTAGCGGCCGGCGCGCCCAGCGGGCTGGGACGGGCGACGATGGCCGCCGCCTCGGGCCGGCGTCCGGCGCCTCCTGTGGACGCTCGCCGGCACGCCGACCCCGGGCCGCTGCGCCGGCCCGCACCGGTCGCCGCGGCGGCGAGCGCGGCACCCGGGTACCGCCTGCGGCGGTCACAGGCGAAGGCCGCGCTCGCTGCGCGGTCGCCGCAGCCCGCCGAGCCGGCGCTCGGCGTCGTGCTCGCCGCCGCACCCGGTGCCCTGGCAGCCGTGGCCGCCCTGCTGGTTGCGGCCGGGCGGAGGCGAACCCGGACGGGCGTGCGGGACGCCGCGGGCGTCGTCTCGCTACCGCCTCGCGCCGGCGACCGGCTGTCCGCTCGGAGGGCGGCGTGACCGAGACGCGCGGGAGGCCGGCCGGAGCCGCGCTCGTATCATGGCCGCGTGCGCTTCTACCTCACGACGCCGATCTACTACGTCAACTCGACGCCCCACATCGGGCACGCCTACACGACGGCGATTGGGGACATGCTCGTCCGGCACCGCCGCCAGCGCGGCGACGACGTCTTCTACCTGACCGGCGTCGACGAGCACGCGACGAAGGTCTGGCGCGTGGCACAGGAGCAGGGCCTGCCGGCGCAGGAGTACGCGGACCGGATCTCGGTCCGCTGGCGCGAGCTACCGCGCAGGCTGGGCGCCGAGGTCGACTTCTTCATCCGCACGAGCGACGACGGCCACAAGCGCTTCGTCCGCGACTTCCTGCAGCGCGTCTACGACAACGGCGACATCTACCAGGACGTCTACGCCGGCTTGTACTGCGTCGGTTGCGAGGCATTCAAGAGCGAGGACGAGCTGACGGCGGACGGGCTCTGCCCCGACCACCTCGTGCCGCCCGAGTGGATCGAGGAGCGGAACTGGTTCTTCCGGCTCTCCGCCTACCAGGAACGGCTGCTCGCGCTCTACGACGAGCGGCCCGACTTCGTGCGGCCGGAGTTCCGCTACAACGAGGCACGCTCGTTCATCGCCGGCGGGCTGCGCGACTTCAGCATCTCGCGCGCCGGCCAACCCTGGGGCATTCCGCTGCCCTGGGACGAGAGCCAGGTCGCCTAC
>Ga0070740_10003670_pt1 | contig 16018 bp, 12 predicted proteins | sample Coa_R2_FD_67286 | JGI IMG/M metagenome (GOLD analysis project Ga0070740, IMG submission 67286) | Surface soil microbial communities from Centralia Pennsylvania, which are recovering from an underground coalmine fire - Coalmine... | ecosystem: Environmental > Terrestrial > Soil > Unclassified ... | reverse complement strand
GATCGCGATGTGCGGATACGTTCCGCGGATCTGCGCGGCGCCGACGATCCGTCCGGTCACCGGAAGCTGCGGAAACCCCAGCGCCGGCAGCCACGTTCCCAGGTTCAAGTCGCTGAGCCTGGCGTTGATGTCGTAGCGCGACTGCTCGACCAGCTGCGCGAGCTGCGTCGTGGGCGCAAAGCCGATCGTGCCCGCGGCGTTGAGCTGTCCGTTCTCCCCGCCGATGCGCACGCTGCCGTGCACCATGTTGCGCAGGCCCGACCAGGTCGCGTCGGTGTCGCCGATGGGCAGGCGCTTGTAGCGCAGTCCGGTGATGTCGATGTCGCCCGACGTGTACGTCAAATTGGCAAAGTGCGAAAACGAGATGCCCAGCGCGCCGGTTCCGGCCAGCGTATCGCCGGTGTTGAAGTAATCGTTGAAGTCCGAGAGATCGGCGTGGGCGGAATGCATCGCAAACGCGGTCTCGCCTTTGCTCACCGTCGCCGAAAAGTGCGCGGTCGTCTCGCCGACCGTTACGATGCCGCCGAGCGCGGATGCACCCAATGAGCTGACGGCAATGCGCGCCTGCGCATCGCGGAATCCAAGGCCGTTCACCTCGCCGACGGGCACGCGTACCACGCCGTGGATCGACGGATCCGCCGGCGTCCCGCCGATGCGAACGTGCCCGGCGAAGCTGCCGTCGGCGTTGAACGTGGGAACGCGCGCAAGCGCGGCCATGGGCGCAATCTCGCCGGCCGGCACGTCGGCGCTGACGTCGAAGCGCGGAATCCCCGACGAGAGTGCATCCATCGAACCGCCGACGCGCGCAATCGTCGTGCCCAGACGCGCGACGGTGTTGCGGATCGTCAACCGGTCGCCGCCGATCGCGATCTCGCCGCTGGTTTGAAACGGACCGTAGCCGGCGGCGCTGCCGTTGACGAGCACCATTCCCGCATCGACGCCGGGAATCGACGTTCCGGGCATGAGCGCTCCGATGGCGCGAAGCGAACCGCGCGAAATCGGGACGCCGAATGCATCGCGAAGCGTCCCTGCGTCGAGCGTGCTGGTTGCAAGCGCAAGCCGCAGATGCTGTGCGGTCGGCGCGGTGGCGAAGCTGCCGGCGGCGACGACGGTTCCTCCGGCGGCGCGCGCCTGCGCGGAATAGACGCGCAGCACGCCGTTGTCGTACGCCATCGTTCCGCTCGCGCTCTGCACGGGAATGCCGTGCATCGTCGCGCCCTGAAGCCGCGCATCCTGCGCCTGTACGAAGATGCGGTTCTGCGCGATCGCGATGCCCATCGTGCCGTCGATCGCGCCGGTGACCGGGAAATTGCCTAAGAACATCCGCAGCCCGGAAAACGAGCCGCTATACCGGCCGCGCGCGACGATCACGTCCGGCGCGAACGTTCCGTTGCCGTTGAACGTGCCCCACGGGCCGTCGGCGTGGACGCTGCTGATGCGCGCGGCCGCGAACGGTCCGGCAAAGTGCGCGTCGATCGTGTTGAACGGAACGCCGGCAATGCGCGCGGGCGACATCAGGGCGGCACCGCCGATGACGACGTTCCTGGCCGAGCCCGTACCGGCAAGGTCCGCGCGCACGACGCGCGCATCCATCGCGGGCAGCTGCGGAATCTGCACGCCGGGCAATCCGACCGGAGCCGGCTGATCGATCCGCATTCCGCGAACCGACGCCCAGAACGCACTGGTGCCGTGCGGCCGGTCGAGCGCGAAATCGGCCACGAGCGAGCCGCCGTCGGGACCGCGAAGCGCAATCGGGCCGAACGCGCCGCTGCCATAGCGATCGATCGAGTAAAAGCCGCTGGCATTGCCCGCATCGCGCAGCGAGACCAAATAGCCGCGCGCGTCGATCTTCAAATCCGAACCCGCGAGCAGCACTTCGGTCAGCACCGGCTGCGGAGCGAGCATTCCGCTCAAGTACGGAATCTTGCTCGAAGGTCCCACGGCGTGCAGCGCCAGCACGCTGTCGACCGTACGCCCCAGCCGCAGAATGCCTTCGAGGTGTAACTTGATGCCGTCGTAGTAGGCGTGAAACGGCAGCACGACCAAGTTGCCGTTAAAGAGTGCGACCGTGCCGTGCGGCAGATCGATCGGGACCTGCTGGTAGTTGAACCGCTGCCCGTCAAAGCCGATCATGAGAATCGGAGCGCCGATGTCGCCTTCGATCAGCGCGTGGATCCGGACGCCGCCGTAGATCGGCATTCCGCTGGCAAAATGCGCGACTTCTTTGAGGTAGCGCAGATCGCCGCTGCCCGTCACGCCCAAGCGGAACTGCGGATTGGCAAAGTCGAAGATGCCGCCGGAGAAGACGATCGGAATATGTCCGACGCGCGCGGTCATGCGCTGCGCGGCAAACCCCGAATCGAAAACGCCGATCGGACCGTTGATGTGCGCGATGGGCGCATCCAAGCTCGCGACGATCATCTTGCCGTCGACCAGCTTGCCCGCGCCGGCCAAGTGCGAGCCGCCCGGCCCCCACGACCACGCGCGCATGTCGAAGTCGCGGACGCTTCCGGCCAGGATGTGCGCGGCCGCAGAATTGATGAAGTAGTTGCCGATCGTCGAGATCGGTATCGAACGCACGCTGACGTGATGCAGCGCAAACCCGGCCTGGTTGTCGACCCGCCCGGCAATGCGGAACGGCTGCGGCCCGCCGTCTTGGAGGCGGCCTTGCACGACGTACGACGTGATCGCGGCCGTGTCGATCGCCGCGTCGACCGAGATCCCGTCCAGGCGCTGCCGGCGGCTGCCTTTGTAGAAGCGGTACTCGTCGATGAGCGCCACCGATGCGTCGCGCACCCGGACGCGCAGGTTGAGCGGAACGTTGTTGCGCCGCGCGGGACCGGCCGGTTTGTTGACGCCGCCGGGCACGCTGACGTTGTACGTGCCGTTCTCGTGATGAACGATCGTGATCTGCGGGCGGTCGATCGTGATCCCGGTCAGGCCGAAGCGGTGGCGGCTGCCCGGAAAGAGATCGCGCAGGCTGTAGTAGAGATCGATGCGCCGGGCGTCGAGTACCGGCTCACCCCCGCGGCTGATGTGGACGTCGACGAGTGCGCCGTGGCTGCGCTCGAGCCGGAAGTCGCTGCTTTGAATGCTATAGCCGGTCGCCAGCGGCAGCGCCGCCGAAAGCGCAAACCGCGCGGCGCCGTTGTGAAACACTGCGAGCACCGCGAAGACGATGGCGACGAAGGCCGCAAGCGCGGCTCCCAGGCGTTTGCGCAACAACTCTCTCCGCCCGGGTTATACCCCGCAGCCGCCGTGTCATCCTAAACGCCCCGGGGCGCTAGAGATCCAAGTTCTTCACGGACTTGGCGAAGTCGAAGATGTACTGCTTGCGCGGTTCGACTTTGTCGCCCATGAGATCGGTGAAGATCTGCTCGGCCTCGACCGCGTCCTCGATGGTAATCCGTTTGAGGCGGCGGTTCCCGACCTCCATCGTGGTCTCGGCGAGCTGCTCGGCATCCATCTCGCCCAAGCCCTTGTATTGCTGGACGACGAAGTCTTTGCCGTCCTCGCCGATGATCGATTTGAGCTCGGGCTCGCTGAAGGCGTACCACTGCTTCTTGCCCTTGCGCACCCCGTACAGCGGCGGCTGCGCGATGTACACGAACCCGTCCTCGACCAGCGGTTTCATCTGACGGTAGAAGAACGTGAGCAGCAGCGTGCGGATGTGCGAGCCGTCGACGTCCGCGTCGGTCATAATGATGATCTTGTGATAGCGCAGCTTGCCCGAATCGAACTCGTCTCCGAAGCCCGTGCCCAACGCCGTGATCATCGTGCGGATCTCTTCGTTCGAAAGGACCTTGTCCAGCCGCGCTTTCTCCACGTTCAGGATTTTGCCGCGCAGGGGCAGGATGGCCTGAGTGTTCGGATCGCGCCCGCCCTTGGCCGTGCCGCCCGCCGAGTCGCCTTCGACCAAGAAGATCTCGCTTTCGGCCGGATTGGTATTCTTGCAGTCCACGAGCTTGCCGGGCAGACCGGAGCCTTCCAGCGCATTCTTGCGGCGCGAGAGGTCGCGGGCTTTTTTGGCCGCTTCGCGCGCGCGCTGGGCCTGCATGCATTTGTCGACGATCGCGCGCGCCGCCTTGGGCGTCTCCTCGAAGAAGAAGTCCAGACGTTCGTTCACCAGGCTGTACACGATGTTGCGCACGTTCGCGTTGCCCAACTTGGTCTTGGTTTGCCCTTCGAATTGCGGCTCGGCCAGTTTGACCGAAACGACCGCGGTCAGCCCTTCCATGCAATCGTCGGTCGAAAGATTGCCGTCGGAGTCCTTGAGCATGCCTCGCTTGCGTGCGTAGCCGTTGACCGCGTTGCTGATCGCGGTGCGAAAGCCGGTCAGGTGCATGCCGCCTTCGGTCGTGTTGATGTTGTTGGCGTACGCGTAGATAATCTCGGTATACGTGTCGGTCCACTGCATGGCGACTTCGACGTCGACGCCGTCGCGCTCGTTGTGCGTGGAGATGATCTGATGCAGCGGATCCTTCTTCTCGTTGAGCCACTCCACGAAGGAAACGATGCCGCCTTCGAATTTAAACGTGCGCTCGCGGACCTGCTCGCCGCGTTCGTCGCGCAGGGTGATGGCCAGGCCGCGGTTCAGGAACGCCAGCTCGCGCAAGCGGCTTGCCAGCACGTCCCAGTGAAAGGACGTCACCTCGAACATCTCGCGATCGGGCTTGAACCACTGGTGCGTTCCGGTGCCTTCGGCCGGACCGATCTTCTTGAGCTTTTGCACCGTCAGCCCGCGCTGGAACTTCATCTCCCAGAGCTTGCCGTCGCGGCGCACGCGCGTGGTCATTTCTTCCGAGAGCGCGTTGACGACCGAGATCCCGACGCCGTGCAAGCCGCCCGAGACTTTGTAGCCGCCTTTTCCGAACTTTCCGCCGGCGTGCAGGATCGTCATAATGACCTCGACTGCGGGCATCTGTTCGCCGGGATGGATGTCGATGGGAATGCCGCGGCCGTCGTCCTCGACCGAGCACGATCCGTCCTTGTAGAGCACGACCTTGACGTTCTTGGCATATCCGGCCAGCGCTTCGTCGACGGAATTATCGACCGCTTCGTAGACCAATTGATGCAGACCGCGCTCGGCCGTGTTCCCGATGTACATCCCGGGGCGTTTGCGAACGGCCTCGAGTCCCTTGAGGACTTCGATCTGCTCGGCACCGTAATTCATTTATTTCTCACTACCATAGAATTTTTCGTGGAGCTCGTCCCCGAGCAGCTCGCGCACCACGGCGGGCGCGATCGATTCGGGATCGAGTTCGCTCTTGAGCAGCACGTACGAGCTGGCGATCATGCGATCGCGCGTGGTCACCGGCGACCCGCTGCGCCGCAGCCGCTCTAGAGCGTCATGCCATCTGCGCAGCAGCCGAAGCCTGATCGCGTGGTATTCACGCGGTTCCAGGTCGCCGACCAGCGCGGCGATGCCCTGGTACCCCAGCCATGGGGCTTCGAACAGCAGCCGCGCTATCGCGCCGTCGCGTTCTTGCACCCGAGCGTTGGCGCACGGCACGCAGAAACGTGCCGGCGACGGAGAGATCCGCACGCCGCACCGGCTGCATTCTTTCCACCCCGCGGCCTTTTTGGCCCGCTCGGCCGCCGCGACGTCCTCGCGGAACCGCTGCAGTGCGTCCTGCGGCGTTTCGGCCGGCGGCCGCACCGGCTGTCCGGTTCGCCGCCGCGCGCGCAACGCTCGCGGCTCGGGTGCTGTCTGGGCCGTCATACGCCCGACGCGAAAGCGCAACCCTTCCAGCTGCAGGCCCGTCCGGTCGCGCACCGCGCTCAGAATCTGCTCGGTCAGGAACGTCAGTTGCTGGCTCCACGCGTTGGAGCGCGTAACGATCAGCAGCGATCCGCGCACGAGCGAATCGGGCCGCGAGTGGGCGGCCACGTCGGCGCCGACGATCTCGCGCCACGCCGTCCTGATCTGTAACACCGGATCGCTGCAAACGGCTGCGACCGGCTCCCAGGCTGCAAGCGCGTTGCGAAGCGGTTTCACAGCGCGCGCACCACCGCGTTCTCGATCTCGTACAAGCGAGCGCGGCTCAGGCCCTCGGGCAAGTGCGTGGCGGTGATAAAGGCCTGTTCGAATCCGCCGACACCCTGCAGGAAGGCGTCCGATCGCCCCGGATCCAGTTCCGAAAGTACGTCGTCGAGCAACAGCAGCGGCGCCTGATCGGAACGTTCTTGCATGACGGTGTATTCGGCAACCTTGAGGGCCAGTACCGCCGTGCGCTGCTGCCCCTGCGAACCGTATGCGGCAAGCGACCTGCCGTCGAGTTGCAACTCGACGTCGTCCCGATGCGGGCCGACCAGCGTTGCGGCGCGCCGCCGTTCGGCGGGCGCGTACTCGCGCAACTTGGCTGCGAAGGCCGCGGCGATCGCATCGGCCGAAGGTACCTCGAACGCAACGCTCGGAGCGTATCGGACCGACAGCGTTTCGGCCCCGCCGGTCCACTCCGTGTGGACGCGCTGTGCGCGCGGCGCGAGCACGCCGATGAACTGCTCGCGGGCCAGCATCAACGCGGTCCCCGCGTCGACGAGCGTTTCGTTGTACACGTCGAGCAACTGGGGATCGGGTTCGCTCTCACCGCGCAGGAGCGCGGCCTTTTGCGTGAGCGCTTTTTGATAGCGCGCGAGCTCGTGATAGTAACTCTTCTGCTCCTGCGCCAGCGCCGTGTTCATGAACGACCTGCGGCCCGCGGGCGGGCCCGACGCCAGCTGGAGATCGGCGGGCACGAAGGTCACGACGCGCAAACTTCCCAGAAAGCGGGCGTATCGCACGCTGCGCCCGTTGACCGCATACATCTTGCGCGTTCCGCGCGCAGTCGATGCGATCGTGCAGCCCAGGCGGATCGTGCCGGCGCGCACTTGCGCCTCGCCGGCAATCGTCGCCAACTGCAGCCCGTCGCGTATCAGATCGCGTTCGCGGCTCGTGCGGAACGATTTCCCGGTCCCCAGCATCGAAATGGCCTCGAGCAAGTTGCTCTTGCCCTGCGCGTTTCGGCCGACGAAGACGTTCAGGCCGGGAGACGGCTGCAGTTCCAGATGCGCGTAGTTGCGGACGTTCGAGAGGTGCAGCGAGTTGAGCCGCACTGCGGCGCACTACTGCCGCAGCGGCATGAGCACGTACAACTGCTGCGCGCCCTCGGGCGGTTCGACCGGCCGAATCGCCGCGGGCGAGAGCGGGCCCAAAAACTCGAGGACGGTCTGCGGCGAGTCGACGTGATTGAGAATCTCGACCAAATACCGCGCGTTGAAGGCGATCGTCAGATCCTCGCCCTGCTGCTCGACCTCGAGTTCTTCGTACGCGTTGCCCGAGGCGTCGGAACTGGCGGTGACGACCAAGGTTTGATTGGCCACCGAGAGTTTGACCATGTTGGCGCGATCGCCGGCAACCAGTTCGGCGCGGCGCAGACTGCTCACCAGCGCCGGCGTGCTGACCACGATCGACCGATCGAATTTGGCCGGAATGACCTGACCGTAATTCGGATACTGGCCGTCGACCAAGCGCACCACGATGGACGCGTCGCCCGCCGCGAACGCCAACTGATTGTTTTGCGCGCCCAATGCCGTGATTTCGACGGTCTCGGCGCCGCCCACGTTGCGTGCGGCCTCGGCCAGGGCTCTGGACGGAACGATGTACTTTTCGCTTCCCGAGATGCCGCTTTGCAATGCCGTCTGGTAGCGTGCGAGCCGGTAGCCGTCGGTCGCCACCATCGTCAGCGAGTCGCCTTCGACTTCGAGCAGCGTGCCCATCAGCACGGCGCCGCGCGCCTCTTCGTTGGAGGCCGCGAAGATCGTCGCGCCCACGCCGTCGCGAAACCGTTTGGCGCTCAGCGTGAACTGCTGACCGCGCTGCGCGCTGGGCAGCGGCGGATACTCTTCGGGCGGCAGCGCGTGGAAGTCGTAGTTGCTGCGCTGATACTTGATGCTCGCCCGGGTTGCCGTACCGGTCAGTTCGAGCATGCCGGGCGACAAGTTGCCCAGGTAACTGCTGAAGATCTTTGCCGGCACCGTGACGCTGCCCGGCTCGCTGACCTCGGCCGGAAACGCCTGCTGAAGCGTGAGCTCGAGGTCGGTGGCCCGCACGGCGATCTTGCCTTCCTCGGCCGTGAGCAGCACGTTGGAAAGGATGGGCACCGTGGTGTGCGCGTTCACGACCTTGCTCGCCGCGCCGACGGCTCCGGAGATGTCCTTGGTGTTACACGTAAACTTCACGGCTGTCCACTTCGTCCTTTGGGTCGGGCAGTTCTTTAAATATCAAGACCTAACCGTAGCAGCAGTAAGGCGGTGCATTCTGCGAACAACGGCCGATCCGCTTTCCCTCACGCGGTTTTCTGCCGGGAACAAGTTGTGCATGACTGCCGGAGGGCCATCCACATCTGCACCGGCAAGGGCCATCGAGCAGTTATCCACGCGCTTGCGGGTGCCCTGTGCAGCGAAACGTGCACAGTACCGAGGAACCGCGGGAAAAAAGCGAGCCCGGGAACGTTCCCCGGGCTCGCGTGCGGCAACGCAATGGCGTCAGTCGTTTTGACAAAGCGCGACGAGCTGGCGGATCCGGTTTCGGTAGGCTTCGTCGCGCTGCATCTGCTCCTTGACTTTATCGCGCGCGTACATGACGGTCGTATGATCTTTCTTGTTGAACTCGCGGGCGATGTGCGGCAGCGAGCAGTCCGTCAATTCGGTGCAGACGAACATCGCGATCTGACGCGGCGCGGCCACGCGCTGATCGCGCCGGTGATTGTCCATCTCTTTGACGGTCAGGCCGTGCGCTTTGGCGACCTTCTCTTTGATAGACGCAATCGTGACGCGGCGCAGCGGCGCTTGCGCGACCGCATTCTTGAGGACTTCGGCGGCCAAGTCGACGGTGATCGGCGACTTGGTGAGCGAGGAGAACGCCACGACGCGGATCAACGCGCCCTCGAGTTCGCGGATGTTCGAAGGAATCACTTTGGCGATGAACGAGGTCACCTCGTCGGGAACGGGGATCTTCTCGCTCTCGGCCTTTTTGCGCAGAATCGCTTCGCGCGTTTCGAGGTCCGGCGGCTGGATGTCGGTGAGCAGCCCCCACTCGAATCGCGAGCGCAGACGGTTCTCGAGGGTTTGAATCTCCTTCGGCGGGCGATCGCTGGAGATGACGAGCTGACGCCCCGATTCGTGCAGCGCGTTGAAGGTGTGAAAGAACTCTTCTTGCGTGCCCTCTTTGCCTTCCAAAAACTGGATGTCGTCGATGAGCAGCACGTCGACTAGACGGTACTTGTTGCGGAATTCGACCGTCTTATTGTTCTGCACCGCGATGATGAATTCGTTGGTGAATTTCTCGCTGGAAACGTACACCACGTTCGCCCCGGGCGCGTCCTGAAGCACGCGATGACCGATCGCATGCATCAAATGGGTTTTTCCCAGACCAACGCCGCCGTATAAGAAAAGCGGATTGTACGCGCGCGCCGGTGCGGCGGCGACCGCTTGCGCCGCTGCGTGCGCGAACCGGTTGGAGTTGCCGATGACGAATTCTTCAAAGGTATAGCGCGAGTTGAGGTTCCCCGGACGAAACTCGCCCGGACGCGCGGTGACCCCGTTTCCGGTCGCCGGAGCGCTCGCTTGCCCGCCCTCGGCGTCCGCGGCGACCGTGAACTGCAGCTGGACGCCCGGGCCGAAGATGCCCGCGAGCACCTCGCCGATCTGGCCCTTGAGGCGGTTCTCCACCCAATCGCGCGCGAAGTTGTTCGGCACCGCCAGCATGAGCTCGTTGTTATCGCTTGCCGATACGAGCCGCAGCGGCTTGATCCACATCTCGAAGATGGGTTTGGAGAATTTCTGTTCGAGGGCCGCCAGGGCCGATTGCCACAGCTCGGTGGTGAGTTCCGGGTCGCCAATCGCAAGCGCCATCTGTACGTTTCGTCCTCGTGTAGCGAAGCTTCGAATCCTGTCCGACGACATAAGTCGGCAGACTAGGGCGGAGCGTTGGAGGCCCTTTCGTTGGCTTAATCAGGCGCCTATCCTGCGGCAAAAACCGACGATCTTATCCACTTATCCACAGGTGTAAAACCCTCGGTTTTTCAGTAAAAAAACGGCAAAATCGAGTCTGCCGCGCAGCTGGCCGCGGGGCCCCAAACGCTTCGGTAAAATCACGCGTTTCGCCACCCCCGGCAACCCCGTCCGGACCAACCTTTCCACAATGTTGTCCACACGTGTGGAGAGCGGGTGCTTTCCCGGCATTTTTGGCCGGTGACCTTGACGGGCCGCAACGCCGGGACCTATACTAGGTGGCTGTGCGCCGCCACCCTCGGACGGCGGATTTTTCCTAGGAGAAACAGAGCACCATGAAGCGGACCTTCCAGCCGCACAACCGCCGGCGTAAACGCGTCCACGGGTTCTTGGAACGGATGCAGACCAAGAACGGCCGCCGCGTCATCAACGCGCGCCGCAAGAAGGGGCGCAAGCGCCTGACCGTCTGATGCGCCGCTTCGCGAGCCTGCGGCGCGCGGGCGACTTTGCCCGTCTGCGCCGGAGCGGCCGCCGAACCGCCAGCGCCAATTTGACCTTTTTCCGCGGCGACGCCGCAGCGTCCGACCCTCGGCCGCTGGTCGGCATCACGGTTTCCAAGAGCGTGGGCAAGGCCGTCACGCGCAACCTGCTGCGCCGCCGGCTGGCGGCCATCGTGCACGACACCCTGACGCCGCAGGTGCGCCTGCGCCTGCTCATCGTCGCCCGCCCGTCCGCCGCGGCCGCCCCGTTCGCAGCGCTGCGCGACGAAGTTCGCGGGGTCTTGAACTAGTGCGGCACGCGGCCGTGTGGGTGCTGCGCGCCTACAAGCGCGCGATCTCGCCGCTGCTGCCGCCGGCGTGCCGCTTCTATCCGAGCTGTTCGGAGTACGCGATGGAGGCCATCGCGAAACACGGTCTGCTGCGCGGCGGTATGCTCGCGGCAAAACGCTTGGTGAAATGTACACCCCTCCATCCGGGCGGACACGATCCCGTGCCGGCAGCCTTGGAAAGGTAGCTCGTCAGCTTGCACGTTCTTGTGGCCACGTCGTGGCTCGATCCCATCGTCGGCGCGGTCACGTTCGTCGTCGATCACATCAACTTGGTCGTCCACAACCGCGGCTGGAGCCTGGTGCTCTTTGCCCTCGGACTCAAGTTGATCTTTTGGCCGCTCAACACCAAGCAGTTCGTCTCGATGGTCAAGATGCAGCAGCTGGCGCCCCAGCTCAAAAAACTGCAGGAAAAATACGGTAAGAGCGATCCGCAGCGCTATCAGCAAGAGACGATGGAGCTGTACCGCAAGAACGGCGCCAATCCGCTGGCCGGCTGCTGGCCGATGCTCGTGCAGTATCCGTTCATCATCAGCGTCTACTACGCGGTCATCCAGCACAAAGATCTCTACGCGAACGAAAAGTGGCTGTGGATCGGAGCGCAGTTTACCCAGCATCTGCCGGTGCTGCCGGTATGGAAAGCGCCGCTGCTGGCATCGAGTTTGGCGTTGCCCGATCTGATACTGCTCATCGCGTACATGATTTCGATGTACCTGTTTTCGCGCTACGCGACGATGCCGTCGACCGACCCGCAGCAGGCGCAAACGCAGAAGATGATGGCAATCCTCTCGCCGCTGATGCTCGGGTACTTCGGATTTCAGTGGAAGTGGCCGTCGGCCATGGTGCTGTACTGGTTTTCGTACAACGTCTTCACGATGGCGCAGCAGTTCTATCTGCTGCGGCGCTTTCACCAGCCGCTTTCGGCCATCGACGACTTCCATGCAATCACCGACATTCCGCAGACGGCGCCGGCATCCAAGGCCGTCGCCTCGAACGGCGCGTCCGCGGGTGCGGGCGGCGCTGCGAAGAGCTCTCCCAAGAAAAAGAAAGGCGCCAAACGGTAGTTCATGTACGAAGACGACTTCGAACGCGAAGATCAGCAGCCGCCCGATATCAGGGATCGTGAGATTCCCGGTCGCGGTTCGAGCCCGGGGCGGCGCCCGCGCGCCGGCGGCCGCCGCAGCGCCGGCGGCGAGGGGCGCAAGATGCAGCACGGCACGGCCGCGCCGCGCGCTCCGCGCAGCAAGACCGAGTTTCCCGAGGAGGCCAAACCCGCACGCGAGCTCCTCGAAGAGATCCTCTCGCGCATGGGCGTTCCGCATCCGGAGATCGACTACGTCTCGCGTCCGGAAGGCGAGTATTTGGAGGTCAACGGGCCGGACCTCGCCATGCTGATCGGGCGGCACGGCAATACGCTCGAAGCGCTCAATCTGGTCTTTAACAACATCCTGAACACCGGCGTGAAATCGAATCGGCGCTACTATACGATCGACGCCGAAGGGTACCGCGCGCGCCGGGCGGATCAGCTCAAGAATTTGGCGCTGGTCACGCTCGAGCGCTGCATTCGCGAAAAGAAGCCGCAGAAACTCGAACCGATGCTTCCGTCCGAGCGCAAGATCGTGCATCTGGCGCTGACGGAGAATCCGTACGTGCGCACCGAGTCCGAGGGCGTCGAGCCCGAACGCCGGGTCGTCATCTTTCCCAAGTAACGATGCTCGAACGCCCGTACCCGGAGGTCGAACGGCGCACGCGGCTGTTTCTGGACGGCGCGCGCACGGACTTCGGGCTGGACGACGCGGCGATCGAACGTCTGGTGCCCCGGCTCTCGTCGCGCGACGGTCAGTCGCGCCTCTTCGCCGAGATCGAAAACACGATCGGCGCGGGCTACTTCTCGGTCCGCCGCTCGATCATGGAGGCCGGCTGCGGCACCGGCTCGTTCGTGGTGCCGGCGCTCGAGCGCGGCCACGACGCGTGGGGCATCGACAACGATCCGGTACGGCTGGACGTGGCGTTCGCGCGCATCGACGAATACGGGCTGCCCGCGGATTGGAAGACGCGCATGCCGCTGGGCGACGCGACCAATACGCCGTTTGCGCCCGATTCGTTCGACGTCGTCTTGGGCCACCAATTCATCGAGCACGTGCCGGATCCGGCGGGCGCGATCAGCGAGATGCTGCGGGTCGTAAAGCCCGGCGGCTTCGTCGTTTTATACGCGCCCGATTATCGCGCGCCGTTCGAAGCGCATTACGAGATCCCGTGGCCGCCGTTTGCCGCGCGATGGATGCTCGAGTGCTGGCTGGACGCCTTCGAGCGTCCGTACGGCGGCCTGAGCTCGATCTTCCCGGTCACGCTGCTGCAATTAGCCGGAATTTTTCAATCCCTCAACTGCGATCTCGTCTGCGCGCGCAACGATTTCGAAATCGAACCGCACGTCGGGCGTCACTTCGTCATGAACGATAAGGGCACGATCCGGGCGACCGCGCTGCAGATGCGCGCCGCACAGGCCGCAGGCAGTTTGCCGCGCAGCTTCACGATGCCGACGTCCCTGGCCATCGCCGCGCGCAAGCGCTGACACGCCGCCGTGGAGACGATCGCGGCCATTGCCACGCCGCCCGGAAAAGGAGCGATCGCGATCGTGCGCGTCTCCGGGCCGCAGACGGCCGCGCTGGCGGCGCGCGTCTTTAGGTCGCGCGGGCCCATCGCGCCGCGGGTCGCGACGTACGGCACGATCGTCGATGAAACCGGCGGCGCGATCGATCGCGGTATCGCGCTCTACTATCCGGCGCCGCACAGTTACACCGGCGAAGATTCGCTCGAGCTGCAGGTGCACGGCTCGCCGGTCGTCGCGCGCGAGGTCGTGCGCTCGCTCATCGCCTGCGGCGCGCGCTACGCCGCTCCCGGGGAATTCACGCGGCGAGCATTCCTCAACGGAAAACTCGATCTGCACGCGGCCGGCGCAGTCGCCGACTTGATCGACGCCGAGAGCCGATCCGCGGCGCGCGCGGCGCTGGCGAATCTGGGCGGCGGACTGGCCGAGCGCGTTCGCGCTCTGCGCGCGCAGATCGCCGGTGCCCTCGAAGAGCTCGCGGCGGCGATCGACTTCCCCGACGAAGTGCCCGAACCCGATGCTGCGCAGCTGCTCTCGCGGTTGGAACCGGTCTTGGCGCAGTTGCGTGCGCTTGCGCGCGAGGGCGAAGCGGGCCGGCTCGTGCGCGAAGGGATCGCCGTCGCGATCGTGGGCCCGCCCAACGCCGGAAAATCCTCGCTGCTGAACGCGCTGCTCGGCGAAGATCGCGCGCTCGTCTCGGAGATTCCCGGCACGACGCGCGATACGATCGAGGAATCGATAACCGTCGACGGCGTTCAGCTGCGTCTGGTCGATACCGCCGGCATCCGCGCGCACGCCGATCGATTGGAGAGCGCGGGAATCGAGCGCACGCACCGCGTGCTGCGCAACGCGCGCGTCGCACTGGTCGTCATCGACGGATCGGTCCCGCCGTCGCCCGAAGGCGATGCGGTCTTGACCGCGACCGCGCAGCGCCCGCGCGTGGTGTTCATCAACAAGGCCGACGCCGGGGTGGCGAGCGGTCACCGCGGCGACGTCGTCGGAAGCGTGCGCGAAAAGACGGCGATCGAGGCCGTGCGCCGCGCGCTGGCCGACGCGGTCTGGAACGGGGATCGCCCGGATCTGGAGCACCCGCACTTGGCCTCGCTGCGAGAGTTGCAGGCGGTGGCCGACGCGATTGCCGCGATGGAGCACGCGGTGGGTACGCTGCGCGCGGGCCAACCGGCCGACTTGGCCGCCGGCGACCTGCAGCGGGCGTTCGGCGCGTTGGGTCATCTGACCGGCGATGCGGCGAGCGAAGAATTGCTCACCGCGGTCTTCGCGCGCTTCTGCATCGGGAAGTAGGCGTTGGTGAACGAAGATCGGCGCGTGCACGGCGCGCGAGCGGAGGATGCCGGCGTGATCGTCGTCGGCGGCGGACATGCGGGAGTCGAAGCCGCGCTTGCAAGCGCGCGCCTGGGCGTAGAGACGCTGCTGGTGACCGGCGATCCCGATCGCATCTGCACGCTGCCGTGCAATCCGTCCATCGGCGGCAGCGCCAAGGGCCAGCTCGTGCGCGAGATCGACGCGCTCGGCGGCGAGATGGCGCGCATCATCGATCGCTGTTCGCTCCACTCCCGGTTTTTGAACGAGTCGAAAGGTCCGGCAGTGCGTGCGCTGCGCGCGCTCGCGGACAAGCCGTCGTACGCGCGGATTGCCATCGAAACGGTGCGCGCGCAGGCGGGCCTGACGATCGTGCGCGGCATGGTGGAGTCGCTCGACGTTTCGGGCGGCCGAGTACGCGGCGTGCGCTGTGCGGACGGCGCGGCGTATTTCGCGCGATGCGTCGTACTTGCAACCGGAACGTTCTTGGGCGGCAAGACCTTTCGCGGCGACGTCGTTCACGCGGAGGGACGTTTCGGGGAAGCGCCGGCGGCGGGTCTGTCGCAGGCCCTGCGTGCGTTGGGATTTCCCACGCAGCGATTAAAAACCGGAACGCCGCCGCGCATCGATCGCGCCAGCGTGAACATTGCGGCGATGCAGCGCCAAGATCCCAGCGATGCGCCGTTACCGTTCTCGTACGCCAGCCCGGCGCGCTTTGCGGGTCCGCAATTACCGTGCTACGTCACGGAAACCACTGCTCGCACGCACGCGCTCGTGCGCGAGAACCTGCACCGTTCGCCGTTGTACGGCCTGGATTTGATCGAAGGCATCGGGCCGCGGTACTGTCCTTCGATCGAAGACAAGGTTATCAAGTTCGCGCACAATCCGACGCATCAGATCTTCATCGAACCCGAAGGCTGGGACGAACCGACGTGGTACGTCGGCGGGTTTTCCACCTCGCTGCCCGCCGAAGTGCAGCTTGCGATGCTGCACACGCTCGCGGGCTTGGAAGATGCGGTGATGCTGCGCGCGGGATATGCCGTCGAATACGACATGGTACCGCCGACGCAGCTGCGCGACACGCTCGAAACGCGCTGTATCGACGGGCTTTTTCATTGCGGGCAGATCAACGGCACGTCCGGCTACGAAGAGGCCGCCGCGCAAGGTTTAATCGCCGGAATCAACGCTGCTGCGCTCGCGCGCGGATGCGCGCCGCTGCGGCTGTCGCGCTCGCAGGCGTATGCCGGCGTGCTGATCGACGATTTGGTCAA
>Ga0070740_10003669_pt1 | contig 16024 bp, 12 predicted proteins | sample Coa_R2_FD_67286 | JGI IMG/M metagenome (GOLD analysis project Ga0070740, IMG submission 67286) | Surface soil microbial communities from Centralia Pennsylvania, which are recovering from an underground coalmine fire - Coalmine... | ecosystem: Environmental > Terrestrial > Soil > Unclassified ... | reverse complement strand
ATGGCATCGCGATAGAGCGGAACGGCCTGATCGATGGCGCCGGTGTTCTGCAGCGCCGCCGCGTAGTTCACCTCGTCGAACGGATCGCTCGGCCGGGCCGCGTAGGCTTGCGCCAGATATCGCCGCGCCGCCGCGTTGTCGCCGTTCTCCAGGGCGCTGTAGCCCGCGGCGTAGTTCGAGGACTCCTGGCCGCTGGTATCGACCGGAACGGTCCGGCTGGAATTCTCCGCGCAGGCCGACAGCAGCAGGCCGGCCGGGACGAGCCCGATCATCAGGCAGCGCTTCAGCATCGTTCCTCTCCGATTGGTCGCCGTGGATGGATGGCTAACAACCGGCCGGTTGAATGGTTCGGCCCCGGAGCGCGGCGCGCCTGCATTACCCGCTCGCCCGATCGAGTTAAGGTTGAGTTAACCCCGCTTTCCGTAGGGTCCTCGGGGTCATGTCCGGGGAGCGGTAAAGCCGCGTGCGCGCACTTTCGCCGATCGCGGCGCTCGGAAGCCTGGCGGTCGCAGGCTTACTGTCCATCGCCGCGGCACGGGCGGGATGTGATGAGCCCGCCGCACCGGCTGCGGTCGCGCTGAACGTCGACGAGCGCCCGACCGTGTACCGGCTGGCGGAATCGGGCGCGGCGCTCGCCGTTCGCGCGCGTGCCACCGGCACGGCGATTGGGCACGGCGACCGGCTGCTGGGTTACACCGTCAACCGCTATGAGCCGGCGATCGCGCTCGAGACCGCGATCGCCGCGCCCGGCTGCGCGGTGCTGCGCTCGGCCATCGTGACCGTGGCAGCGGCGACCGAGGTGCTGGCCGATCGCCGCTTCGGGCCCGGCACCTGCCAGCAGGCTGCGATCCTCGACCACGAGAACCAGCACGTCGCCGTGTTTCGCGAGGCGATCGCGCAATACGCACCCGCGATGGCGGCCGCGCTCCGCCGCGCGTTGCCAGCGTCCCTTGTCGCATCCACCCGGTCGGATGCCGACGCAGCCTATGCGCGGCAGATCGGCGAGGTCCTCGCGCCCTGGCTCGATGCCGCCCGCGCGCGGGCGGCCGATGGCAACCGGCGGCTCGACGCGCCGGAGAGCTACGCCCGGACCTTCCGCCGCTGCGCCTCGTGGTAAGCGCGCCGGCAGGCGCTATACTTGCGCTTCGGGCATTGCGAGAGGTGGAGAGATGGGCAGCCTGGTCGGGGTTTTCGCCGCAAGCCACGGGCCGCTGATCGCGCGCGACTGGCAGACCATGCCGGCGCGGCGGCGCGAGCATTTCAAGACGCGGTTCGGCGAAATGGGCCGCCGCTTTACAGCCTGCGGTCCCGACGTGCTGATCGAGATCGCGCCGGACCATTGGTCGAACTTCTTCCTCGACAACCTGCCGAGCGTCTGCATCGGCGTCGGCGAGACGCATGAGGGGCCGGCGGAGCCGTTTCTCAAGGACTTCCCGCACAAGCACCTGGTCGGACATCCGCGCTTCGCGATGCACCTGCTCGAGACCGCGCTCAAGCAGGATTTCGAGCCGTCCTTCTCGCATCATCTCAAGCTCGATCACGGCTTCTGCATTCCGCTGTGGCGCATGGAGCTCGCGCGCCTGCCGGCGATCGTGCCGATGACGATCAACGATCTCGAGCCGCCGATGCCGAGCATCCGCCGCTGTCTCGCCTGGGGGCGGCTCATCGCGCGGGCGATCGCCTCCTATCCCGAGCCGCTGCGCGTGGCGATCCTTGCCACCGGCGGATTGAGCCACTCGATCGGCGAGGCCACCATGGGCGCGCTCGACGAGGCGTTCGACCACGAGTTCCTGCGCCTGCTCCAGTCGGGCACCGACCAGCAGCTCATAGACTATCTCGAGGACATCCTGCCGCGGATCGGCAACGGCGCGCACGAGGTGCGGAATTGGGTGGTGGCGCACGGCGCCGCCGGCAGCCGCGGCTTCGACCTGATCGATTACGAGCCGGTGCCAGAAATCTATGTCGGCTGCGGTTACGCGGCGTGGGACGTGGCGGACGGGCGCAAGGCCGCGGCGTGAGGCCGCGCGCGCTCGTCATCGGCGGCTCGCTGGGCGGTCTCTTCGCGGCGCATCTGCTTCGAGCGGCCGGCTGGGACGCGGTGGTGTTCGAGCGCGTCACCGAGGACCTCGCGAGCCGCGGGGTCGGCATCGGCACGCATGACGCGCTTGCCGCGCTGATGGCGCGCATCGGACTGCCGTCCGACCGGATGGGGGTGGAGGTGCGGTCGTCGATCTGCCTCGACCGCGACGGCGGCGTGGTCAGAGAAATTCCCATCCATCGCACCATGACCTCGTGGGCGTGGATCTATCGGCCGCTGCGCGCGGCGCTTCCCGAAGCGTCCTACCGGCCGGGGCGGTCGCTCGTCCGCGTCGAGCAGGAGGCGGATGGCATCACCGCCCTGTTTGCCGACGGCACGCAGGAGCGCGGCGAGCTGCTGGTCGCGGCGGATGGCATCCGCTCCACCGTGCGCGAGCAGTATCTGCCCGAGGCACGGCCCGCGTATGCCGGCTATGTCGCCTGGCGCGCGATGGCGGAGGAAGCCGAGCTGCCGGCCTCGTTCCGTCCGGTCTTCGATTGCTACAGCTTCTGCCTGCCGGAGGGCGAGATGGTGCTCTCCTATCCCGTGCCGGGGCGCGAGGGCGGCACGGCGCCGGGGGAGCGCGGCTACAATGTCGTTTGGTATCGGCCGGCGTCCTTGGTGGACGACCTGCCGCGCCTCTGCACCGATGCCAGCGGGCGCTGCCACGGCCTGTCGATCCCGCCGCCGCTGATCCGGCCGGAGCTGGTGGCCGAGCTCAGGGCGGCGGCACGGGCGAGCCTCGCGCCGGCGATCGCCGGGATCGTGTGCCGCACCGCGCAGCCCTTCTTCCAGGCGATCTTCGACCTCGAGAGCCCGCGGCTGGTGTTCGGGCGCGTGGCCCTGCTGGGCGATGCGGCATTCGTGGCGCGGCCGCATGTCGGGGCGGGCGTCACCAAGGCCGCGGTCGATGCGGCGGCGCTGGCGGACGCGCTTACGGCGGAGTCCGATCTCCCGGCAGCGCTCGCGCGCTACGAGCGGCAGCAGAGCGCGCTCGGGTCGGCGATCGTGGCGCGCGGCCGCCGGCTCGGCGCATTCCTCGAACGAACCGCCGCCCCCGATGCGCTCTGGCTGATGCGCGAGCACAGCGCCAAGATCAGGTTCACGGGGGCAGACACGCCCGGCCGGCGGTCGGGCCAGCTCGGGTCCGAGCCGCGGATCGATTACTACTACGACTGACCGGACTCAGGGCGAGGCGTGTTCCTGGAATTCGCGGGGCGCCGGATCGCCCCACGGGCCGCGCGTGCCTTCGCCGGCCTTGGCGAGGCTCGGGACGTGATGCACGTTGATCCGGTCGGAATCGGTCCAGTGCTCGTGCACGCGGCCCCAAGGGTCGCTCCAGTAGTCGTAGACCTGGCTGCCGAGATGGTGCCGGCCGATCCCCCACATGTGCTTGTAGCCCTTCGCGCGAAGATGCTCGTGCCCCATCATCACGTCGTCGATGTCGCGCACCTCGTAGGAGAAATGGTTGAGGCCGGTGCGCTCGCCGGCGATGCAGAAGAACACGTGGTGATCGACGAAGGTCTCGCCGCGGTCGCAGCGGTTGAAGGAGCCGACGATCTCGTTGGGGTCGTCGCGATAGACCTCGTCGGAGGGCAGGAACCCGAGCGTCCCCCGGTACCATTCGAGGGCCTTGCGGATCTGCCGGGTCATGATGACCCCATGGCCCATCCGCATCACCTGCGCCGGTCCGCGCTTCAGCCGGTTGAGGTCGCCGGCGCGGCGGGTCCGGTCTTCGGCGAGGTTGAGCGGGTTGCGCACCAGCGGCAGCGGCGCCACCGGCTCGAGCCCATGCACCACCTCGATCTGGTAGCCGTCCGGATCGCGCAGCCGCACCCGCTTTCCGCCGCCCGGCTCGTCCATGTGTTCGATCCCCGATGCCCCCGGGAGCGCCGCGACCTTGGCGAGGTCGTCCTCGTTGGCAGCATAATAAGCAAGGCCGATATATCGGGGCTCGCCGAGCTCGGTCACGTGCAGATGGTGGTTGGGATCGGAGCCGCGCATATAGAGCGCCTTGCTCGTGCGCGCCGCCCGGACCATGCCGAAATCGGTCAGGAACTGCTCCGCGAGGTCGAGGTCCGGCGACTGCAGGCGGCCCCAGGCGATATCGGTGACTTTGATGGCGGGCATGGGTTGCCTCCGGGCTTCGGCGCGATCCTGTCACGCCGGCGGGGCGGGCTCAAGCCGCTGTTGGGGCGGCTCCGCGCCCCAGCGCCGGTGTCCGAAAAATCTCTCAATATTAACAGGGTATTGGTCTGCTATCCTAATAGCAAAATCGAATTGGGCAAAACGGCGCGCAACCGCGGGCGACCCTGGGAAATATCGGCAAATTCCGAAGCCTTGCGCGATTTTCGCTTGCTCAATCCGAAGGCCAGTTCCAATTTTAGCGCGCGGGCGAAAGGCCCAACTCGGAGGAGACGGATGAAACCTCGCGACAGAGCGGCAGCGAAAGGCCGGCGCCCGGGCGGCTCCAAGCCATCCCGGAAGAAGGGCTCCGCCGCCAAGACCATTGCCGCGACCAAGAAGATAGCCCCGCTTCGTACGGCTGTTTCCGTGAAGAAGCCGGCGCCGGTAAAGAAGCCGGTGGCCCGCAAGCCCGAGCTCAAGCCGGTTGCCAAGCCCGTTCCCGTCGCCGTGCCCGCGAAACCGATGGTTGCGGCCCCCCGGCCGCAGCCGGCCGCCGTTGCCCCACCCCCGAGCAAGCCGGCCGTCGCGCCCCCGCCGCCGCGCCCGGTCGCGGCCGCCAAGCCCGCCACCGCATCCGATTCGGCGGCGCGCCTGGCCAGCGCCCAGCAGGCGGAGGAGCGGCGCAAGGCCGCGACACGAAAGCTCTTCGCCCGGCTCCGTTCGCTCGAGGCAATCGTCGGCGCCGATCTGCGCAAGCGCGGCAGCCTGCTGCTGTCCCAGGCGGTCGATCAGTGGTACGCAGAGGCGATCAGTGCCACGGCCAGCGACGTGACCATCACCAACGCTGCCCGCGCCGTCATCGCGCAGCTCTGAGCGTGCCCGCCGGGCGCTCGGCTATTGCGCGGCGAATTGCTTGAACAGCGTTACTCCACGCAGCAGGTCCACCGCGCGCACATACTGGTAATCCTGATCGGTCCCGAGGGTGTTGGTGTCGAGCGCCTGTGTCTCGGGCTTCGGCGCCGGCGTGGTGCCCGGCGGCACGTTGGGCGGCGGCGTGACGGGGCGCACCTTCGTCGGTGCGGCTTCGGTCTTGCCCTTGGGCGGGACCTGGTCGTTCTTGAGCGCGCCGCGCAGGTCGGCCTCGTGCGGCTGCGGCGCGCGGGCGACCTTCTCGATCTTCGCCGGTTCGACGATCACGTCGGGCTCGATCCCCTTGGCCTGGATCGAGCGGCCCGAGGGCGTGTAGTAAAGCGCGGTGGTGAGGCGGATCGCCCCGTCGCTCTCCTTGACCGGCAGCACGGTCTGAACCGAGCCCTTGCCGAACGAGCGCGTGCCGAGCAGCACCGCCCGGTGATCGTCGTGCAAAGCGCCCGCGACAATTTCCGAGGCGGAGGCCGAGCCGCCATTGATCAGCACCACCATCGGCAGGCCGCGGATCAGGTCGTGGTTGGGCTGGGCGTCGAACTTGCGGTTGTCCTGCGGCTGCCGCCCTTTGATCGACACGATTCCGCCCTGGTCGAGAAAATCGTTCGCCACCGCCACCGCCTGGTCCAGCAGGCCGCCGGGGTTGTTGCGCAGGTCGAGCACCAGCCCCGCGAGCTTGCCGTTCGACTGCTGGCGCAGCGACTTGACGGCCTCCTCGAGCGCGCTTGCCGCCCGCTCGGAGAACGAGGTGATGCGGACATAGCCGATGTCGTTCCCTTCGAGGTGCGACTTCACCGGCTCGACCTTGATGTCCGCGCGGGTCAGAGTGAGCTCGAACGGGTCCATTCCCTCGCGTCTGAGCGTGAGCTTCACCGAGGTGCCCACCGCGCCCCGCAGTTTCTCCACGGCCTCGGAAAGCGTCATGTCGGTCACGGGCTTGCCGTTGATCATGATGATGAGGTCGCCCGGCTTGATCCCGGCATGGGCCGCGGGCGTGTCGTCGATCGGCGAGATCACCTTCACGAGCCCGTTCTCCATGGTCACCTGCATGCCGAGCCCGCCGAACTCGCCGCGCGTCTCGACCATCATCTCGCGATATTCCTTGGCATCCATGTAGCTCGAGTGCGGGTCGAGCGAGGCCAGCATGCCCTTGATCGCTCCCTCGACGAGATGCTGTTCGCTCACCGGCTCGACATAGTTGGCCTTCACCTGGTCGAAGACCTCGTTGAACAGCTTGATCGTCACGCCGCGCGCGCTGTCGGGCGCCGCCCGGGTCGAGGGGCTGGCGAGCGGGACGAGCGCGATGACGGCGACGGAGCACAGGAGCTGAAAGACGCGCATGGAAAGACTCTTCCGTGGGGCGACCCGGCGAGGTGCCGGCGCAGCATGACATTACTCGTCCCAACCGCATGCGAAAAGCCCCGCCATCGCGGGGCTTCCACGCGAAATGGGTTAACCGCCCGTTAGATTAAAGCGCTTGGGGATTGCCGGCGACGACGCGGATGCTGCCGCGCGCCGGCCCGTTGGGCGGGCCGTAAAGGATCACGTCGCCATAACGCGACAGCACGTAGCAGTTCTCGGTCCCCCCGGCGATGTGCGGCATGCTCGAACACACCTGCCCGTTGGGAAGCACCCGCCACGTGCCGCCATCGGTCATGCTCCGGTCGTGGAAGCGCGCGACGCCGTTATTGCCGAAATAGACCTGGTAGGGCATGCCGGCGTCGGTCAGTCCGATCGCAGTGTTGTTGGACAGGAGCCCCAGCGCGTCGCTGGCGCTAAGCCGCATCGCTCCGGGCACCATCACCGGGGCGGTGCTGCTGCCGGAATAGGCGGGCGCGGCGGGCAGCACCGGCGCGACGAGCGCGCCCGTCACAGGCGCTGGCGGGGGCGGGGGCGGGGGCGGCGCGGTCGCCACCGCCGGTTCGGGCTGCGAGGAGCCGCAGGCGGCGAGCAGCGCCGCCGCCGGCAAGAGCAAGGCGAGGTTTCGGAGCGTCGCGTGCATGGTCACACCATCCGGGGCGAGGGGCGCCAACTCGCGAACGCGGGCCGCAACGCGCGGGTTCCGCGGACGCGCCGGCCCGGGCGGATGGTTTCACGCGGAACCGTCGCCTCTTTATTCGGCGGCGGTGGCGGCGGGAACCGGGCTGCGGAAGGCGCTCAGAAGCTCCCGCTCGCGCGCCTTTGCCGCCGCAACATTGCGCTCCTTGACGTGCCCGAAGCCGCGCATCCGCTCGGGCAGGCGGGCGATCTCCACGGCGAGCGCGTGGTTCTCCACGGAAAGCCCGGCGATCAGCTCGCGCACCACGGCCTCGTACTCGGCGATGAGCCGCCGCTCCATGCGCCGCTCGGCGGTGCGGCCGAACGGATCGAGCGCGGTGCCGCGCAGCCGCTTGAAGCGCGCCAGGACCGCGAAGGCGCGCAGCATCCACGCGCCGTAGGAGCGCTTGCGCAGATGCCCGGTCTCCGGGTCGCGCTCGGCGATGAGCGGCGGCGCCAGGTGGAATTCCAACCGGAACGGCCCCTCGAACTGCTGGCGCAGCTTGGCGAGGAATGCCCCGTCGGTATAAAGCCGCGCCACTTCGTACTCGTCCTTGTAGGCCATCAGCTTGAAGAGGCCGCGCGCCACCGCTTCGGCAAGCTCGCTCCGCCCGCGCGCCCGCGTCTTCTCGGCGTCGGCCACCATCGTGACGAACGCGCGGTAGCGCCGCGCATAAGCCGCATCCTGGTAGTCTGCGAGGTAGGCGGCACGCCGCTCGACCAGCGCCGCGAGTCCCTGCCGCGGCAGCACCTCGGTCGGATGCGGCGGGCGCACGATCGCCTCGAGCCGTGCATGGTCCTCGGCGGCGAGCCGCCCCCAGTGGAAGGTGTGCTTGTTGGTCTCGACCGCGACGCCGTTCAGCTCGATCGCGCGCTCGATCGCGGCGAGCCCGATCGGGACCAGCCCCTTCTGGAAGGCATAGCCGAGCATGAACAGGTTAGTCGCGATCGAATCGCCCATCAGCGCGGTGGCGAGCCCGGTGGCGTCCACAAATTCGACATTGGCATCGCCCGCCGCCGCGCGCAGCGCGCGCTGCATCGCCTGTGCCTCGAGGTCGACATCGCCATCGAGCACGAAGGCGGCGGTCGGCTGCACGTCGCTGTTGACGATGACGCGGGTGACGCCGCTCTCGATGCGGCTCAGCGCCGGCGCGCCCGCGGCCACCACCATGTCGCAGCCGATGACGAGGTCGGCGCCCCCCGGAGCGATGCGCACGGAGTTGAGCTCTTCCGGGGTCGCGGCGATGCGCACATGGCTCATCACCGCGCCGTTCTTCTGCGCGAGCCCGGTGAAGTCGAGCACGGTGCAGCCCTTGCCCTCGAGGTGCGCCGCCATGCCGAGCAGCGCGCCCACGGTGATGACGCCGGTGCCGCCGATGCCGGTGATGAGAATGCCGTAGGGCTCGGGGAGAGGGCGCGGCGCGGGCACCGGCAGGTGCGCCAGCGGATCGTGCTCGACCGCTTCCGCCTGGCGCTCGAGCCGGCGCAGCTGCGCGCCATGCACGGTCACGAAGCTCGGGCAGAACCCGTTGACGCAGGAAAAATCCTTGTTGCAGCTCGATTGGTCGATCGTGCGCTTGCGGCCGAACTCGGTCTCGAGCGGCTTCACAGAGACGCAGTTCGATTGCTCCGAGCAGTCACCGCAGCCCTCGCAGACCGCGTCGTTGATGAAAACGCGCTTCGGCGGGTCGGGATATAGGCCGCGCTTCCGCCGCCGCCGCTTCTCCGCGGCACAGGTCTGGTCATAGACCAGCACGGTGAGGCCGGGGATGGCGCGCAGCTCGCGCTGCACGCGGTCGAGCTCGTCGCGGTGCCGGATCTCCACCCCGGCAGCGAAGCTCGTGCCGAGCGGGTACTTGTCGGGCTCGTCGGTCACGACCACGACCTTGCGCGCGCCGGCGGCGGTGACGTCCTGCGTGATCGAGGCGACGCTCGGATGCCCTTCGACCGGCTGGCCGCCGGTCATCGCCACCGCGTCGTTGTAGAGGATCTTGTAGGTGATGTTGACGCCGGCCGCGGCAGCGGCGCGGATCGCCAGCAGGCCGCTGTGCTGGTAGGTGCCGTCGCCGAGGTTCTGGAAGATGTGCGCGTCGCCGCTGAACGGCGCCTGGCCGATCCATGCGGCGCCCTCGCCGCCCATGTGCGAGAAGGTCGCGGTGCGCCGCGAGGGAATCCACTGCGCCATGAAGTGGCAGCCGATGCCCGCGAGCGCCCGGCTCCCCTCGGGCACGCGGGTCGAGGTGTTGTGCGGGCAGCCCGAGCAGAAGAACGGCGTGCGCTGCGTCTTGGCCGGCGGCGCCTCCAGCATGCGCTCGAAGGATTCGAGCCGCGCGAGACGCTGGCGCAGCGCCGGAGTGTCCGCACCCAGCCGCGCGAGACGCTGCACCACCGCGCGCGCGACCTGCGTCGGACCCAATTCGCCCGCGCTCGGCAGCAGCGGCGCGCCGGTCTCGTCGGTCTTGCCGGCGATGCTCGGCCGGCGGTCGGCGGGCAGGTGGTAGAGGATGCGGACGATCTGGTCCTCGATGAAGCCGCGCTTCTCCTCGACCACCAGCAAATCCTCGAGCCCGGCGGCGAAGCGGCGGATGCCGTCCGCCTCGATCGGCCAGGTGAGCCCGACCTTGTAGAGCCGGATGCCGAGCGCCGCGGCGCGCGCCTCGTCGAGCCCGAGATCCGCCAGCGCCTGGCGCAGATCGAGATAGGCCTTGCCGGTCGCGGCGATGCCGAGGCGCGCGTGCGGCGGATCGATCACCATGCGGTCGAAGCGATTGGCGCGCGCGAACGCCGCGACTGCCGCCATCTTCGGCCCATGCAGCCGCCGCTCCTGCTCGAGCGGCGTATCCGGCCAGCGGATGTTGAGCCCGCCGGGCGGCGGCTCGAAATCGTGCGGTTCGGCGATCTCGACGCGGCGCGGATCGGCAAACACCGAGGCCGCGCTCTCGACCGTCTCGGCGATTGCCTTGAACGCGACCCAGCAGCCGGAGAAGCGCGACAGCGCGAAGCCGAGGAGCCCGAGATCGAGATAGTCCTGCACCGAGGCGGGATTGATGACGGGGATCATCGCCGCCAGGAAGTTCTGCTCGCTCTGATGCGCGGTGGTCGAGGACTGGCAGCCGTGATCGTCCCCGGCGAGGCACAGCACGCCGCCGTACCTCGCGCTGCCGGCGGCGTTGGCGTGCTTGAACACGTCCATCGAGCGGTCGACGCCCGGGCCCTTGCCGTACCAGATGCCGAACGCGCCGGCGACCTTTGCGCCGGGAAACAATGCCACCTGCTGGCTGCCCCAGACCGAGGTCGCGGCGAGATCCTCGTTCAGGCCGGGCTGAAAATGGATGTCGTGCGCCGCGAGATGGCGCCGCGCCTGCCACAGCGCGTGGTCGTAGCCGCCGAGCGGGGAGCCGCGATAGCCGGAAATGAACCCGCCGGTCCTGAGGCCCAGCGCGGCGTCCCTGCTGCGCTGCATCATCGGCAGCCGGACCAGCGCCTGGATGCCGGACAGGTAGATGCGCCCGGATTCGAGCGTGTACTTGTCGTCGAGCGTGACGGAAGCGAGTTCCATGCCCGGCTCCTAGCGGGGCTTAGTCCACGAGACTCTAAGAACAATGCCGGCGCGTGACAATCCCGCGCACGGGCGCGGCGACATATTGATTGTAATTGCCAAATCGTCGCATTCGCGTAAAAGGAACGGCCCGCGGCGCGGCGTGCGGCGATATTCCGTTGCGCCGCTCACCCGCAAGGAGGCCGAGATGGCGCCGCAGCCCGTGCCATCGAGCGATGCCGCAACTGCGAATCGGCCGCTGCTTTCGGCGCTGGTGGTGGCGCGCAACGAGGAGGCACGGCTGGGGCCTTGCCTCGAGAGCCTCGGCTTTGCCGATGAGATCGTGGTGCTTCTCGACCGCTCGACCGACGGCTCCGCTGCGGTTGCACAATGCCATGGCGCGCGCGTCATTGAGGGCGCGTGGGAGATCGAGGGCGAGCGCCGCAATGCCGGGATCGCCGCCTGCCGCGGCGAATGGATCCTCGAGGTCGATGCCGACGAGCGCGCCACCCCCGCGCTTGCCGCGGAGATCCGCGCCGCGATCGCCGCGCATGATTCCGGCTATTTCCTGGTGCCGATGGCGAACCACATCGGCGGGCGCCTCGTGCGGCACGGCTGGGGCGCCTATAACGGCGTCGCCCGCAAGCCCGCCTTGTTTCGCGCCGGGGGCAAGCATTGGGGCGCGGGCCGCGTGCATCCGAAGATCGAGCTCGTCGGCCCGCGCCGCGAGCTTGCCGCGGCGATGCAGCATTTCGTCTATCGCGACGTCTCCGACATGCTGCGGCGGCTCGACCGCTACACCGACCTCGCCGCGGCGGACGCGCTCGAGCGGAACGCGGTGCCGAGCCTCGCGCGGTCGCTCCGGCGCGTGCTGAGCCGCGCCTGGAAGTCCTATGTCGCGCGGCGCGGCTACCGCGAGGGCGCGTGGGGCGTGGCGCTGGCGATGCTGTCCGGGCTCTATCCCCTGCTGATTTACCTTAAGGCTACGACCGGGCGGTACGATGCGGCGCGCGAATGACGCGGGCGTGCGGTTGCCTCGGAAACGCCATTCCGAGTAGGATACCGGCGCAGCGTTACCGCGCATTGCGGCGTTAATCTTCTCGTCAGATCGGTTACGTCTTTGCCTCACTCAGGGAACGCGCGCATCATGCTCCTGGCGGCCCTCGCGGTCGCGGGTGGCCTCGCCGCGGCGCGCGCGGACGAGCCGCGCGCCGCGCCGGCACCGCTGTCCTCGACGGCCGAGACCGTCTATGCGGCGGCGCGGCCGCGCCTGCTGCAGATCCGCACCATCGTCGATGCCGCCGGCCGGCAGTACGAGATCGGCTCGGGCTTCCTGGTGAGCGACGACGGGCTGGCGATCACCAACTACCATGTCGTGTCGCAATACGCGCTCGAGCCGCAGACCTACCGCCTCGACTATGCGCGCGCCGACGGCTCGAAGGGCAAGCTCGACCTGCTGGCGATCGATGTCGCAAACGACCTGGCCGTGGTCCGGATCGATACGAAGGGCGGAGGCTTTTTCCGGTTCGATCCGCGCGCCGAGACCGGCGGGCCGCAGAAGGGCGAGCGGCTCTTCTCGATGGGCAATCCGCTCGATCTCGGCTTCACCATCGTCGAGGGCACGTATAACGGGCCGGTCGAGCGCATCTATAACGAGCGCCTGCATTTCTCCGGCGCGATCAATCCCGGCATGAGCGGCGGTCCGACCGTCACGGCCGACGGCGCGGTCGCCGGCATCAACGTGGCGCGCCAATTGGGCGGCGAGCTGGTGAGTTTCCTGGTGCCGGCGCGGTTCGCCGAGGCGCTGCTCGCGCGCGCCGAGGCCCAGGCGGCGCCGCCCAAGGATTTCGTCGCCGAGGTCGGGCGGCAGTTCACCCAATGGCAGGCCGGGCTCTATGGCTCGCTCGACGCGGGCGGGTTCCGGCCGATCACGCTCGGCGACTATGAGGCGCCGGAGAGCAGAGCCGCCTGGTTCTCCTGCTGGGGCCGCACCAATGCCGGGCAGGTGCCGAAGCCGCGCGCCACGATCGACGTGAGCACCTGCAACAGCGACACGCAGCTCTTCATCGCCAACGACCTCAACACCGGGTTCGTCCGGCTGACGCACGTCTATGTGAAGAGCGACTCACTGAACGAGTTCCAGTTCGCCGCCTTCCTGTCGCAGCAGGTCCGGCCCGGCTTCGGCGGCCGGTCGCGCAAGTGGCAGACGCCAGAGCGCTGCCACGAGGATTTCCTCGCGGTCGCCGCGTCCGGTCCGCGCCCGCCGCTGCGCTCCGTCTGGTGCGCGCGCGCCTACCGCGCGTTTCCCGGCCTCTATGACGCGATGCTCACCGCCGTGACGCAGGACAGCGGCACCGAGGCGCTGGTCTCGCAGCTCAACATGCACGGCGTGGGCTACGACACCGCGGTCGCCCTCGGCCGGCGGTTCCTCGAGGCCGTCACGTGGACGAAATGAGCGCCGACGAGGCGATCTGGGTCGAGGTTCTCGGGCGCCACCGCGGCGTCGCGATGCGCCATCGCTGCGCCGGCAGGGTCGTGCGCATCGGCCGCGCCTACAGCAACGACGTGGTTCTGGACGATCCCTATGTCGCGCCTGAGCACCTCCACATCGTGCGCGACGAGACCGGCGCGCTGGTCGCCGAGGATCTCGGCAGCGCCAACGGGCTCATGGCGGATCGCGGTTCTGTCCGGGCGCGGCGTCTCGTCCTCGCGGACGATACGGTGTTCCGCATCGGCCACACCCAGCTTCGCGTGCGCACCGCCGGTCACGCGGTGGCGCCGGAGCGCGTGTTCGGTGCGGCGGTGCGCTGGTGGCCGGCGCTCGCTGCGGCGGGTGTGGCGATGCTCGCGGTCGGCGCGGCGATGCTCTGGCTCGCCGACTATGGCGAATTCCGCCCGGCCAACTACGTCGTGCCGCTTCTCGCCATGGCGGTGCTGGTGCTGGTGTGGAGCGCGGTCTGGTCGGTGGTGTCGCGGATCTTCGCAGGACAGGCGCGGTTCGAGGCCAATCTGCTGATCGGCCTTGCCGCCGCGGTCGCCTTCGAGGCCTGGTACGAGCTCAGCGAGGTCGGCGCGTTCGGCCTCTCCTGGGGTGCGCTCGCGGCCTATCGCTATGTCGGGTTCTGGTGCATCCTCGCGCTGGCGGCGATCGCGCATCTGCAGCAGATCAGCCCCGGCCGCCTCGCCGCGAAGGCCGGGCTGATCGGCGGCCTGCTCGCCATCGCCATCGCCGTGCAGGTTCTGGTGCAGCATGATCCGCGGACAGGGCTCGAGGAGAGCTATGTCCGGCGCCTGATGCCGCCGGCGTTCCGCCTGTCGCGGGTCGAGAACGAGGACGCGTTCTTCGCCGCGGTCGCGAAGCTCCAGGGCGAGCTCGACCGCGATCGGTCCGAGGCGCCCTGAGCCGCCACCGCCTCAATCGACGAACCGGCCGAGCCGCACCGCGGTCTGGCCGCGCCCGAGCCGGCGCGACGGCATGATCAGCACGCAATCGTCGTAGGGCGTGTGCACGGCCCGCCCGCCGTCGCGGCCGATCACCGTGCCGGCCCTCGCGATCACCTCGAGCCCGCGGTAATCGTCGGCGAAGCGGAACTCGTCGGACTGGATCGTCACGACGTGGGTCACGGCGATGAGACGCTGCGGCGGCACGGCCTCGGCGAGGATGCGCGCGGCAGCGGCGGCGTCGAGAATGCCCGACGCGGCGAGAAAGCGGCGGCTCACGGCAAGCGCCACCTCGGCCGCGCGGCGCTCCCAATGCTGCCCGCATTCGACGAGCAGCGCCGTCTGCGGCGCGGCCGGATCGGCGAAGGCAGCGAAATCCCGAAGCCGCGGGCCGGCGGCATGGCCCTGGTCGCGGACCATGAGCGCCGGCAGGCCGACGCGCCGTGCGAAGGCTTCGGTCTTGGGCGCGGTGCCGATCAGCATCAGGGGCGCCGTCGCGTACTGCATCGAATGGATGTCGAGCAGCAGGTCGGCGCTCTCGTAGATCGGCCGCAGCGCCCGCGCCCGCGCGAGCTCGGCGCTGTGGCGCGGTCCCGACAGCGTCGCGTCGCTCCAGAGCCGGTTGAAATCCTCGTCGAGATAGCGCGACCCGTTGGGATTGTCGCGGTCGAACGCGCGATAGGCCTCGACGTTGGCGAAGCACAAGGTAAGCCGGCCCCGCACGGGGCGGATGCCGTCTCGGAACAGCCGGTCGAGCGCGATCGCTCCGCAGAGCTCGTTTCCATGCGTCAGCGCGTTGAGAAGGACGTGCGGCCCCGGCGCGCTGCCGTCGAAGCTCGTGACATAGTCGATGCCCGTATTGCCAGCGCGATAGGGCTCGATGTCCGGCGGCTCGAGCTCGACGCGGACCCGGGCCATCACGCACCGCCTCCCGCCGCGATCCGCGCGATGAGGCGGCGCAGGAAGGTCTCGCACTGCCGCACCTGGTCGAGCGCGATGAACTCGTCCGGGCGGTGCGCCTGCTCGATCGAGCCGGGGCCGCAGATCACGGTCGGGATGCCCGCCTGCTGATAGAGGCCGCCCTCGGTGCCGAAGCTCACCTTGCCGACGCTGTTGGCGCCGGTGAGCGACTGGGCGAGCCGCACCACCTCGCTGTCCGGCGCGGCATCGAGCGCGGGGATCGCGTTGAACTCGTCGAACGCGAACCCCGCCGCCGCGCTGACGCTATGCATCTCCGGAAGGAGGGTCGCGGCGTAGCGGCGCAGTTCGGCGAACATCGCGTCGGGGTCGTCCGCCGGCAGATACCGGATCTCGAAGTCGAATCGGCATTCGCGCGGCACGATGTTGAGCGCCGTGCCGCCCGCCACCGTGCCGGTATGGATGGTGGTGTAGGGCGGGGTGAAGCCCTGGTCGTAAGGGCCGGCGTCGCGCTTCTGCCGCGCCATGTGGCGGATGCGGGCGATGATCTCGGCCGCCGCCTCGATCGCGTTGACGCCGGCATGGGCGAGCGCGGAATGGCTCTCCTGGCCCTGCACCTGGCAGCGGATGCTCTTCTTGCCCTTGTGCGCCACCACCGGCTGCATCAGCGTCGGCTCGCCGATGATGCAGAGGCGCGGCTTGTCCGCGCGCTCGGCGAGGCGCGCGATGAGAGGCCGCACGCCGAGGCAGCCCACCTCCTCGTCGTAGGTGAGGGCGAGATGCACCGGCGTCGCCGCGCGCGCCGCGACGATCTCCGGCACCAGCGCCAGCATCACCGCGATGAAGCTCTTCATGTCCGCCGTGCCGCGGCCATAAAGCCGCCCGTCGCGCTCGGCGGCGGCGAAGGGATCGGTGCTCCACGCCTGTCCGTCGACCGGCACCACGTCGGTGTGGCCCGACAG
>Ga0070740_10003668_pt1 | contig 16024 bp, 16 predicted proteins | sample Coa_R2_FD_67286 | JGI IMG/M metagenome (GOLD analysis project Ga0070740, IMG submission 67286) | Surface soil microbial communities from Centralia Pennsylvania, which are recovering from an underground coalmine fire - Coalmine... | ecosystem: Environmental > Terrestrial > Soil > Unclassified ... | reverse complement strand
TTGCTGTTAACAGCAATGATGAGCGGGTTGAACAGAGATAGCTACGGGGTGAAGCAGATATTGTTCTGGGGGCCGAAGATGAGGTCGCCCTTTTCGTTGCGGTGTTCGACGCGCTCAGGCGCCAGGGGTCGGGCCGGGCCGACCAGAGCAGTTGATGACATGTCCGGGCCTACTTTACAATAGCCAGCCATAACCAGCTATTTTTGCCTGTGTTATACTCTGCAAAAGGTACCTGCTACGATAGATGGGGCGTCCTGTTCGTAGTATAGTAGGGGCAAGGATGGTAGGGTAGCGTGGGGTGGGTCCTCGCGGTTGCTCTGCTAGCTGGATAGAGTATTGTCTGAGAAGAGGGCTGAAGCCATGCAAGGTATGACACATGATTACTGGGCGGCCTGGAAGCAGTTTGTGCTGCATGGTGTTATGCAGGAGGATGTGCTGCCTCCAGCATTGATGCAATCGTGGCGGCGCTGCGCGGCGCTTGGCCTCGGCCCGTACAGCGATCGCGGGCTGGAGGATGATTCTCGGGTAGGGTCTGCTGGTGTTTCCAACGGGTCAGGTGGTCCGATGATTTCTGGTGTTTCTCATGAGCTGCTTTCGCTGGTGAGACCGGCGCTGGAGGATTTGCACCAGTTTATTGAAGGATCGGCTTCTGTAGTGGTCTTTGCCGACGCAGGAGTGCGCGTTGTCGATCTATTTGGTGACCGGGAGTTGCAAGGGGAACTTGAGCATTTAGGGTTGGTGGTGGGAGCCTCGTGGCGTGAGGAGCACCAGGGGTCGAATGCGCTGGCCCTGGCGTTGCAGGAGTCGTTTCCCATGCAGCTTGATGGTGCCATGCATTATCGTGCTGCCCTGCACGCGCTCTACACGGCTGCCGCACCCGTGCATGATTTGATGGGACACGCCGTTGGCGTGCTGGCGGTGGTTGGTCGGCATGAGGACTGCCACCCGCATACGCTGGGGATGATCGCGGCGGCGGCGCAGGCGATGAGTAACCAGTTGCAGATGCAGGTCTGGCTGAGCAATGCCAATGATCTTTTGTCTGAACTGAAAGTCATCCTGCAAACGCTGCCGGAGGGCATCCTGTTGTTGCGACGCGATGGCGTGATTTCACAGATGAATGCCCCCGCCGGTACCATGCTGGGACTCGCGCCCGCGAAGGTGACGGGGAGACGGCTGCGCGATGTGTTACCGGTTCCCACGCTGCTGCTGGAGGCGCTGGCCGCGCAGCAACAACTCACAGACGAGGAAATTATCTTTGACACAGTGCATGGGCGTGTCACCTGCCTGTGTTCGCTCAAACCCATTTCAAGTTACCGGCCAGAGACGGGGCTGGAGAATATCGTTGGTTCCAGCGGCATCGTGCTCGCGGAGCCGGTCGCGCCGGATGGCTTTGTGATGATCTTGCGCAGCATCGAGCGCGTGCAGAAGCTGGTCAATCACATCACCGGCGCTCGTGCTCGCCTGACCTTTGCCAACGTGGTAGGCGAGAGCGCGGCGTTGATGGAAGCACTGCGACTGGCGCGGCTGGCGGCGAAGAGCAATTCGACTGTGCTGCTGCAAGGTGAGACTGGGACGGGGAAGGAGATTTTCGCACAGAGCATCCACAACGGCAGTGCGCGGTCGGATGGGCCGTTTGTGGCTGTCAACTGCGCGGCCATTCCCCGCGAGCTGATCAGCACCGAACTCTTCGGCTACGAGGGCGGCTCGTTCACCGGTGCAGACCGGCAGGGGCGGTCCGGGAAGTTTGAGCAGGCGCATGGCGGCACGCTCTTTCTGGATGAGATCGGTGACATGCCGCTTGAATTGCAAGCCACGCTGCTGCGTGCCATCGAAACGCGCACGATTGTGCGTATCGGCGGCCAGCGCGTCATCCCCGCCGATGTGCGCATCATCGTTGCCACGCATAGAGAACTGCGCGAGGAGGTGCAGCGCGGCACCTTCCGCTCCGACCTCTTCTACCGTTTAAATGTGCTGACTATTCACATTCCCCCTCTGCGCGAACGCAGCGATGATTTGCCCCTGCTGGTGCAGTATTTCCTGCGCCGTCAGAGCCGCATGCTGGGCCGTTCGTTCGCCATCACCCCGGAGGCGCTGGCGGCGCTGCACCACTATTCCTGGCCCGGCAACGTGCGCGAGCTTGAGAATATACTTGAACGCGTCACCTACCTGATGCCGAAAAACACCATCACCCTCGACGACCTTCCCATCGAGTTTCAACCACCTGTTACCCGTCCTGAGCTTGAGCAATCCGTTTCCTTACCCTCGATTCAATTCTCACCTGCTGACCATTTCAGGCACAGCGTACCCGAAGCGGTAAGCAAGCAGGCCAGAGCTTTGCGGGAGCAGAGCACCAATGCCGAGATACAGGCCATTGTGCAGGCACTGCACGCCAGTAACGATCACATGGCGCAGGCGGCAGCGCTGCTCGGTATCAGCCGCACCACCCTCTGGCGCAAGATGGTGAGATATGGTCTAAACGAAGGGAAATAGGAGTTACGTTGCGAAAGTGAAACATATTGTTGCAACAATGCAACAATATGTTTCACTTTCGCAACGTAACTCCTATACTGCCCGGCAGGTTTGTTTCTTTCATTTTTCAGCATTAGAAATTTCTCTCGCGCCTCTTCGTAGGCTGTTTTACATCTCTTTGTTATCCGCTGTTTCTTTCCCCGGCTCAGGTTTGGCATGATTCTTGCCCCTTAGTGAAGCAGGACTCATTTGATCGCCGAGTCTTCAGTCAGTTTGCGAAAGGAGGTGAGAGAAGTATCCGCGCATCCCTTTACCATCGGGTCATCAGGTTTTTTGCGTTGAACATTGCTTTCGCATGCGAAAGGAGGATGTCTGCCGGAGCTGGCAGACGAGAATGATATGGATAGGACTCCGACCCTCACGCAGAAATTTATCGCCGAATTGCTGGGCACTGCTTTCCTGACGTGGATTGGGGCAGGCTCGATTACGGCGGCGGTGTATCTCCTCAATGGTGCGAAGCCAGCACTGGCCTTTTCGATGGCCGATCTGGGTATGATCGCCCTGGCCTTCGCCTTTGCCATCGCGGCTATGGTTTACACTATTGGTCACATTTCCGGCTGTCACATTAATCCGGCGGTCACGTTCTCGCTGGCCGTGACGAAGCGCATGCCCTGGAATGAGGCAGTGGTCTACTGGGCAGCGCAATTCATAGGCGGCATTGTGGGCGCGCTGGTCATCGCCCTCTCTTTTGGCTGGACGACGGCCGCGCAGGGACCCGGCCTCGGCGCGACCAACTTTGGCGGCGCAATCGCTCTCTTCGGCACGGGCGGTGGCTGGGTAGTCGCTATCGTGATGGAGACGATTGGCACCTTCTTCCTGCTGCTGGTCATCATGGGAACGGCTGTCGATGGGCGCGCTCCCTCCGGCTGGGCGGGCTTCATCATTGGCCTCATGGTTGCCGGGGAAATCTTCGCTTTCGGCCCTATCACCAATGTGGCTCTGAATCCCGCTCGTGCGCTGGGGCCTGCCCTGATACAGGTTTTACTCGGTGGAAAATATGATCTTACGCACCTGGTTGTTTACTTTGTAGGGCCTCTCTTAGGCGGCATTCTCGGTGTACTGACCTACGATTTCATCTCACGCGGTCGAGTGATAGCAGGCTCGCCTGAACTCGGCGGGGTGGCAGAGTCGGCTGTCGAGCATGTCCAGTAAGTAGTACAGGCGTTTTCCCGGAAGACTGAAGCACTGTGTTTCTCAAGAAGGAGACAGCGATGAAGAAGCTTATCAACAAGCCAGAGGATGTAGTAAAGGACGAACTGGCAGGCATGGAGGCCCTGCACCCGGAATTGATCCGTGTGGATTTCGAGAACCAGATTGTCGTACGGAAGGATGCCCCGGTACGCGGCAAGGTGGGGGTCATCTCAGGAGGCGGCAGCGGACACGAGCCGATGCACGGCGGCTTCGTTGGGCGTGGCATGCTCGACGCAGCCTGTCCCGGTGCCGTCTTCACCTCGCCCGTTCCCGATCAAATGCTGGCCGCGACCCGTGCGGTCAATGGCGGTGCAGGCGTGCTGCACATCGTCAAGAACTATACCGGCGATGTGCTGAACTTCGAGATGGCGGCAGAACTGGCCGGGGCCGAGGGCATCGAGGTCGCCAGCGTGGTGACAAACGATGACGTGGCTGTGCAGGATAGCCTCTATACAGCTGGACGGCGTGGCGTGGGCGTGACTGTCCTGCTGGAGAAGATCGTGGGCGCATTGGCCGAGACGGGCGCGTCACTGGAGCGGGTTGCCGCTCTGGCGCGGAAGGTGAACGATCAGGGGCGCAGCATGGGCATGGCGCTGACCTCCTGCACCGTCCCTGCGGCTGGCAAGCCAACGTTTGAACTGGGCGAGGACGAGATGGAAATCGGCATCGGTATTCATGGCGAGCCGGGCCGCCGCCGTGTCAAGCTCGCGCCAGCTTCCGAGGTGACGGAAATGCTTGCCAATCCGATCATCGAAGACCTCGGCCTGAAAGCTGGCGAGCGCGTGCTGGCCTTCGTCAACGGCATGGGCGGCACCCCATTGATCGAGCTATATGTGGTTGCCAATGAACTGGCGAAGATTCTGCGCGGCAGGGATATTACCATCGCTCGTTCTCTCATCGGCAGTTATATCACCTCGCTCGAAATGGCGGGCTGCTCCATCACCCTGCTGCGGCTCGATGATGAATTGACCCGCTACTGGGACGCTCCTGTGCATACGCCCGCTCTGCGCTGGGGAGTGTAACCAGTATTCGGCTCAGGCATCCAGTTGTACAATGTAGCTGATCTGTGGGGCGATGATTAACTGTCGTCGCCCCACGGAACAAGATGGATGCTTTGCGGGCGCACGCAAGGACTGCTCTCTACACACGCGGAGGAGACTATGCCTATTACGACTGAAGACACGATACGCTGGCTGCAACGGCTAGCGGTTGTCCTGCACGAAAACCGAGATTTTCTCACCCAGCTTGATTCTCCTATCGGGGACGCCGATCATGGCATCAACATGGATCGGGGCTTTCAGGCGGTAGTGGAGAAACTGCCTGCGCTAGCTGGGATGGATATTGGCTCCATGCTTAAGACGGTCGGCTCGACGCTGGTTTCGACGGTGGGAGGGGCGAGTGGGCCGCTCTATGGAACTGCATTTCTGCGGGCTGGCATTGCAAGCGCCGGGAAGCACGAACTGGACGAGGCCGATGTTGTGAGCATGCTGGAAGCCGCGTTGGAGGGGATCAAAGCGCGGGGTAAGGCACAGCCGGGCGAGAAAACGATGGTTGACGCGCTCACCCCGGCGCTGGTGGCGGCGAAGGAGGTGGAGGCACAGGGGCTGGACCTCTCACAACTGCTGCAACGTGTGAGCGATGCCGCCGAAGCGGGCATGAAGGCCACGATTCCCATGCTTGCTACAAAAGGACGCGCCAGCTATCTGGGCGAGCGCAGTGTCGGGCATCAGGATCCCGGCGCAACCTCTAGCTGGCTGATACTTAGAACGTTAGCTGAGACAATTGGCTAGAAATTGAGCATTGCGATATGCCTTGCATACTAACTAAAACACATTGGGCGCAAAAGTTTTTGCGTCAAAGGAGATTGTGCCATGACGGTTGGCTTAGTTATCGTATCTCACAGCGCGCAACTGGCAGAGGGGGTAGTCGAACTGGCAGGGCAGATGGCGCAGGGGAAGGTGGCAATCGCGGCGGCGGGCGGCACAGCGGCAGGTGCGCTTGGCACCTCGGTCGAGAAGATTCTAGCCGCGCTACACGTGGTGGATGGGCCTGACGGCGTTCTGGTCCTGCTCGATCTGGGAAGCGCGGTGATGGCGACCGAAATGGCGATTGAAGCATTCACAGAAGGTCGGGAAAATTTTCAAGACCACATCATCATCAGTTCCGCGCCACTTGTCGAAGGGGCGGTGATTGCTGCCGTCGAGTCCTCTATCGGCAATAGCCTGCACGAGGTGGCGGAGGCGGCAGCCGAGGCTTGTACGCTGCCGAAGGTACATTCGCAGAACAGCCAGGATTAGGAAAGGGACCATATCAACATGCCAGTAGCGGAAGCATATCTCGTCATCAAAAATAAGGTTGGGTTGCATGCTCGCCCGGCGCGGCTGCTTGTGCAGACCGCCGCGCAATTTCAGTCGCGGATCCAGCTGCAACAGGGAGAGAAAAGTGCCAACGCCAAAAGCATCATCGGTGTACTCAAACTCGGTGCGATGTTCGGTGACGTCCTCGTCTTGCGTGCAGAAGGAGAAGACGCCGAAAAGGCGGTGAAAACGCTGACGGAGCTTGTAGACCGGAAGTTTGATGAGGAGGAGTAGGGCATATATGGCGAGCAACACTTCATCTTCGATCAGCCCTGTGAAGGTAATGGCGATTTCGCCCGGCGTGGCTATCGGTCCGGTAAGGCTGTATAAAGCAAAAAGTCATGCGGTCGAGACGGCAAAGATTCGTCCAGAACAGGCCGGAGCCGAGCAGGCCCGTTTACAACAGGCTATTGAGTCCGCTACTAAGGAGCTACGCGAATTGAGCGAACACGTGGCCCGGACGGTTGGTAGCAGCGAGGCCGATATCTTCGAGGCGCAGCAGTTGATACTGGCAGACCCGGAGCTGCTTGCTGAGACAACGAGGCTGATAGCGCAAGAGCATTTCTCTGCTGGCGCTGCCTTACAACAGGTAGCGGAGAGCTACGCACAGGAACTTGAAGCGTTGGAGAACGAGACGCTGGCCGCTCGCGCCGCCGATGTGCGTGATGTCACAGCGCGGGCAATACGCCATCTGCAAAGCGGTGAGCTTGCGGCTGAGCGTAGCAACGATGATACCCCTGTGCTGGTAGTGGCCTACGATCTCACGCCCTCGGACACCGCCATCTTTAACCCCGAAACAATTCTTGGCATCTGCACCGTGGTTGGTGGCCCGACTACGCACGCGGCCATCATCGCTCGCGCTTTGGAGATACCTGCGATTACCGGGTTTGACGCTCATTTGCTGGAGACGCTGCAGGATGGGCAGCAGATCGCTATCGATGGCGCAAAGGGCCTGCTGTATCTGCAACTTGAAGACGCGCAGCAGGAGGAGTTACACAGTGCTATGCTTCAGCAGCAGCGCGAGCGGAAGCAGCGTCGCACGCAAAACGATACGTTCTGGCGCGCTCAACCCGGCTCTACTGCCGATGGCTATGCAGTACAAATGTTTGCCAACGTGGGCGATGTGGAGAGCGCCCGGGCAGCCGCCGAGCTTGGTGCCGAGGGGATAGGGCTGCTGCGCACCGAATTTCTCTTTGCCGGACGCCAGGCTTTTCCTGATGAAGAGGAGCAGTTCGATAGCTATGTGGCCTTATTTCAGGCGTTTGCCGGTCGCGCCCTGTTCGGCAAGACCATCATTGCCCGCACGCTTGACGCAGGCGCCGATAAGCCGTTCCCCGCCCTGGAACCGTTGATAGGAGCCATGCAGGAGGCCAATCCCGCGCTGGGCTTGCGAGGTGCACGCATCCATCTTGTACATAAAGAACTTCTGCGCCAGCAACTGCGTGCGCTCCTGCGTGCAGCGGGGGTGATCAATATACAACTGTCCATCATGTTTCCCATGATTGCTACAGTGGAAGAGATACATCAGTTGCGTATGCTCTATACAGAGGTGAGGCGCGAGCTTGAGCGCGAGGGTGTGATACTCTCGCCCGATACGCAGGTTGGCATTATGGTTGAGACACCGGCGGCGGCAGTGATGGCCGGGGTGCTGGCACGGGAAGTGGATTTCTTCAGCATCGGTGCCAACGATCTCTTCCAGTATACGATGGCTGCCGATCGTACCAATAGCCGTGTGACGGGCATGTTTGGCCTGCTAGAGCCAGCCGTGTGGCGTTTGATCGCCCAGGTGGTGCGGGCAGGGAAGATGCGGAGCAAACTCGTTGCCCTGTGCGGTGAACTGGCAGCCGATCCGCGCATCGGTCCACTGCTGGCCGGGCTGGGCGTGCAAGAGCTGAGCATGAATCCAGCCGCCATCGCCAACGTCAAGGCGGCGTTGCACCACCAGACAAGAGATTACTGGCAACAGCGAGCGCAGGCACTGCTCAGAGCAGAAACGGCGCAGGAGATGAGTGAGATGCTGTAGGCGCCGGTTATACAGGTGAGTACCTAGCGCGACCAGCCTCGTTCTTGTCGCTTCAGTACCTGTTCGAGGGTAGGGATGCCGGTGATGCCTTCGTGTTCGATGGAGAGGGAGGCAACGGCGTTGGCGAAGTCGACGGCGGCGGGCGGGTCGGCGTGGCGCGAGAGGTGGATGAGGAAGGCGGCGGCGAAGACGTCGCCCGCGCCGGTGGGGTCGATCTCGCGGGCGCTGTAGGCGGGAAAGCGGGTGGGCTGGCCGTGCTGGAAGAGCGTGGCGCCGTAGCGACCGTCGGTGGCGACGAGCAGGGGGACGCGCTGACTCCAGTCGGCGAGGATGGCATCAGCTTCAGCGCGGTTGCCGTTAGCAAAGGGCAACAGGTCATCGTGACTGAGGATGAGGGCGTCGAGACAGGGCAGTATCTGTTCGGCAGCCGTCCAGGGAGCGGGCCAGACGCGGCCATCGGCATCCTGGCGGCGTAGCCAGCCCTGGGGTGTGGCGGCGATGAGCGCGTCGGGTCGGCGTGGGAAGAGCGCGAGGATGCCAGGGTCGAGTTCCTGCGCGAGAGGGGCCAGCAGGACGATGGGCGCGGCGCGCCAGGCCTCTGGCACATCATCTGCCTGCAATGTATCAGCGCGCGCCAGCAGGTACTGCGTGCGAAAGCCGTCATGGTAGCGGTTGTCGAAGGTAGTGGTCTCGGCAGAAGGCCGGACGGCCAGAGCGATGCCGGGCAGGAGCCGGGGCAGTTGCGCCGCTAATTGCACATCGGCGCGGGTGACAACGGCGGCGCTCGCCCCCAGGCGGGCGGCGGTCAGGCTGGCAAAGGAAACGGTGCCGCCCAGTGAAAAGCTGCCATCGGCGTGTACATCACGGGTAACATGTCCAACGGTCAGCAGGTCGGGGGGGCCATCTCCCTGCACCGACTGAAGAACAGGTGACATCGATTCTCCTATCCTGAAGGCGTAGTGCCTGACCTATACCGATGCGCCTCTCTGCCAGAAAGAATGGATGTGCGATGAGACGTATTGCGAGCACACATCCATTCTTTTGAAGCTTTCTTTCTTAACTGATGAGCTAACGACCGGGGCGTTTGAGAGAGATAACGACGCGGCGGGCATCACCCTCACCGATGCTTTCGGTGCTGATGTCCTGGCTGTCCGCCAGAGCGATATGGACGATGCGGCGCTCGTGGGGCGGCATGGCCTCAAGGGCGATGGAGCGGCGATAATTGCGCACCTGCTGCGCCACGCGCAAGGCCAGGGAGCGCAGGTTCTCTTCGCGGCGCTGGCGATAGTTCTCGGCATCAATGATGATACGCATGCGGTGGCGGGTGCGGTGGCCGACGATCAGGTTGACCAGCAATTGCAGCGAGGCCAGCGTCTCGCCGCGCCGCCCGATCAGCAGGCCCAGATTCTCATTGATGCCGTGAATATTGAGCGTGAGCGGGTTCGTCGAGCGCACCTGCACGGTGGCATGGATATTCATGTAGCGCAGGATATGCTGCAGGACATCGACGGTGATCTCGACATCTTCGCGGCTCGGCACGGTCACTTCCTGCATGCCTTCGCCCTCGCCCTGGGGGCTGGCTGCCGGGAGCGCCTCTTCCTGCAATTCAGGCGCAAGGGCAGCAAGGGCAGCAGAATTGAGGAAAGGAGCCGCTGCTTCCTCCTCATCCTCGTACTCTTCCACTTCCAGATCCTCTTCGTCCTCACCCTCCTCGTCGAATTCCTCACCTTCTTCATCGAGGAATTCCTCGTCCTCGAATTCGCCTTCCTCCTCGTCCTCGTACTCTTCCACCTCCAGGGCTTCGTCCTCGAAGCCATCGGGGCCGAGGATGGCGTCGGCCATTTCGGGGGTAATGACAGCGCCGGGGCGAGCGACCGCTGCGCCAGAGGTCGGGGTCGAAGTCGGCGCGGCGGGGGCGCTCATGACATTCGGGCGCACGGTGACGCGCACGCGAGCCTCTTTGCTCCCCAGGCCAAACGCGCCGCGAGCGGCTTCCTGCAGGACGGTGATCTCCACTTCATCGCGGCGTCTTCCCAGGCGCGTCAGGGCCTGCTGTACGGCCTCTTCAATCGTTTTGCCACTGGCCTCTATGCTTTCCAAGTTTGCTTGCCTCCCTCTTACTCGTTTCGACGAAATTGCAGTCTGGAAATGGCGTTTTGCCCGCTGCAATTGATGTTAGCTGCGCGACGGATATCTTCTGGGAGCCTTACGTCGGCGCGCTGCCGCGCGCTGCGATGCGCTGCGGCGTGTAGACGATGAGCCACCGGAGGATGATGGGTTGCGCAGTTTGCTGCCTACCGGCCCCTCCTCGGCGGCGTATGATGTCTGCGACGTTTCGCTCTCCGATTCGAGCATCGCTTCCTTCTGCTGCTCGATCAGGCTTTTCTTCCTGCTCCCATTGCTGGCGGTGGTATTGCTCGCGATTTTTTCGCCGGTCACCTTGCTAACAAGCGGTGGTACATCCGCCATCGCGCCCCAGCCGGTGACAAAGTATTGCTGCACCATACTGAAGATCGACGAAGTGGTCCAGTAGAGGGCCAGACCGGCGGGGAAGCTCAAGCCAAAGACGAGGGTGATAACCGGCATGATGTATTGCATCATGCGCATCTGCTGGGACATGGCGTCGGTGGCTTTAGGCGCGTTCGGGTTCTGGTTCTGGCGCGCCATCGACATGCGCAACTGCACAAAGGTGGCCAGAGCGGCGAGTACGGGCAGCACGTGGGTCGGGTCAGGAGTTCCCAGAGAAAAGTACCAGCTATGATTGATGAAAGTGAACCACGTCAGGTTGATATTCGGGAAGTGGCTGAAATGGGGTAAAAACGGGTAGATGAAGCCGTTGAGGGACTGGAGACCCGCGCCCCCCTTCATAGCGGCATCATGAATGACCGCCTCCAGCGCGTAGAACAGCCCGTAGAGAACTGGCATCTGTACCAGCAGGGGCAGACAGCCAGAGAGGGGATTGACGCCGTACTCTTTATAGAGTTCCTGCATCGCCTTCATCTGCATCTGCTGGTCATTGGCGTACTTTTTGCGAATCTCCGCCATACGCGGTTGAAGCTGCTGCGTCGCTTTGGTTGATTTCAGTTGCTTCAGCGTGAGCGGGAAGAGAATCAGACGCAGGGCCAGCGTCAACACGATGATGGAGACGCCGAAGTCACCGAAGAGGTGATAGAGCAGCATCAGGGCGTTGAAGGTTGGCTGCGTAAAAACAACATTGATGAAATTACTTATCCACACAGGGTTCTCCTGCCTTCCTCGATCTCATCTGGTCTAGTCGCGCAAGCGTTCAGGGACCGGATCGTAGAGATTGCCGTGGTAGAAGGGGTGACAGCGTCCGATGCGCTTGATTGTCAGCCAGCCGCCACGGAAAAAGCCAAAACGTTGTATTGCCTCATATCCATACTGTGAACACGAGGGAGTGAACCGACACGACGGGGGCAGGACCACCGAGAGCGTGTTTTGATAAAGCCGTATAAGAAAAAGTGCGATGTATTTCATTTCACTTCCCTTGCCTGTTGGCGACCTCCCGCTAAACGGTACAGACAAACGCTCGCAGTCCAGGTCACTCGACTTCGGCCCCGCGAGCCGTTTCGAGGAGACGCGCCTTCCGCAATAAAGTGACAGTATCCTGTTGCAATGTATGAAAGTCAGCGTTGGCTGCCTCGCTCCTGGCGCTGATGACGATATCCCACGCGCCGGATACTGCGGGCAGAAGCGGGCGAACAGCCTCGCTGAGCAGTCTTTTCAGAAAATTACGTTTGACGGCCAGCTTCGAGATACGTTTACTGACCACGAAGCCGACGCGCGAACGACCTGCATCGTTGGGAGTCCATGCAAGGATAAGCAGCCGGGACGTAAGATGGCGTCCCTGCTGCCTCACTCGCTGGAACTCACTACTTTTCCGCAATCGCGATGCACGTCGAAGCGCCACAAGATTTCTACTCAAGCCCCCGGCATAGACCGGGGCAACACCAGGCCAGGCCAGCCGAAACCGGCCCGGACAGGACTAGACAGTCAACTTCCAGCGCCCCTTGGCGCGGCGAGCTTTCAGCACGCGCCGACCGTTGCGGGTCGCCATACGTTTCATAAAACCATGTACGCGCAAACGCGGAATACGTTTCGGTTGCCAGGTCCGTTTCATAACCCTGCTCCCCTCCCTCCGTAAAAGATGTCCTGTAGATTATAGCGGCTACAGCCAGATGTGTCAATCTGTCAGGGCGCAAGGTGACCATTGCGCCCTGACGATACGTTTGTTCAGGCCGTTTTGAAGCGCAGGAGAACGCGACCGAGCTTGATTTCATCGTTATCGTGCAGAGGGGTCGGCGTTTTGGGGGCCAGCCTCTGGCGATTGAGGAACGTGAAATTGGTGCTGTTCTCGTCTTCGATCATGTACTGGCCGTTGTCGGCAAAGATGCGGGCATGCATGCGGGAGACGCCGCCCTCTTCACCGCCGTGCGGGGTCAGGTCGACATCGGGGAAAATGTTGCTGACGGCATCTTCACGCCCGATCAGCACATTATCTTTCCCGCTCAAATCGAATTCCTGATTATCGGCTTCGACGATCAGGCGCGCGTTCAGCGTAGCGGGTGCTGCGGGAACGGGCGCAGCCGCGACGGGAGCCGCTTCAGGAGAGGGGGCCGGGGCGGGCGCGGCGACGGGAGCCGGGGCAACGGCGGGCGCGCCCAGCAGGCTGGCGCCGCAGTTAGAGCAGAAAGCCTCTCCGGGGGGATTGAGCGCCCCGCACGAGGGGCAGGCCTCACCCTGTCCCTGGTCCGCGCTGGCGGCGACGGTCGGGGCATAGGCGCTGGCGGGCGCGGGAGCTGCACTCGTCAACGGCTCGCCGCACTCATCGCAGAAGGCCGCGCCTTCGGGATTTTCGTGGCCGAGTGAACAACGCACTGTCATGGTACTTCTCCTCCTTATTTCATGGATGCCGGTCTTGCTTTCGCCGACATCCTTTCCGTATCTATGGCCTTGCCGGGGCCGCGTGTCTGATGGCTGTTATGGCAACAGATCATCGAGGCGCTGCGTCAGTTTGCGCGTCTTGTTGCCGATAGATTTCACCTGTTCCTGCGAGATTTGCTGCCCCTGATTGATCTGTTCCAGGGCGCTGCGGGTCTCCTCGTCGAGGACGCGGGTTACGCTGGGGGCCAGGCGCGTCGTCGCCTTCCCGGTGCGCTTGTACTCGTCCAGCACGCGCGTGACCAGTTGATGGGCGTTCGCCTTCTCCGCAAAGTTCATCACCAGCGGGTTCACCTGTGCGGCCAGGCTGGCGTCCGTGGTGAAGTTGACTTTGATGTCTTCACGCACCCTCTCGCCTATCAGGTTGGCGATAGGAACGTCGTAAGAGAGTTCCGCCTGGGCAATGCGGAAGAGGCCCGCCGGTCTCGGGTCAACCATCAACTCCACCAGTACAGACTGCGGCGTATCCTTCTCAAGGTCGCCGAGGGGAATGACCACCTGGCGGTCGGAGAGAACGGACTGGCCGAGGTCGCTGATGATGGGCAGCACCTTGACGGCCTTGCGCGGCGTGACGCCCGTCGGCAGGCGCAGGGTCAGGACGGCGTTGCGCACGGCAACGGCCACCGCGCTGGAAATCTGCTGCTGGAAGATGCTCATGGCATCCTCCGGGTTGCGAATAAATTCGGCTGGCATGCCGCCGCTGCGCTGCCCGATATCGTCCAGCAGGGCCTCGTCCCAGTCCTGGCCGATGCCGAGCGGGTAGATGGCGATGCCGTTGGCGCGCGCATCGCTGGCAAGCTGGCGACAGCGTTCAGAGTCGCCGTAGGTCACGCCGTCGGTGAGCAGAATCATGCGATTGACGGCGTTGGGGATGTTCCAGCGGCGCAGTTCGTTGAGGCCCTGGATCATGCCCAGCGACATGGTGGTGCCGCCGCCATCGCGAATGCGGTCAATGGCGGCCTTCATGCCGACGTTGTCGTTGGCCGGCATCGAGGGAATCATGACCTGAGCGCTATCATCAAAAATGACGACCGAGATATAATCGGTTGGCTCCAGGCGGTCGATGACCATTTTGACCGCTTCTTTGACATTTCGCAGTTTCGGACCCTTCATGGAGCCGGAATGGTCAAGCACCAGGCAAAAGTTCAAAGGCATGCGCACCTGGGCCATTAACTCCGTTGGTTTGGCTTCTAGCAAGACATAGGCCACCTGGCTGCCGCCGGTCACCGGCATGTTTTCTTTTCCTACCTGGTGGGCCAGGGTTACTTCACCGGGCATAGTGGATAGCTCCTTTCACGCTCATTCTGCCATAGTATATCATAGCTTCCTCATTTAAGACACAAACACGACGACCGCGCTGACGTTATCTTCGCCGCCGTTAGCGTTCGCCGCTGCTATTAATTCGTTGCAGGCCGCCTGTGGGTTGGAAGCCTGCGTCAGGATACTCTCAATCTGTGGATTGCGTACCATCTCCCACAGGCCATCACAACAGGCCAGCAGAATATCGCCCGGATGCAGCTGCTGCTTAAAGATGTCGATCTGCACGTTATGTTTATCACCCAGGCTGCGGAAAATCTGGCTGCGCTGCGGGTGGGTATACACGTCTTCCGGCTGGATCAGCCCGGCGCTGACAAGCTGGCCGACCAGCGAATGATCGGTAGTGAGCTGGTAGATGGTTCCCCCGCGCACCATGTAGGTTCTGCTGTCCCCTACATTTACAATATACGCGGTGTCTCCTACCACCATAAAGCCGGTGAGCGTGGACCCCATGTCGGTCTTGTCGCGCTGGTTCATCTCCACCAGGACATCATTCGCATCGGCCACCGCGTTATGCAGCAGGGTGACGGCGGCGTCTTCATCCAGGATCACCGGTTTAGCCGACTCACCTCCGGCCTTCTCGCTGGCAAGCGGCCCCGCCAGCAGTTCGCGTACCACGCGCTCGGCGATGACATTGATGGCGACGCGACTGGCAAGCTGACCGTTATCGTGTCCGCCGAGGCCATCGGCGACGATGAAGACGCCGACGGGCGTGGAGATCGACTCGTGGACGCGCTCAAGCAGCAAGGCCAGCGTGCTATCTTCGTTCGGCTCGGAGCGGCGCACGGTACCGGCGTCCGAATCGGTGGCGGCGAGCAGGTGGACGCCGGTCGGGAAGGCGTTTTGCTCAGCCTGCGGCTGCTCGATGGCGTAGGTGCGCCCGTTATCGACGAAGGTATTGACGATGGCCCCTTGCAGCACGGCGGCTTCTTCCTGCTGGCCCTGCGCCGACGAATATTCATGCATGAGATAGGGGATATTGAGCAGCTCGGCCCCGCAATCGATGCAGAATTCATCGCCCTCGGCATTCTGCGTCGAGCCGCAGTTCCAGCAGCGTTGATAGCCCTGTCGGTCGACGACCTGATAGACATTTTCAGTCTCGCCCTCGCTGACGACGCCGCTGATCTCATAGCGACCGGCCACCGTTGTCCCTGCGGCCAGCGCGGCAAACGACGCGGACGCCTCCGGCGCGGCTGGCTGCTCTGCCTCTGTCGTCTCTGCCGTCTCTGCTATCGGCTGAGCCGACTGTGCCGTTTCGTCGGCCCCGCTCTCCTGCTTCTGTTCTGCTTCCTCGCTCACATCAGTCTCTTCACTTTCCGTATGTTCAGCCGCCGACGCGGCGGCGGGCATAGTTTCGGCTTCTCCTGTCTCAGCAGGCTCCTCGCCGCCTGTGGTATCGCTTTCTCCCATCGCCGATAGCCCGGCGGCTGCTTCTGGCGTGAGAGAGTCTGGCGGGGGCGGCGGCGGTGGTGGAATCGGTTCCTCATCGCTGTGCGGGTTGATAATGGCCGTTGGCATATCGGCAATGTCTTGCGTCCCATCCCCGGCTGTCGGGGGTTGCGATGCAGCCGGGGCCTGCATCGTATCGCTCGTTTCTGTCCCCACTGCCTGCGCTGGCCCCTGCCCGTTGAGTGGAGATGGGGCC
>Ga0070740_10003667_pt1 | contig 16028 bp, 15 predicted proteins | sample Coa_R2_FD_67286 | JGI IMG/M metagenome (GOLD analysis project Ga0070740, IMG submission 67286) | Surface soil microbial communities from Centralia Pennsylvania, which are recovering from an underground coalmine fire - Coalmine... | ecosystem: Environmental > Terrestrial > Soil > Unclassified ... | reverse complement strand
CGTCGAGTTCTACTTCTCGGCGAACGCGGGAGAACCCTTGCGTCCGCTCGCGAAGGTCGCTTCGGGCGGCGAGGCCTCGCGCATGATGCTCGTGCTGAAGACGAGCGCGAGTCCCGCGCGCTTTCCACGGACGATTGTCTTCGACGAGGTTGACGCCGGCATCGGCGGGCGAGTCTCCGAGGCCGTCGGTCTGAAACTCAAGGCGCTCTCGCGCACGAATCAGGTTCTCTGCGTGACGCACCAGGCGCAGATCGCGCGCTTCGCCGACACGCACCTGCTCGTTGACAAGCACGGCGCGCGCGGTCGCACAGAGGTCGGCGTCGAACGCCTCGAACGCCGCCGCCGCGTCGAAGAGATCGCGCGGATGCTCACTGGCGCGGAGATTACGGAAGCCGCGCGACGCCACGCGCGCGAGATGTTGAAGACGGCTTGAGCGAGGTCTCAAAAAGATGGACAGAACTTTTTTCTTAATCGGAGCAATCTCGGCCTTCGTCGGAGTCGCGGCGGGCGCGTTCGGCGCTCACGGGTTGAAGGATCGTCTGAGCGCGGAGATGCTCGCCGTCTTCGAGGTGGGCGTGCGCTACCAGATGTACCACGCCTTCGCGCTCGTCGCCGCGGCGTGGGCGGCGGCGCGCTGGCCGGGCGCGCTCGCGAGCGCTTCGGGCTGGCTCTTCGTCGCGGGCACAATCATCTTCTCCGGCAGCCTTTATCTTCTGAGCCTGACGGGCCAGCGCTGGCTCGGCGCGATCACGCCCGTCGGCGGACTGGCGTTCCTCGCGGGCTGGCTCTGTCTCGCGGGCGCGTGCTGGAAAAGTTAACCTGGGACGAAGTCCCTCACTTCAACTCCCGCGTTTGCTCCAGAGAAAATAAACGGGAACGCCCGTCGCAAGTAGGGCGAGGCCGACGGCGCTGTTGTAGGGGTACTTGTAAACCGTGGCGGCGACGATGAGCGCGCAGGCGGCGACGAAGAGCGCGGTCGTGAAAGGGTGGCCGGGCACTCTGAAGCCCGCGCGCGAACCGCCGTCGGCGTCGCTGTCGTCAACTCCGTCGGCGGCGCGGCGGCGGAAGACGAAGATCGAAGCGGCGGTCAGCCCGAACCAGATGAAGTCAACCGAGACGACGTAGTTGAGTATCTGTTCGTACTTGCCGGAGACGGCGATGACGGCGGCGAACACTCCCTGAAGCAAGATTGCGACGACCGGCGCGCGCGTGCGCGGGTCGAGGCGCGCAACGTCTTTGAAGAACACTCCGTCCTCGGCCATCGCGAAATAGACGCGCGGCGCGGTCAGCATGCTCTGACTGAGGAAGCCGAGCGTCGAGATCGCGATGCCGACGGCGATGAGCGCCGCGCCGCGCGGGCCGAGCGCGATTCGCATGACTTCGGACGCGGGCGTCGTCGTCGCCGCCAACCCTTCCGCGCCGAGCGCGCGCAGGCAGGCGAAGTTGACGAGCGCGTAGAGCGTGATCACCCCGCACACGCCGATGAGGATGCCGCGCGGAAGGTCGCGGCGCGGCTCGCGCATCTCGCCCGCGACGAAGCTCGCCGTCTGCCACCCGCCGTAAGCGAACATCACGGGCGTTAGGGCCGCGCCCACTCCGGTCAGTAAATCCAGCGACACGGGGCGGTCGAGCAACGCGCCCGACGCGAGCGCGTGCGGCTCGGTGACCGCGAAGACGCCGAAGAGGACGAGCGCCGCGATGGCCGCGATCTTCAAGACCATCAGGACGCTCTGCACGTTGCTGCCCGCGCGCACGCCGAGGCAGTTGACGACCGAGAGCAGCGCGAGCGTCGCGGCGGCCACGGCCCAGTCGGGCGCGTGCGCGCCTGTGAGTTCGAGGAAGTAGCGCGCGAAGGTGACGGCGACCGCGGCCATCCCGCCGGTCTGGATGACGAGCAGCAGCGCCCAGCCGTAGAGGAACGCGACCGCCGGGTGGAAGGCTTCGCGGAGGTAAGCGTACTGGCCTCCGACTTCCGGCTTGCGCGTGGCGAGTTCCGCATAAACGAACGCGCCCGCGAGCGCGACCGCGCCGCCCGCGAGCCACGCGCCGAGGATGAGAAACGGCGTGTGAACCTGACGCGCGACGACCGAAGGGTTGACGAAGATGCCGGAGCCGATGATGCCGCCCATCACGATCATCGTCGCGTCGAACAACCCCAACTTGCGCGCGAGTCCGCGGCTTGCCGCCGGAGTGTTCTGTCGCCGTGAATCTACGTCTAGGTCGGCCATTATCGAAAAAGAAGTGATGAGTGATGAGTTAAGACCTGTCTTTTACTCATCACTCATTACTCATCACTCATCACTTGCCTCGTTCACAGGTGCGAGCGGATCAGATAGACGACGCCGACGATTGCCGCGATGACGGCGAGCGCGAGCAGCACGGCGCAGCCGTAGAGTGTGAACCTGATCCGGCGCGCGGTCTTCCGGTCGCCGGGCGAAAGCGGGTTCTGCGGGAAGTAGGGCGGCGGTGTGTTCGTTGACACGTCTCTTCTTATTCTCCTCGTTCGGCGCGCGATTGTAGCATGGCGCGCGGCCCGAAGGGTCGGACTCCAACGTTTGCCCGCGCCGCCGCCGCGTGCTACCGTTTTCGCTTTCACCGAAGGGCGCGAGAGTGGACTGACCGAGCGCCGGAGTTGGCCGAGATGATACGACCGTTCCGCGGCAAGCACCCGCAGATTCACCCGACCGCGTTCGTCGAAGAGAGCGCGCAAATCATCGGCGATGTCGTCATCGGCGCGCACTCGTCCGTCTGGTTCGGGGCCGTCATCCGCGGCGACGTGTTCCACATCCGCATCGGCGAGCGGACGAACATACAGGACGGCACGGTCATCCACGTCTCGAACGGCACGCACGCGACCATCCTCGAAGACGAGGTGACGGTCGGCCACAACGTCACGCTGCACGGCTGCTACGTCGAGCGCGGATGCTTGGTCGGCATCGGCTCAATCGTCATGGACGGCTGCCGCGTCGGCGAGCGGTCTCTCGTGGCGGCGGGCGCGCTCCTTTCGCCGGGCACGGTCGTCCCGCCGCGCTCGCTTGTGATGGGCTTCCCTGCGCGCGTCAAGCGGCAGTTGTCGGACGAAGAGGTCGCTGACCTCGACGTGTTCTGGAAGAACTACGTCGAGTACACGCGCGCTTACCGAGAAGAGTACGGCATCAGGGAGAATGCGGAATGATGAGTGATGAATGATGAATTAAAAGCGGCTGGCCTTCAGTTCATCATTCATCACTCCGCATTCATCATTTCAAAGGGCATGGCTGCAAAGACACAACCGGCGCGCGGGATGCGCGACTTCCTTCCGGCGGACGTGCGGCGGCGCGAGTACGTCATCAGAATCATTAAGGACGTTTACGAGCGCTACGGCTTCGAGCCGCTTGAGACGCCCGCGGTCGAGAACATCGAGACGCTCCTCGGCAAGTACGGCGAGGAGGGCAACCAACTCATCTTCAAAATCCTCAAGCGCGGCGAGCACGAGAAGACGGGCGAGGCAGACCTTGCTTTGCGCTACGACCTGACCGTCCCGCTCGCGCGCGTCGTCGCGGAGTACGGCGACAAGCTCCCGAAGTTTTTCAAGCGGTACCAGATTCAACCCGTCTGGCGCGCAGACCGCCCCGCGCGCGGGCGCTTCCGCGAGTTCTACCAGTGCGACGTTGACGTGACGGGCACGCGCTCGCCCGTCGTCGAAGCGGAGTTGTGTGCCGCTGCGAGCGATGCACTAACGGCTTTGGGATTTACGAACTTCACCATCCGCCTCAACCATCGTCAGGTACTCGCGGGCGTGCTCGAAGCCGCGGGCGTCGAAGCCGGCAAGCACGCGGACGCGCTCGTCGCGCTCGACAAGCTGGACAAGATCGGGCACGAGGGAGTCGCGCGCGAGTTCGCCGCGCGCGGCATCGAGGCAGAGAGCGGCGAGAGGCTGCTCGGCTTCTTCGAGAACCTGCCGGCGCTCGAACACGCGGCGGAGTTCGTCGTTGACGAAAGCAACGTGTCGCAGGCCGAGAGCTACAACCGCGCCGCGCTCGGTCGCCTCGTCGAGTTCGTCGGCGGCCACGACGCGGGCGCGCTCGGACTCGAAGAGCTTCGGCAGATCGTCGAATACTCTTCGGCCTACGGCGTCGCCGACCGGATCAGGATTGACCCTTCGCTCGCGCGCGGGCTTTCCTACTACACCGGCGCGATCATGGAGATCAGCGTGCCCGACCTCGCAGGTTCTTTGGGCGGCGGCGGTCGCTACGACAACCTCGTCGGGATGTTTTCGGGTCGAGACATCCCGGCGTGCGGCTTCTCGCTCGGACTCGAACGAATCATCGTCGTGATGACCGAGCGCGGGATGTTCCCCGCAGACCTTGAGCGCGCGGCGGCGGCGGACGTTCTGGTGACGGTCTGGAACGAGGATTCAATCAAAGACTCGCTCGCCTTCGCCGCCGAGTTGAGGCGGGGCGCGCCGCGCCTTCGCGTTGACGTTTACCCGGAGGCCGACAAACTCGGCAAGCAACTCAAGTACGCGTCCTCTCGCGGTGTGCCGTTCGTCGTCGTCATCGGGGACGACGAGCGCGAGCGCGGCGAGGTCGCGCTGAAGGACATGAAGACGGGCGAACAACGCGCGTTGAAGCGCGAGCGGGCGGGTGCGGCGATAGCGGAAACTCTAAATCGAAGCGCGGAAGATTAAAGCGCGCGGATGTCGAACTGAAACTCAAGGCCCGCGCCGGGACTGAATTTTAGAAATCATGCCAATAAACCTTGACCACTTGGGAGAGCTTGAGCGCACGCACTCGTGCGGGGAGTTGCGCGCGGAGGACGCGGGCAAGAGCGTCGTGCTGATGGGCTGGGTCGCGGTGCGGAGGGACTTCGGGCCGCTGACGTTCGTTGACCTGCGCGACCGCGACGGCGTCACGCAGATCGTCTTCGACGCCGAGGATGCGCCCGAAGCGCACGCGCGCGCCAAAGAGGTGCGCGGCGAGTACGTCGTCGCCGTGCGGGGCGAGGTCGTGCTGCGCGAGGAGGGGCAGCGCAACCCGAAGCTCGCGACCGGCGACGTTGAAGTTCACGCGCGCGACATACTCGTCTTGAACGAGGCGCGCACGCCGCCGTTCCAACTCGACGCGCCGCCCGACAAGCTCGCGGCGGAAGACGTGCGTCTGAAGTACCGCTATCTCGACCTGCGGCGGCCTTACCTGCAAAACAACCTGCGCCTGCGCGCGAAGATGGTCGGCGAGATTCGGCGCTATATGGACTCCGAAGGCTTCACCGAGATCGAGACGCCGATACTGATTAAGTCAACGCCCGAAGGCGCGCGCGACTACGTCGTGCCTTCGCGGCTCTACGCGGGAAAATTCTACGCGCTGCCGCAGTCGCCGCAAATCTTCAAACAGATTTGCATGATCGCGGGCCTCGACAGGTACTACCAGATCGCGCGCTGCTTCCGCGACGAAGACCTGCGGGCCGACCGGCAGCCGGAGTTCACGCAGCTCGACGTGGAGTTCAGCTTCGCCACGCGCGAGCAGGTCTATCGTCTGATCGAAGGCTTGCTCGTGCCGGTCTTCCGTCTCGTCGGCGCGGAACTTCAAGCGCCGTTCCCGCGGCTCACCTACGCCGAGGCGCTCAGCCGCTTCGGGAGCGACAAGCCCGACCTGCGTTTCGGGATGGAACTGCAAGACCTCGCGCCCGCGCTCGCGGGGACGACGTTCGCGCCGTTCGCGTCGGCGCTTGAGAAGAACGGCGAGGTCAAGGCGCTCGTCGTCCGAGGCGGCGCGCACCTTTCGCGAAAACAGCTCGACGAGTTGCAGGAGATAGCCAAACGCTACGGCGCAGGCGCGCTCGCCTGGATAAAACTCGGCGACGAGCTTTCGTCTTCGCTCCTGAAAGCCATCGGCGAAGAGGTGGTCACGCGCGTCGCTTCGCAGGCCGGCGCGGAGAAGGGCGACGCGGTTCTCATCGTCGCGGGCAAAGCTTCTGTGGTCGCGGCTTCACTCGGCGCGCTGCGGAATGAAGTCGCGCGGCGCGAGAAGTTGATTCCCGCAAACGTCTTCGCGCCGCTGTGGGTGACGGAGTTCCCGATGTTCGAGTACCACGAGGACGACGGGCGTTTCTACGCGATGCATCACCCGTTCACCTCGCCGCTCGACGAAGACCTGCCGCTGTTTGAGCGCGCGGTCGAGGGCGGCGAGACGCATCTGCTCGGCGACCTGCGCGCGAAGGCTTACGACGCGGTCGTCAACGGCATCGAGGTCGCGGGCGGCTCGATCCGAATTCACCGGCGCGACGTTCAGCGGCTCGTCTTCAAGGCGCTCGGACTCACCGAGGAGAAGGCGCGCGAGCGCTTCGGCTTCTTCTTGGACGCCCTTGAGTACGGCACGCCGCCGCACGGAGGCATCGCCGCCGGCATCGAGCGCCTGCTGATGGCGCTCACCGGCATCGAGAACATACGCGACCTGATGGCCTTCCCGAAGACGGCCTCGGCGGCAGACCTGATGATTGACGCGCCCGGCGTGATTGACCCGCACCAGCTTGAAGAGCTGCACATACGCATCGTCGAAGAGTGAAGGCGGACAGCGGCGAAGGGATTTGAGATGAACGCTGACGAGAAAGACCGCTCCCTGCGTGAGCATCTGCTTTACCTGCTGCGCGGCGGCGGCGCGCACATAAAATTTGAAGAGGTGGCGAAGGACTTTCCGGTCAAGCTTGTGAACGGCAGGGCCGCGGGCGTGCCTTACACGCCGTGGCAGTTGCTCGAACACATGAGGATCGCGCAGTGGGACATACTTGAGTTCAGCCGCTCGGCCTCGCACGTCTCGCCGAAGTGGCCTGATGAATACTGGCCGGACAAGTCGAAGGAGGCGAGCGCGGACGACTGGCGCGAGAGCGTCGAGCGTTTCCGCGAAGACCTGCGCGCGATGGAAGCGCTTGTGGAAGACCCTTCGACCGATCTCTACGCCAAGATTCCGCACGGCGACGGGCAGACGATTTTGCGCGAGGCGTTGCTCGTCGCAGACCACAACGCTTACCACCTCGGCGCGCTCGTCACGCTGCGGCGCGCGCTCGAAGACGCGGGCGACGCGGACAGCAGTTCAAGCTGAAGTCGAGCCGAAGAGGCGCGTGCGAGATGTCTGACTTGAGACTGCGGCGCACTCTCGTCGAGGAGATGAAGGCCCACGCGCGCGCCGCCGCGCCCGAAGAGTGCTGCGGGCTTGTGGGCGGTCGCGCGGGAGAGGCCGGGTCCGTCTATCAACTCCGCAACGCCTCGGACGCGCCGGCGGTCGCTTACGACGTTGCGCCGGAAGAACTCTTCGACGCCCAGCGGCTGATGCGCGCGCGCGGCGAAACGCTCGTCGCCGTCTATCACTCGCACCCGCGCTCGGCGGAACCCGCGCCCTCGACGACGGACGTGCGGCTCGCCTTTTACCCTTCGGCGATTTATTTCATAATCGGCTTCGACGCCGCGGGCGAGTGCGTTCTGCGCGCCTTCCGAATCTTCGAGAGGGAAGGGCGCTTCGAGCGCGCGACGTTTGAAGTCGTCGAGTGAAGACTGTCGTGAGCCTTGAACCTGCGCGGCGCGTGCGACGTAAAAAGTTTTATGCCTGAGAAGAGAAGCAAGTACGACACAGACCCGCTCGACCCCGACTTCGCGCGGCGCACGGACGAGGTGATGGGCCGGACTGCGGACGTTCAAGACCCGGAAGGAACCGTGCATCTCCCGCGCGGGCCGGCGGAAGAGCAGACGCGGCGCTTCGACGAGCAGACGCCGGAGTCGTACCCGTCCGTCTTCATCCCGCCGACCTACCAGCCGCCGCGCCCGCAGCCGTTCACAGGCTTCGGCGCGGGGCCGGGGCAGCCTCCGGCGCAGGTCGGGCCGCCACCGCCGGGGCCTTCTTCGCCGTACCAGCCATTCGCGCCGCCCTCTTCGCGCACGACCTCTCTGCTCGGACTGCCGGCGCACGTCGTCAACGCCGCGCCGTACTTTCCTTTCTACGTCGGACTCGTCGCGGCTCTCGTCGAACTGCTCCTCGTCCCGCGCACCGAGACGCGCGCGCGCTTCCACGCCTCGCAGGGACTCGCGCTCCAACTCGCCATCGTCGCCGGCTCGATCCTCTTCAAGATCATCGCGCTCGCCACGGGCAGCGGCTTCGGCGGCTTCCTTTTCTCGCTCGCGGCGTTCGTCTTCCTCGTCGTCTCGACGATCCGCGTCCTCCAGGGCAAGCCGCACCACATCGCCACGCTCGACGAGGCCACGCGCCAGTTGAACGAGCGCATCTCGCCGGTGAAGTGAGCAGTGAGCGGTAAGCAGTGAGCAGTAAAGGCAAGAAAACTGCTCACCGCTCACTGCTCACTCGCTTCTTGTGTTAATCTCCACGGCGTTCTTCGTCTCCCTTCTGCGGACGAAAGGCTTTTCAGTCCGACTCTTTCCGAGGATGTTGCGCCCGATGAGAAGGAAGCTTCTTGCGTCTCTCTCCGCGCTCGTGGTCTGCGCTTCGCTCTTCACGCCGCTCGCTTCGGCGCAGCGTCGCCGCCGCATCCCTGCGCGCCGCACGACCGCGGCGAGCGCGAACAGGCTCTATGACGCGCGCGTCGCGCAGGCCGGCGACGCGTACCTGCGCGGCTACTACGCCTTCAACCCTTCGGAAGCGACCGCGGCGGGGCTGCACGAGTTCGACTCGCAGCTCGAAGAGCGAAGCTCGACGGCGGTCGCGGCGGAAGTGAAGCGTCTGCGCGCGACGCTCGCCGAACTCGCGCGCATCCCTGAGTGGCGTCTGTCGGCGGACGCGCGCTACGACTACCTCGTGCTTCAGTCGCACGCCAACGCCCAACTGCTCGAACTCGAAGACGTGAGGATGTGGCGGCGCGACCCGAACGTCTATAACCGGCTCGTCTCGTCCGGCGTTGACAACATTCTCAAGCGCAACTACGCGCCCATCGAACAGCGTCTTCAGGCCGTGCTCGCGCGCGAGCGTCAGATCACGCGCCTGCTCGACGAGGCCCGCGCCAATCTCGACAACCCGCCGCGCATCTACACCGAGACGGCCATCGCGCAAGCCGGGGGAAGCGTGGACTTCTTCGAGCGCGTCGTGCCGCAGATGTTCGAGCGCGCGGGCGGGAGCGGGCTGAACGCGGCTCGGCGCGCGGAGTTTCAGGCGTCGAACGACGCGGCGGTCGAGGCGCTGAAAAACTTTCGCGACTGGCTTCAGCGCGATTTACTTCCGCGCTCGAACGGCGACTTCGCCCTCGGCTCGGAGAACTTTCGCAAAAAACTTCTCTACGAGGAGATGGTTGACACGCCCGTGGCCGCGCTGCTGCGCGAGGGCGAGCGGCAGTTGCGCGAGACGCAAGATCAGATGCGCGCCGTCGCCGAAGAGGTCGCGCCCGGACGCGGCGTCGAGGCCGCGCTGCAACTGCTCGCGCGCGAGCACCCGACCGCCGACGGACTCGTCGGCGAGACGCGCGCCGAACTCGAACGCATCCGCGCCTTCATCCGCTCCGCGGAGATCATGACGCCGCCCGCGCGCGAGAACCTGACCGTCGCCGAGACGCCCGAGTACGCGCGCTCGCTCTCGTTCGCCTCGCTCGACGCGCCCGGCGCATTCGAGCGCACGGCGACCGAAGCCTACTACTACGTCACGCCGCCCGACCCCGCGTGGACGCCGCAGCAGCGCGAAGAACACCTCGAACACTTCGACCGCTACACGCTCACGATCACCTCGATTCACGAGGCTTTTCCGGGCCACTACTACCAGGCCCTGAAGCTCAAGCAGACGCCTTCGCGCGTGCGGTCGGCTCTCGCGTCGGCGAGCTTCGTCGAAGGCTGGGCGCACTACTGCGAGCAGATGATGGTTGACGAGGGCTTCGGCGGCAACAACCCGAAGCTCCGCCTCGCGCAGTTGAGCGCGGCTCTGCTCCGGCTGTGCCGCTACGTCGCCGGCATTCGGATGCACACCGCCGGGATGACTTACGAACAGGCGGTCGAGTTCTTCATGCGCGAGGGCTATCAGGCGCGCACGAACGCCGAGCGCGAGGCGCGGCGCGGCACGCTCGACCCGACCTATCTGGTTTACACGCTCGGCAAGATGGAGATTTTAAAACTGCGCGACGACTGGCGCGCGCGCATGGGCGACTCGTTCCGCATCGGCGACTTCCACGACCGCCTGCTGAGCTACGGGATGCCGCCCGTGAAGATTCTCCGCATGGCGATGCTCGGCGACGACGGCGCGCATGCAAGCGCCACGACGGGACAGGCGACGGCGGAAGAGGCGAAGCCCGTCGAGTTCTCTCTGCTCGCGACCGGGACGATGAGCGCGCACGAAGACGGTCGCGCGGTCGAGTTGATTACGGACGAGGCGGCTTGGCGTCAGGCTTGGGAGAAGATCGGCGGCGGTCGGCCCCTGCCCGACGTGAGCTTCGACACGCGCGCGGTCGTCGTGGCATATCAAGGCCAGCAGAGGACGGGCGGCTACAGCGTCGAGATAGCGGGCATCAAGCGCACTGGCATCGTGCTTGCAGTCAGCGTCAACGAGCGTCGGCCCGCGTCCGGCGACGTTACAGCGCAGGTCATCACTTCGCCTTTCGTCGCGGTTTCGATACCGCGTCCGCCGACGGGCGCGAGCGTGCGGTTCGCGGACGAGCGCGGCGCGGGGCAGGCTCAAACGCCGCCGGCTCAGAACAGGGTCGTCAGGCCGCGCGGGCGTCGCGCGGTGCGTCGGAGGACGAGGCGCTGAAGATTTAGAGGCGAACGCCAACGCCCGCGCGTCTCATCCAAAATTGGTCGGACGCACCACACGCGGGGGCGAACCGCGGGGGCGAACGCAGGTTTCAAGAATATCAATTCTCTCCCAATCCTCGACACGCCACGGGCGGAAAGTGGCTTTGAAATCGAGTGTTCGGAGGGTCGCGAAAACGTGGACGAGCGGCACGCCCTCCGGCGTATAATCGGGGCGGTGCCGCTCTCCCATTTTTACGCGAAGATTTTTCGGGCGCGTCTCGCGTCGTTCGTGCGGCGTGCCGAAGCGGAGGGAATTAAGATGACGAACATCGGAACCAGAAGCGCGCGGCGAGCCTCGGCCTCGCTGCTCGCCGCGCTGATGCTGCTCGCGCCGCTCGCGGCGACCGCGCAGACGCGCATCGTCGCGCCGAAGAACAAGTACAGCCCGCAGGACGACGTGAGGCTCGGACAGCAGGCCGCGCGGCAGGTCTATCAGCAGATGCCCATCCTGCGCGACGCGGCGGTCAAGGAGTACGTCGGGTCTGTGGGCCGAAGGCTCGCGCAGGCCATCCCGCCGGAGTTCCAACACCCGGAGTTCCACTACACCTTCGACGTTGTTGACGCGCGCGACATCAACGCGTTCGCGCTTCCGGGCGGGCCGATGTTCGTCAACCGCGGCATGATCGAGGCCGCCGACAACGAGGGCATGATGGCGGGCGTGATGGCGCACGAGATGAGCCACGTCGCCTTGCGCCACTCGACCGCCGAGGCGACCAAGGCGCAGAAGTATCAGATCGGCTCGGTCGCAGGCCAGATTTTCGGCGCAATCGTCGGCGGCGTTGGCGGCGCGGTCATTGGCGCGGCCAGTCAAGCCGGTGGCGGCCTCATCGTCAACAAGTTCAGCCGCGAAAACGAGAAGCAGGCCGACCTGCTCGGCGCGCAGATCATGGCGCGCGCCGGCTACGACCCGCGCGACCTCGCCAAGATGTTTCAGAAGATCGAGGCGCAGGGCGGCGCGGGCGGCCCCGAGTGGCTGAGCGACCACCCGAACCCCGGCAACCGCTACCAGTACATCATGCAGGAGGCGGCGATGCTCAGAGTCGCGCCGGGCGTGGGCGAAGACTCGAGCGCGTTCCGCCAGGCGCAGGCGCGTCTGCGCGGCTACCCGCGCGCAGCTTCGATGGAAGAGATCGCGCGCTCGGGCCGTCGCTACCCGAATCAGGGGAACTACCCGAGCAACTATCCGAACCAGGACGACTACCCCAACCGCGAAGGCAATACGAATCAGGGCGGCTACAACGGCAGCTACTCGCGCGTCGCGTACCCTTCGACGAGCTACGTCACGCAGCGCACGAGTTTCTTCAGCGTCGGCATCCCCTCGAACTGGCAGAGCCTCGGCGGCGACGACGAGACCGCCTCCTACGCGCCGCAGGGCGCATACGGCTCGCAGGGCATCACGCACGGCGTCATGTTCAGCGTCGCGCAGTCCAATTCCAACGACCTCCGCGACGCGACGAACGAGGTCGTGCAGGGACTCTTGCAGGCGAACAACTATCTGAGTCAGGCGACCGACTTCCAGCGCACGACCCTGGACGGGCGCGACGCGCTCGCCGCGACGTTCACGGGCCGCTCGCCGGTCAACGGTCAGAGCGAACGCGTCACCGTCATCACGACGATGCTCTCGAACGGTCGGGTCTTCTACATGGCCGCCGTCACGCCGCAGACCGAGTACGCGACGTATCAGCGGACGTTCAACGACATCCTCCGCTCGCTCAGGCTGAACGGCAGGTACTAAAAAGCCGCGCGAGGCGGCTACGGACGCGGGCGGCGCGTTTTAACGCGCGCCGCCCGCGATTCAGTTTCAAGAAAGGGGGCGACGACGTTGGCGCGAGGCTGGGAGAGCAAGTCGGTCGAGTCGCAGCAGGAGGAGCGCGCGCGCGAGTCGGAGCTGCGCGACGCCCAGCCGCTGACGCCGGAAGAGCGGGCGCGGCGCGAGCGGCTCGCGTCTTTAGAACTCTCGCGCTCGCGGACGCTCGACCAGTTGGAGCGCGCGGCCAGCGCCGCGCACCGCGCGATGCTCAAGCGCACGCTCGTCGCGCTCGAACGCGAGATCGCGGAGATCGGTTGAAGAGTAGTGCGCGGCGTGTCACGGCGCGCGCGAGTTGAACGCGAAAGCGGCGCGCGGAGTCTTTTAACTCCGCGCGCCGTTTTTTTCGGAAGACAACGAGCCGGCCAAAGCTTAACTCGTCACCGACATCTTCGCGCCGCACTCCGGGCAGAACTTCGGCGAGCCTTCCGCCTGATGGCCGCAGGCCGTGCAGGTCAACTTCGGCGGCACGGTCGGCGTCCCGCATTCGGGGCAGAACTTCGCCTTGCCGACCTCGACGCCGCACGCGGAACACTTCGACGCGGACGCGGCCTGTTGCTGCTGCGCCTGCGTCGGCGCCTTGACGGACGCGCCCGCGCTCATGTCAACGCCGGAGACGTAGTCCGTCCCTTGCGCCTTCTCGTACAACTGCTGCCGCGCGGCCTCGGCCTTCGCCTGCGCGTGCGAGGCGGCCAACTCCTCGTTGAAGTCGGGCGCGCAGCCCTCGCACTGACCCGCCGCCGCGTTCCAGCAGACTTCGGGGCAGACCCAGCGCCCGCAGCGCGAGCACTGGTGGAAATGCGTCTTGCCCTCCTCGACGGCTTTTTGCAGAGCCTCGTCGTGCGCCTTGCCGCCGACGGCGCGCTGAATCTCATAGGCGGAGTTCCCGGCGTTGCCGAGCCACCCGCCGAACACGTCGCCCGCCGCGCGCAGGAGCGACCCGGCAGTGCCCGTGACCGAAGGCTGGTAGCGCGACATGTAGCCGTTGCCGCACTTGTCGCAGTAGAACTTGAACTGGTAACCCTTGTCCGTCGAAAGGTCGTCGTAATTGCTGACGAACTGAATCATCCCCATTGCGCTTGACCTCCAAAAGCAGTGACGAGTGGAAAGTGTCGTGTGACGAATTGACCAATTAAAGAGCGCGGCGTTCAGCCCCGCCCCGCAGGGGAGAAGATAGCAGTTAGATATTTTCTTGTCATCCGCCGTTCGCGCCCGCCGCGCGCCGCTCTTCTTTTCTCATCGGTCGTCGCCCTTGTCCTTCGCCTCCTGCCAAAGTTCTTCCATCTCTTCGAGCGTCGCCGCGCCGATGTCGCGCCCGCGGGCGCGCAGGGAGCGCTCGATGTGGCGGAAGCGGCGGCGGAATTTTCGGTTCGTCAGCTTCAGGGCGGCTTCGGGTTCGACTCGTAGATGGCGCGCGATGTTGGCGACGGCGAAGAGGAGGTCGCCGACCTCTTCGCGGACGCGCTCGTGCTTGGCCTCCGCCGCAGCGGCGGCTTCTTGTTCACTCGCGGCAGCCGCGCCCGCCTCCTCGTGCTCGCGTATCGCGGCGCGCAGCTCGTCAATCTCTTCGCGGAGCTTGTCGAAGATGTCTTCGACCGATTTCCAGTCGAAGCCGACGCGCGCGGCCTTCGTCGCGAGTTGGTGCGCCTCCATCAGCGCGGGCACTTTCGCCGAGACGCCGTCGAGGAGTGACGAGTCGTCCGGTTCATCTTTGCCCGCGGCGCGCTTCTCCTCGGCCTTCAACTGCTCCCAGTTGCGTAAGAGTTCTTCGTTGTCGCGCACGCGCACGTCGCCGAAGACGTGCGGGTGGCGGCGAACCATCTTCGAGTGTATCGCGTCGGTCACGTCGTCAATCGTGAACTCGCCGCGCTCCCGCGCGACCTGCGCGTAGAAGACAATCTGAAACAGAAGATCGCCCAACTCCTCGCGCAAATTTTCGGGCCGACCGGCGCGCGCGTCCTCGACCGCCTCGAAGGCTTCGTAGGCTTCTTCTAAAAGCATCGGCGCGAGCGTGGCGTAGGTCTGCTCGCGATCCCAGGGGCACCCTTCGGGCGAGCGCAGGCGCGACATCAGTGCGACGAGGTCGTTGAAATTTGCGGGCATGGTCTTCCCTCAAGTTTAAGTTCAAGGTTCAAAGTTCAAGGTTCAAGGTTAAGTTCGGAGTTCAAGCTTTAGCTTGTGTGTCTGGCACGAAGGTCATCTGAAGGTCGAATTCTTAACTTTGAACCTTGAGCTTTGGACTTTAAACTTTGAATTCGGATTATGACAGAAAGCGACAGCCGCTTTCGAGCGGCGCGGCGGTGGTAAGTGTCTTGAAGGATTCGGCGGCCACATCGTCAACGCCGCGCGCCGTCTATCGCGGGCGGCTCGCGCCCTCGCCGACGGGACTGCTGCACCTCGGCCACGCGCGCACCTTCTGGACTGCGTTCGAGCGCGCGCGCGGGGCGAATGGTGCGCTCGTGCTTCGCAACGAAGACCTCGACCCGCAGCGCTCGCGCGCCGAGTTCGTCGCCGCGATGATCGAAGACCTGCGGTGGCTGGGGCTGAGTTGGGACGAAGGGCCGGACGTGGGTGGCCCGTTCGCGCCTTACTCGCAGGGCGAACGCCGCGGCTTCTACCTCGAAGCATGGTCGCGACTCGTCGCGCGCGGCGCGGTCTATCCATGCGCCTGCTCGCGCCGCGACATCGCGCGCGCCGCCGAAGCCCCGCACGAACACACCGAAGCCCCACGCGAACACCCGCGCGTCGCAACGGTCGCGCAGGCCGCGGACGACGAAGCGCACTACCCCGGCACTTGCCGACCATCGGCGGGCGAGCCGCCCGCGCGAGCCGCCGCGCCCGCCGGAGTGAACTGGCGCTTCCGAGTCGAAGACGGCGAAGAGGTCGTCTTCGACGACTTGAAGCAGGGGCGGCAGGTGTTCGTCGCCGGGCGAGACTTCGGAGACTTCGTCGTGTGGCGGCGAGACGACGTGCCCGCGTATCAACTCGCGGTCGTGGTTGACGACGCGGCGATGGGGATGACGGAGGTCGTGCGCGGCGCAGACCTTCTCAAGTCAACCGCGCGCCAGATTCTTCTGCAGCGCGCGCTCGAACTCCCTTCGCCCGCATACTTTCACTGCGACCTCGTCACGGACGGGCAGGGCCGTCGGCTCGCGAAGCGACACGCCTCGCTCTCGCTGCGCGCGCTGCGCGAGGCCGGAGTCACGCCCGAAGAGTTGCGCGAGCGTTTCCGCGCCGACACGAGCGGGGAAGTATGAGCCGGCGCGTCGCATCCTTGCGGGCCGGCGTGAGCCATTCTTGCGACGGCGCGGCGCGCGGTGCTACCATCCGAGTTCAAAGCAATCAAGAAAACTTGGCTCAAGTTTCCTTTGACTGCGAATCCATCTGAGAGAAACACATTCTCTGAAGAATCGCAGCCGTAAATTGCTTGGCGTTGGTCATCGTTTCATAGGTAGCGACATAATGCGACAG
>Ga0070740_10003666_pt1 | contig 16028 bp, 12 predicted proteins | sample Coa_R2_FD_67286 | JGI IMG/M metagenome (GOLD analysis project Ga0070740, IMG submission 67286) | Surface soil microbial communities from Centralia Pennsylvania, which are recovering from an underground coalmine fire - Coalmine... | ecosystem: Environmental > Terrestrial > Soil > Unclassified ... | reverse complement strand
CCCTGGGACCGCCGGCATCCCTGCCGGCAGACGCGGGCCGGCAGGGATGCCGGCGGCGTCGGCCCGCAGGTCGCCGCCAGGACGCACGCCCCGCTTCAAACTATGCCCTCTGAAATAGCAATAGGCTCCTTGCCGTGTACCATATCTTGCATCGTATGGACAAGACGCCTGACGCTGAAGTGTCATGGCAAAGTGCGGGCACTGACGTGCCACTGAAGCCATGTTGTCGGGCTTTAGTCGGTTTGTCCCTCGGGTACTTGCCCGCGGGTGGCGACTGAAGCCGCCGGTCCCGCCGGCTGCTATTGGCGATGGACTGGTGAGGGATCAGCGGAGAACCTGTTCGCGGCAGGGTGGTCGGGTTAGTCGCTGCCCGCTCGTAGCGAGCAGGCCATGGACTTCTCGTCTTCCTGGTTCAGGGTGCCGTGGGCCGGGGGCGCAGACGTCGCCAGGTTCTCCGCGTGTTGCCGGTGCGCTCCCACGTGCGCGGTCTTCTCCCAGTTCTTCTTGCCGCGCAGCTCACGCCACACAGAACGCATCGCCGCGATCCCCAGGGCCCATTGATAGGGAAAGAATGTGACCATCAAGTGGAGCGACGGATAGGCGGGTACCGGCAGGGTGAAGCCCCATCTGCCCAGCCGCAGCCTGGGCCCCCTGGGCATGTGCAGGCCGTGTGCCTGCACGAACTCGCGCAGGCCGACCACGCTGAGGAGATAGTGCGCGAACAGCGCATAACTGGGCAGAAACAGGATCAGTGTCGCCAAGACGGGGAGCTTGACCAGGATCATCATGGCGATCGAGGCCGGCACATATAAGGCCAACACCGTCTGGATGAAGGGGAAAGCCAGGATGTAGAGGGCCATGAGGCGGTTGCTGAGCTTGGGCACGGTGCGCCAGGAGCCCTTGCCCAGCGTCTGCAGGAAGCCCTGGTTCCAGCGCGTGCGCTGCTTGATGAAGCCCCGCAGCGTGGGCGGCGTCTCCTCCTTGGTCACGTAGCGGTCGTCGTAGACCACCCGCACCCGCTCGCCCATGGCCGAGAGCCGGATGCCGATGTCGGCGTCCTCGGTCAGGTTGGTCTCGTCCCAGCCGCCGAGCTGGCGCAGCAGGGCGGCGTCGAAGAAGATGGTGTTGCCGCCCAAGGGGGTCATGCCGTTCTTGGCGTGGGCGTGCAGGCGCGACTTGAACCAGAAGTAGTACTCGAGCACGTTGAGGGCCGAGAACCAGCGCGAGTCGAAGTTCATGAGCTGCACGCCGCTCTGCACGACGCGCACGCCCTCGGCGCGCATGACGGTGTTGACCACGTTGAAGAGGTCGGGGTGGATCTCGTCCTCGGCGTCGAAGATGGTGATGACCTGGCCGCGGGCCTGGGGCAGGGCGACGTTGAGCCGGTGGGGCTTGTTGAGCTGGGTGTCCTCGAAGACCAGCACGCGCGCCCCCCCGATGCCGTCGTGCGCCAGGCGCTCGACGGTCGCTTGCGCGGCGGCAATCGTGCCCGCGTCGTCCTTGGCGCAGATCACGATGGCCTCGAGCAGGTCCGGCGCGTAATTGGCGTGCATCACGCGCTCGAGCGTGTAGCCGATGACCTCCTCTTCATGGTGGGCGGGCAGGAGCGCGGTGAAGGAGATGTGCGGCGGGTGAAAGGTGCGCGGGGCGCCCGCCGCCTCGTAGTCTTCATCGCGATCCCAGGTGAAGAGCATCAGGTAGACCGTGTAGGCGGCCTGCCCGGTCATCACAAGAGAGAAGACCACGAGTAGCAGGAGAAGCAAGGTGCTGACGGTGGAATTCATGGAAAGCTCCAGGCCGCGGCCGTACCGAGGTAGCGGTCGCCACGATCCGCTGTGATCGTGGCAAGGCCGTCGATATGTCGCGACGTGGCTTGCCCAGCATCGGCGCGGTGGTTGATAGAACGCGCCGGTGCCGAGGTGGGGAGATTCATGGCTGTGGCAGCCTCCATATCCACAGGGTACTGATGGTGAAGTTGCTGAATGTCGCCGCCGCCACGCCGATCAAGAGGGCCACCAGGTAAGGCAGTCCGCCCGCCGTGAGGGCTGTCGTGACCATCGTATTGATAGCAAGTCCGCCGAGCGAGGACAGGTTGAAGCGCCAGAAGCGCTGGACGCTTGGGCGCTGGCGTCCGAACGTCCAGCGGTCGTTCCACAGGAAGTTATTGAGGATAGCCACCTCGCTGGCCACGATCACCGCGACCGGTAACAACCATTGCAACAGGCCGTGCAGTAAATAGACCAGGCTCGCGTTCACGACGGTGCCGCTCAGCCCAACGACCCCGAAGCTGATACCTTGCGCGCGCAGCCTGTGCCCCAGCTCTCTCATACCGCCTCCTCCAGGGCATCGGTCGTGCAGCGTCACCACTATCTCCCCTGCTCTCTATCAACCAACGTTTTGCCCGGGTTCACCATTCCTGCTCTGTGGTTGCGACACAGGACCGTGCACCCGGGAATATATGGCCGGCCTACCACGTTGGCCCTGACATGGAGAATGCTACGGCCGAGCGTAGTATGCACCCGATGTCGAGAGCTACTCGCAATATCGCTCAATCTGTTATGAATACTCTCCTTATGCGTTGCAATTGTTGGCGCTGTATGGCGCCAGTACTGAAGGACAGGTCCCGCCAATTGAGGTGCCAGGAAGTGATCCATGAAGACGTATAGGCTACTACTTGCTGCCTTCCTATCCATCACCGTTCCATCCGCTGTCCCGCTGGTGACACCTGTCTCGCTGGCACACGGCGGCGCTCCCGCGGGCATCGTCGTGACGGTCAGCGTGGCACCGACACGGCTGATGGTCCTGGATACCGCGACATTCGCGGCCACTTTCGCGGCCGCCAGGCCGGCACCCAGTCCCTACACCGCCATCCTGGAGCTACAACCGCGCGGTGGCGGCCACACGCGCTCGGCCGTGCAGGGGGGATTCCATCTGTACCGGGGCCGACCGGTCAGCATCTACTGGGAGTGGCGCGCCGGGACGACGTTGCCGCCCGGCGTGTACAGGGTGCGCGCACGCTTGCGTGACATGTCGCGACGGATCGTGGCCACCGGCACAGCGCGCGCGTTGCTCGTTGTCACACGGTACTCGTAGAAGGCCGCGGCCATGACAGCCTCTCTCGGTAGCACCGTATTTGCCGGTCGTGAGGAGCCGCAGGCTGGACCTGCCGGCGAAGGCTTCCGCGTCGTTCCCGAGCCATCGACGTCCCTGTCGACTCTGTTCGCCGATCTGATGCGGCCCCCGGCTCGGGCTCTCCCGCTTCGCGGCGACGAAATGCGCGGGCGCCTCGTGGGGGCGCTACGCCATCTGCTCAAGGCGCGGAGCATATTCATCCTGCGATGGGAGCGTACGCACTTCACGGTGTGGCGCGAGGAGGCAGAGCATCTTGTCGCTACCATGGACACGATTTTCTCCCAGGCTCGCCCCCTACCGCTCGTTACGGCGCAACACGCGGGCGTGTTGATAGAGCACCCCCAACGGATTGACGGGGCACTTGCCCGCCTGCTCGGGCCTGCTCCGGCTGCGCTGCTGCCGCTGCCGTCAGAGCGCGACACGATAGAGGTGCTCGCATTGAGCCTGTCTGACGTGCCGAGCGATGCGGATCTCGGGCTGGCTGTCGCCCTTGTGCGCGGTGCTGACGCGGCCCTCTCAAGTCAGCCGGTTAGTCCCGTGACGCTTCCGCTCAGCGGCCGCACGGCACAACTACCGGATGCCCATCCTTGCGGCTCCATCCAAACACTGAGCCCGCGCGAGCGCCAGGTCGTGCAATTGGTGGCTGCCGGACTGCGGAACAAGGAAATCGCCCGAGACCTCCACATCAGCGAGAGGACCGTGAAGTTTCACCTGGGCCGCATCTTCACGAAACTCGGGGTCAATAGCCGCACCGAGATCGCCCTGCGCGTGGTCGCGGAAGGCGCGCTCACGCCGACGCAGGACGCTCCGGGCCCTCCGACGGATTGACGAAGGGGTTCATGGCTTGCGGTCGCCGGATGGCCCAGCCGTCTGCCGCGACGCAAGTACAGGTTGATAGCAGATAGATCCGGGCGCGTTGGCGCGACGACATGGCGCGAGACGAGGGAGCAACGTGAAAATGCAGTGCGACAGGGTGGGGCGGCAACATCCGTGGCATGGCTGGGTCGTGCGCGTTCCCCATGGCGCTGTGGTCGGATTCGTCACGGGCCAGTTCGACACGGGAATGCACGCGGGACGGCTACGCATACATAGAACACAGACCGACGGGATCGCTGTTTTCGCCATTCCAGTGGACGCGGTCGCCACCTCCGATAACGGCATGATCATCCTCGCCGATAGCGCCGCGTCCGTCCTGACGGAGTGGTTGGTCTATTTCATACGGCGCCATGTGCGGGCGTAGGGCCGGCCCGCTCGTTGGAAGAAATCCCACCTCACCGTCGTTGGCATGAAAGCGCGTGCTGAGCGAAGCGCCGGCCGCCGTTTGGGCCTGCCGTGGAGGGGGCGGATGCCCGACAGGACCGGCCAGCCCGCGAAGGGCGAAGTCACGCCCCTTGGCAGCACGCGCAGCGCGTGTGGCCCAGGCTCCGCGCTCCTTACCGACATGAGTCACGACGAAACGAGGTCTGTATGTTTCTCGCACGTTACCCGGGTCTGGTTCGCCTCATCCCTGCCGGCGTCCTGCTGGCCTGTTGCCTACCAACCGCGGCGCACGCGTCGGTCGCGACGGCGCCACCGCCCCGACCCATCCTGACGGTTCCACCCGCACTGCTGCGCCGAGCAGCGGTGCCGGTCATCGTGGAGATGGCCAGCCCCCGGCCCGGTGGGTTAGCGCTGCAAGCTCCGCTGCAGGCCCTCCACGCACAAGCGCGCCAGCCGTTGATGGCCGCCTTGCGCGTCGCGCGGGCGCGGAACGTCTACGCCTTTCGTCACGTCGACGCCGTCGCCGCTATGGTGCCGGGCAGCGCATTGAGCAGGTTACTCCATCAACCCGGTGTCCGGGCGATCGTCCCCGATAGGTGGCATTCGCTGGCCCCACAGTCCGCCGGAGCCAGCCGGGTGATCCAGGTGCCGCCGACCAACGAGCCCCAGTCGCTCAGCCTCACGCGTGCCACCGCGGCCCTGGCTAGCGGCTACACGGGCGCCGGGGTACGGGTTGCCCTGATCGACTCCGGCATCGACACCGCGTTACCCGACCTTGCCGGCACCATGGCCACCGACGCCCAGGGCCGGCCGCTGGCCGTCGACTTTACGGGCACCGATCTGACGGATACCATCGGCCATGGCACCGCCTGCGCCAGCATGATCGCCGCGCAGGGCCACGTCCTGTATGCGCAAGAAAACCGTCCCTTGCGGCAAGTCTATCCGCCGCCGAGCCCAGACGCACCGGTCTATCGCTCCCATTTTCACGTCAATGGTATCGCCCCCGCTGTGACGCTAATGTCGGCCAAGGTCTTCGACACCCGCGCCCCGCACGATGGTGGCTACGATTCCTGGATCGTGCGGGCCATCGAGTGGGCGGTGGACCATCACGCCGACGTCATCAGCGAATCATTCGGCGGGCTTTCGGTGCCCGGCGATGGCACCGACCCCGTCAGCCTGGCCGATGAGGCGGCCATCGCGGCCGGCGTGACGGTCGTGGCCGCCAACGGCAACGAGGGACCCGGCCAGAGCACGGTAAGCTCGCCGGCCAACGCGCCCGGCGTGATCGCCGTGGGCGCCTCCACTCAGTATCGCCAGTTCGGCCAGAGTGGCTTCCTGGCCCGGTTCGGCCAGACCACGGCGGACAACGTCGCCGCTTTCACCTCGCGCGGGCCCACGACCGACGGCCGGCCGCGGCCCGATCTCGTCGCGCCCGGTGCCTTCTCATGGGCCCTCTTTCCCGCGTACAAGACGGACGATGGACCTGCCCAGCCGCCATATGACGTGGGCCCGTTTGGTGGAACCAGCGAAGCCACGCCCCTCACAGCGGGCGTCGCCGCACTGGTGATCGACGCCTTCAGGCGGGCCCATCATGGGGTCAGCCCCTCGCCGGCCCTGGTGCGTTCCATCTTGATGAGCTCGGCCCATGACCTCGGATACCCCGCCTATGATCAGGGCGCCGGCCGGCTCGACGCGTGGATGGCCGTCCAGACGGCCGTCCATAGCGGGCCCTCCTTCCTGCTCACACCCAACTCCCTCGCCGTCTCCGGCCCGCGGGCCGCGCCCTTCACCACGACCATCGCCATCACCAACACGGGCTCGGCCGCGCAGACGTACAGGCTCGACGCGACCCAGTCGCACCTGACGGGATTCCACACCTGGGTCGGGGTCGTCGAAGGCACCCAGCTCCAGGCCTATCATATCGACGTGCCGGCGGGCCTCGAGCGCATCGCGGGTGCCGTGTACTGGAACTCCGCCGACCGCTACCCTGTGCTTGGCACCGACGGAGCCGTGGCACTGCGCGTCGCGCTCTATGACCCGCTGGGGCGCTTTGTCAACTATGCCTATGGCCTGGGCAGCGGCTATGCCGAGGCGGAAGTGTCTCGCCCGATGCCCGGCACCTGGACGGTCGTCATCTCGCAAAACGGCCGCCTCGACGCGGCCGGCATCCGCCGGTACACGAGCGAACAGTACCGGGCTAGCTTCAGCACCTACGTGAGCGTGCCATATGGCCGGTTCTCGCCCCGTGTCGTGACCATCGCGCCTGGGCGCGCCGCGCACGTCGCGCTCACCGGCCGAATCCCCGCGCGCGCCGGCACGCAGGTGGTGACCGTGCGCGTACACGGCGACCACACCGTGGCGCTTCCACTCGCCATAACGTCGTACCTTACCCTCAACGGCCCCAACACAGCCTTCAGCGGTGCCTTCACCGGCGCGTCCACGGCCTACATCTCGTTGAGCAACGAGAACAAGGTGTACGCGCTCAACGTGCCGCCGCGCACGAGCGCGCTGAAAGTCGTCCTTAGCTGGCCTGATACCGGTTACGGCGTTGTCGTGTTGCTGATGGACCCCTCCGGGGAGATTGTCGACGGCCAGTTCAACGGGGTGAGCACCGGCGACCCCCTCCTGCCGTACGACCTCAGCGCCCACAACCTCGCGCTGACATGGAGCGCTCCGGTGCCGGGCCGCTGGCAGATTATCGTCATGGATGCCGTCTTCGCCGGCCAGCAGCAGGCTGAGCCATTCAGCGGGCGCGTGACGCTCAACACCGCGTCGGTGACGCCGGCTGCGCTGACGCGTACGGTGGCGGCGGGCGGCAGCATCAACCTGAATCTGACGGTGCGGAACGACAACGGCCCCAACGTCACCGAAGGCTACGTTGGCTACGCCACCGGGAACAGCTACAGCAATCTCCCGCTCGGGGGCGTCAGTAGCCCATTCGGCGACCCGAACGACCTTGCGGGTAGCGACGTGTACACCTATACAACCGGCTTTGTGCCACCCGGTACGCGCATGGTGACCAGCGCGGTCGCCCTGATCCGCCCATCAGTCACGGCCGATCTGTCCCTGGCTGATCCCATCGGCTTCTCGCGCTCGGAAGGCGAATCCGCGGCGGTCACGATCGCGGGCCACCGGTACCAGGGCACGAGGTCTGTCGTGCGGGGGGCGGAGTTGCCGATCGGCAGTTGGTCCGCGGAGGTGACGCTGCGCCGTCCCTTCGACACGCATACGCATGCCATGGTCGTGGCAGAAAGCTACGCCAACGCGCTCACACCACTGCCCTGGATCGCCTTCCATCCGGGGCTATCATCCGATGGAACCATCGTCGGGGGACTGCCCTTGACCCTGTTGCCCGGCCAGGAAGGTGTGTTGCAGGCCAGCGTGGCCGTGCCGGCGACGCTGCACCCGGGCACCTATCAAGCCCACCTGTTCGTCATCAGCACGTCCGGCGACCAGGTGGCCGATATCCCTCTCACCCTGGCGGTCACGGCCGGCAAGGGAGGTAAGCCCGGCAAGTAGTGGGTCTCCTGTCGTGTCGAGGGGGCATACGTGACGCCGCACCAAGCGCGACGTGGTGCGGCGTCACTCGTAGACATGGCAGTGGGACGGGTTTGTGGAGCTCGCAGCGGCAACCCTCTTCAGCCCTAGAGTGGAGCGCCGGCCCGATTCCCGTCCCACCGTCATTTGCTTGAAACGCATGTGCGGCCCAGCCTATTCCACCGCACCAGGGGCCGGGTAGAGAAGATGACCCCGTCACAACGGCGGCTCGAGTATCCCACCCACGGTCAGGCGCCTATCGCCTCGCGTCACAACGACGGTACGGGTAGCTCACCCAGGGTCATGGCGACGGCGCGCCTGACGCCCGTCGGGCCAACGACCGTCACCATGACGTGCTGGCCCGGTTTCAGACCGGCGATCGCGTTGGCGAAGTCCTCCTGCTTGGCGATGGCGTACCCATCGATCCGCATAATCACATCGCCCGCCTTCAGGCCCGCCTGGCCCGCCGGCCCTCCCGGCACGACCCCGCCGATGAGCATACCGTTTTGCACGGGCAGCCCTTGCTGGGCCGCCACGGCCGGGGTGACCTCCTGCACATCTGACAGGCCCAGGTATGGCCGCTCGCTGTGCACCACCTTCCCGTAGGTGATGATCTGGTTCACGATCATGACGACCCGGTTGCTGGGGATGGCGAAGCCGATGCCCTGGGCCGCCGTGCCGAACGTTGGGTCGATCGCGGCCAGCGTGGGGATGCCGGCCAGGCGGCCATCCAGGTCCACCAGCGCCCCGCCCGAGTTCCCCGGGTTGATCGGCGCCGAGGTCTGGATCATGTTCGGGATCACGGTGGCCGGCCCGTTCTCGATCACGTTGCGATGCAGCGTGCTCACGATGCCTACGGTGACCGACTCCGCGAAGCCGAGCGGGGCGCCCATAGCCAGCGTGAACTGGCCCACGCGCAGGTCGTTCGAGTCGGTCACCTGGATTGGCCGAAGCCCGGGGGACGTGATCTTGAGCACCGCCAGATCATCGGGGGCGTCGATCCCGGCGATGGTCGCCGGCCGCGTGGCGCCCGTCGACAGGGTGACGGTATACGACCGGGCCGGACCGTTCGTGGAGCTCCCGAAGAGGACATGATAATTGGTGACGATGTAGCCCCGCGCATCCATGATGACGCCCGAGCCCATGCCCTGCACGCTTTCGACCTTGACGACCGACGGGCCGGCGGCGGCCGCGGCAGCGGTCGTCGCATTGTCCAGCATGGCAGACGTCGCGGTCGCCGGTGGCGATGCCGCGGTTGGGCGCAGGATGTCGCGGGCGACGCCGATCGCGGCCAGGGAGCCGAGGGCCGTTAGGAGAGCAAGGGCCGTGCGCGCTTGTCCGGTCATGGTCGTAGTCGCCTCCCTGACTCAAGATGGAGTGCGGCAGCGCCTACACCCACGTCGCGCCGCCTGTAGATGCGGAGGTGTTGTAGACGACGACGGGGGTGCCGATAGGCGCCCAATTCCAGAGCCACTGTGCGCTGGCGAAGGGCATGTTGACGCAGCCATGCGACCCGGCCGGCTCGAGAGACCCCGGACCGTCGCCGGAGACGTTCGTGCCCGGGCCGAAGCGGTGGCGCCACCAGGCGTCGTGCAGGCCATAGCCTTCATAGAACGGCATCCAGTACGTAGCCCAGGTGGGCGGGTAATAGTAGGGCGAGCCCGGCGGCCAGGGCGAGACGAATTCGACGGGGGTCATCTTGGCGTAGATGGCAAAGTGGCCGGTCACCGTGGGCAGCTCCGGCCGCCCCGTCGTCACATACGTCCACATGGCCAATTGCCCGTCCTGGTAGGCGCGCAGTCTCTGCTCGGCCAGCGAGACCATGATGGCCTGGTACGGCATCGCCGCGCGCATCTGGGCCTGGACCCGCCTGTCGTCGGCTTGCGCTTGCGCTGTGACTCCGATGACATCGGCGTACCCCTTGTTATGGGCCAGACGTGCCAGATAATAGGGGATGCTGTGCAGGGTGATGGGGTGTCTCCATTGCGCCAGCACCTGCAGATCGACGGCCAATGCGCCCACCGCGCCGCGGGCCCTGGTGAGTGCCAGGGCCAACGAGCCGGAACCGGCGGCCTTCGCGGGCTTGGCATAGAGCGTCGTGGCGAGGAAGGCGCAGAGGGCCATAGCGCCTATGCACGGGCCTAACCTGGACATGGATGACTCCTTTTTTGCGAATCGTCAATATGTCTTTACGTCGGGACGCGGCGCGCATGACGCGCGCGCAGCCGGAGAGGTGTTGTGCCCGGTGCTACCCGGCAACCCAGGGTGGGGCGCCGCCAGTGGCGCGGGCGCGCGGGGCGACGTGCGTCAAGGCGGTGCGCAGGAGCCAGGGCAGCAGCAGGGCCTCCAGCAGGATCGCGCCCGACATCTTGGAGCGCCCGGCCCGCCGCTCGCGGAAGACGATGGGCACCTCCCGCACCGCCAGGCCGTGCCGATACGCCAGCGCCGTCGTCTCGATCTGCCAGGCGAAGCCGACCGCGCGCGGGGCGCTCGTCGCCAGCACCTCCAGCGCCCGCGGCGAGAAGGCCTTGAATCCGCCGGTGAGGTCGCACACCGGCAGACCCAGTACCGCGGCCGCGTAGCGCGCGCCGGCCCGGCTCAGCAGGCGCCGGCGCCACGGCCAGCCAGGCGTGTGGCCGCCGGGCACGTAGCGCGAGCCGATGGCCACGTCGGCGCCGCCTTGGACCGCGGCAAGCAGGCCGGGCAGGGCGGCGGGGTCGTGCGAGAAGTCGGCGTCCATCTGGACGACGACGTCGTAGTCGGAGGCGCGGGCCCAGGCCAGGCCGGCGGCGTAAGCGCGGCCGAGGCCGGCCTTGGCCGGGCGGTGCAGAGTATGGACGCGGCGGGGGTGGCGCAGGTGCAGCAGGTCGGCGATGTGGCCGGTGCCGTCGGGCGAGTGGTCGTCGATGACCAGGACGTCGAGGTCGCTCGAGGCGGCGCCCTGGTGTAGGAGGGCCTCGACGAGGGCCTCGAGGTTGGCGGCCTCGTTGTAGGTGGGGAGCATGACCAGGACCCGGCACAGGCGGCCGCGCTCGGGCGCGTCTCCCGCGACTGTAGGCGTCACGCTCGGGCTGCTGTGGTCGCCCATCCCCTCCGTGTGCTTTGTCATCATCGTCGTCACGGCCGCGTTCTCCTTAGCTGCCTACACCAAAGCCAGGGTGAAACCCGCAGTGCCGGTATCGGCCAGCAACGTCGGTCCCGAAGGGGCTTTGGTGTAGTTCCCATGCTTGCTGTCTATGGCTGAACAACGTGGGACTGCGGTGCTCTATTCCCGTCCCGCAGTCCCACTCTCCAGGGTGTGTGGCTGCAACGCCAACCACGGGACGGCCAACGGGGCCGCGGGAATGCACGCCGGGGCGCCAACGTTACATCACATGCGGGCCGTGCGGCGCCGCCGACAAGGACCCGGCACGGCGTTGTCTATGGCGCCGGGTTTGCCCGTTCAGATAGCACACTGTGTCTCGTAAGCCCTGGAGGACACACGAATGATCACTGCTTTAACCACGACCACCAGGCATGCCCGCGTGGCCCTGCTGATGCCCGCCCTGCTCGCTTGGCCGCTCATGACCCCGGCCGCGCACGTCAGCGCGGGCTCCTACGTGTACGTGCCCGTCATCAGCCTGGAGCCCTACGCGGCCCGGCCCGGCCAGTCGGTGGCCGTGCAAGGGCACGGATTTGTGCCCGGCGAGGCGGTGCGCCTGGAGGACTCTCCTGCACGCACGTACGCCCTGAGCGACGGCACGTTCCTTCTGCTCAGGGCCTATACGGTGCCGTACCGGGCTCGTCCCGGCTACGTGCGCCTCACTGTCATCGGATCGCAGAGCCAGCAAGCGGCCTGGCAGCGCCTGTATGTCCTGCCGCTGCAGCCCTGGGTGAAGGCCTCGACCTATGTCGTCCATACGGGGGACCACGTGTGGTTCGATGTGTATGGCTTCGCGGCGCATGAGGCCATCGAGGCCTACATGGGCAGCGAATCGCTGGGGCGGAGTAAGAGGACCACGGATACCGCGGGTCACCTCGCTCAGGTAGGACCGTTCAGGGTAGTTGGGGACAGCCCGGCGCCCACGTACACCTTCGTCGGCGCGCGCAGCGGCGCTCGGCTGCGGGTGGCGCTGACCTGGCTGCAGAAGTAGTCCGGCACTCTGGCCCCGTCACGAACATGTGCGGCAACAGTTCGGGATCACCCGGGCCGAGTCGCGTGGTTACCTCAATCCCCCGCGTTTGAGTCAATGTTGAGACGGTGGCGTGGCATAGTGGGATGCAGGGAGCCCGACTCACTCTCGCTCGGTGGGAGGCCGATCACGCTCAGAGGAACACCGACTCGTGTGCCTGGACGTACCTGCAACCAGATTTGGGCGCACAACTCGCCGCGCGCATAGGTGCTGAATGTGAAGCGTCTAGATAGCCACGTGTGAATCGAGCATTGTCGCTGCGCTCGCTCGCGGGCGCCCTTGGAATCATCGTGATTCTGATCGCGCTGAACGCCGTGGTGGCCGGCCAGAACATGCAGATCAACCGGAATCTGGATCAAGAGGTTATCGACGCCCAAACGATCCAGACGCAGATCGAACATGTGAATCTCTCGTTGACAGCCACGATAGCGGAGCATCGCGGATATCTCCTGTCCGGGCGCCTCGACGACCTTCGCGCCTATCTGAATGAGAGCACTCAACTCGACGCGGGTCTCACCGTGTTGCGCGACCTGACGCGAGTCGATGTACGTCTGCGCTCCGATCTGGGCCGTCTATCAACGTTTGTTGCCACGGTGCTCAACCAGCTTCGCCGGGCCGTCGATCTCTACCGATATGGGCGTGCCCGCGCTGCCGTGCACACGGCGATGGCCAGCCAAAGTATGATGGTGCAGGCGGAACAGGTCCTGGCACATCTGCGCAGCGCAGCAAGCACCCGGGAACAGCAGGGTCTGGCATCGGCGCGACGGAACGCGCAGGGGGCCGAGCTCACCCTGGAGGGGATGGCGCTTGCCACCGGCGTCCTGGTCGTTCTCATCGCTGTGCTCGTATGGAGGTCGATCGCCAGAACGCGCACGTTTGCGGGGCTGATAGCCTGGGAACACATCGCCTTGAGCCAGGCCAAGCGCCATACGGACAACCTCCTGGAGCGGGTGCGCACGCAGGCCGACCTGATCCAACTCGCCCACGACGCCATTATCGTGCGCGACCATACCAGTGTCATCACCTTCTGGAACAGGGGGGCGATGCGGCTCTACGGGTGGCCCGCGGCTGAGGCCCTCGGCCGCCCGATCCACGACTTGCTGCACACCGTGTTCCCCACCTCGCGTGAGGAGGTCGACATCCACCTGTTTCGTGAAGGGGCCTGGATGGGTGAGCTGATCCACACCGCGCGAGACGGCGCGCTCCTCGTCGTGGAGAGCCGCCAGGCGATGCGGTGGGACGAGCATGGTCGCCCCGCCGCCATCATGGAGATCAATCGCGACATCTCGGCGCGCAAGCGGGCGGAAGACGCGTTACGCCAGGCCAACGTCGAGTTGGTGCGGGCCAGCCGGGCCAAGTCGGAGTTCCTGGCCACCATCAGCCACGAGATCCGCACCCCCCTCAACGGCGTCATCGGCCTGACCAGCCTGCTCCTGGGCACGCCGCTCTCCCCCCAGCAGCGCGAGTACACCGCCGCCATCCAGACTTCGGGCGAGGCCTTGCTCGCCCTGATCAACGACATCCTGGACCTCTCCAAAATCGAGGCCGGCCAGATGCGCCTGGAGCGCGGGCCCCTCGATCTGCGCCACTTGGTGGGCGAGGTGGCGGCCGTCTTCATGGCCCAGGTCCAGGCCAAAGGGCTGCGCCTGGAGGCCCGGGTCGATCCGCGGGTGCCCCCGCTGGTGGAGGGGGATGCGATGCGCTTGCGCGAGGTGCTGACCAACCTGGTGGGCAACGCCGTCAAGTTCACGGCCCAGGGGACCGTGGAGGTGCGGGTCGCGCTGGCCGAGGAGAGCGCGGAGGGCGTGCTGCTGCGCATCGCGGTGCGCGACACCGGCATCGGCATCGCCCCCGAGGCGCAGGAGGCGCTCTTCGAGCCCTTCGCGCAGGCGGACGCCTCGACCACGCGGCGCTACGGGGGCACCGGGCTGGGCCTGGCCATCGTCAAGCGCCTGGTGGAGGCGATGGGCGGGCAGATCGGGGTGCAGAGCGCGGTGGGGCAGGGCAGCACCTTCTGGCTCACCCTGCGCCTGCCGCGCCTGGGGGCGGCCGCGGCGGAGCGCCCCCCCGCCACCCCGCACATCGGCCCGGCGCCGCGGACGGCGGAGGTGGGGGCGCGGGGGCGGGTGCTGGTGGCGGAGGACAACGCCATCAACCGGCTGGTGGCGGCGGGCTTGCTGGAGAGCCTGGGCTGCGAGGTTCACACGGTGGAGGACGGGCGGCAGGCGGTGGAGGCGGTTGAGCGAGAGGACTACGACCTGGTGTTGATGGACGCCCACATGCCCGAGTTGGACGGCTTCGCCGCCACCGCGGCCATCCGGGAGCGAGAGCGGGCGGCGGGGCGGGGGCGGCATACGCCGATCGTGGCGCTGACGGCGGACGCCCTGGCGGGGGACGCGGAGAAGAGCCGGGCGGCGGGGATGGACGACCATTTGAGCAAGCCGGTGACGCGAGAGCGCCTGGCCGAGGTAGTTGAGGATTGGATTGATGACAGTGGAAGGCACTGATTCAGTATTCTTGGACGAGGCGGGCGCCACCCTGGATCGTGGCGTGCTGGTCGCACTGCAGCAAGTGGAGAAGAGCGGCCAGCCAGGGCTGCTGATGCGCGTGGTGACCCTTTTTCTGCATGAGACGCCGGCGCGCCTGGCGGAACTGCAAGAGGCGATTGTGCAAGGGGACGCCGAGCGAGTAGAGGAGGTGGCCCATGGCCTCAAAGGCAGCGCGGCGCAGTTGGGCGCGACGCGCATGGCAGGGCTGAGTGCGGGACTGCAAGCGGCCGGGGCACACCGTGATCTGGGCGGTGCGGCGGCGCAGGTGGCTGATCTGCAACGCGAGTTTGTCCTTGTGCGGGCCGCACTTGAAGCCATTGTGAGCACGGCGCGCACCGCATAACCGGCTAACGGTCATTATTCTCGAGGTCCACGGAGCACTGTTCCTGGGGCCGCCGGCATCCATGCCGGCCCCCGCTTGCTGGCAAGGGACCTGCAAGCGGGTCCCCTGGCGGTCCCAGGGTGGCTGTTCAAACTCCATCCTCTGATCCTGCACTCGGTGGAGGCGCCGACAGCGGCGAGCGCGGAATGCATGCACGCTTGAGGGCGTTCCACTATATGCCGGTGCCACGCCGTGTGCGCAGCACCGGCGGCAGGTGTCGAGCGTCGCACAGATCGGTTGGCAGGGCCTGTGGAGTTCCCCTACTGGTCGATGCCCCGGTGTCGACCCCCTGCCGGACTAGGCGCTCATTGGGGCCATGCGATGAAACGCTCGTCGCCGGGACCGGATGACATAGTTGACACGGCCGTTGCGCGCAGCAAAGTACGTCGGATGTCGTGCAAGTGGCAGGCGCAGGCGCTGTTGACGATCATCATCACGCTTGGCGCGGGACTTGTAGCGGCGAGCGTGCATTGTGTGCCGGCTTTTGCCGCCGCCGCGGTTGTGGGCACGGCGGCGACGCTGGTGTGTTTGCTGATGGCCGGATACTATCTCGTACGTTCGCTCGTTGTATGATCCGCCATCGCCGGGTTGCCATCTCCATACCCCATGCGCTGCACAGGAAGGCTCATGAGTAACGTGTGCTTGTCGCCCCCGCGAGGAGAATGATGCGACGCTTGCTTCCGCTGGCTGCCTTTTTTGCTCGCCTCCGCGACAGGTGGGCGGGGCACCTGCGCCTGCGTTGCGAAAGCCTGACCCAGATGCACCGGCTGGCGCTGGTGGGAGCGCTGGCGCTGGTGATGGGCCTGGTGGTGCTGTATCTACTGCTGAACCCGTCAGTTGTGCGTTCGCCTACAGGTTCGCAGCTTGCCCCCCAGCGGCACGGGCCGGTGGCGCTGCCGAGCGACGGGCCGTACCTGCACACCGACGGCGCGCTGCTGCGCGACAGCCAGGGCCGCCGCGTCCGCCTCAGCGGCCTCAACTGGTTCGGCCTGGAGA
>Ga0070740_10003663_pt1 | contig 16053 bp, 17 predicted proteins | sample Coa_R2_FD_67286 | JGI IMG/M metagenome (GOLD analysis project Ga0070740, IMG submission 67286) | Surface soil microbial communities from Centralia Pennsylvania, which are recovering from an underground coalmine fire - Coalmine... | ecosystem: Environmental > Terrestrial > Soil > Unclassified ... | reverse complement strand
TGCCCTCGGGCGTCTTAGTGTCAAGCGTCAGTGACTTTTTGTTGCTGTTGAGCATGGTGAAGTACAGCGCGTCCAGGTTGGGGACGTCGCGCAGTTGGCGGCGCGTGATGTCGCCCACGCCGGGCCGCTCGACTTTCAGCACGTCGGCGCCGAACCAGGCCAGCAACTGCGTGCACGCCGGACCGGCCTGCACGCCGGTGAAGTCGATAATTTTGATTCCCTCCAGAGGCAGCGCCATGATGGAACCTCCTGCCGCATAAAGTTGCACGAATATATCCAACACAGCCAGAGGCCAATGCTCGTGCGCTCTTTTTCTGCCGGTGGGGCGGGCCTCCACCCGCCATCTGGTGGGGCGGGTCGGCATCGCAAGCTGAAGACGGCGTCAGGAACGCGCCGCGCTGTCTTCAGTGTCACCTGCACTCACGAAACGCATTGGCGGCATCGTCAAGCCGCTTGGCGGCCGAATCCCGCCTGCGTGTCGCGCTCGAAACATGGCTCAGCGCGGATTTGAGAAGATCGAGCGTCTTGCCTACGCGCAGATGATTGCAAATCGCCATTCTGCCAGTGCCTTGGCCGAGCTACCGATCTGAGCGAGTCAAAACGTCCTGAGCGAGTCAAAACGTCACGACAGGAGTTCAAATTACTCAGTGTCCGGCACCGGAAACTGAGCGCGAACATTTCGGATTGGTCGGGGCGGCCGGATTTGAACCGGCGACCACACGCACCCCAAGCGTGTGCGCTACCAGGCTGCGCCACGCCCCGACCCGGGGTTGGAATCCGTCAGCAACAGTATAGTGGCCGACGGAGGTAAATGCATCGCTCCGGCTAGGCCTTTTTCTTGGCCGCCACTCTTGGCCGCCATTGCCAGTACGAGCGCAGATCCACCGCGAAGGTCCAGGCGTTGCGCGGCTGGTTGATCAGATGGACCAGCTCGTTGCAGATCGATTCGGTAGCCACGAAGTGGTCGGGGTCGACGTCACCCCCCGCCGCTTCGGTGACCCGCTCCAATCCCACCGCGCCGTCGACGTCCAGGGCGGCAGCGTGCACGCCGCGATGCATAAACTCGTAGGCAACCGATTCCGCAATCGCGCGCTGCGCCAGCTTGGAGGCGTTATAGGCCGAGTACTGCAGCGGGCCGCTGCGGCTTTCCGAACCCAGTACGAAGATGATGGTGCCGCTGCCCCGCTCGGCCATCCGGCCCACTACCGCCTGGGTGCAGAAAAACGGCCCGTAGGTGTTGACCTTTAGCTGGAAGTCGAAATCTTCCTCGGCGATTTCCAAAAACGGCTTGCGCAGGTAGGCGCCGGCGTTGTTGATCAGCACCGAAATCGGCCCCAGCTCGCGCTCCACCGCCTCGACCGCGGCCAGCACCTGCTCGCGCTTGCTGACGTCGGTGGGCGTAACCAGCGCCTTGCCGCCCTGGCGCCGAATCAGCTCGGCGGTCTCCTCGAGCTGCGATTTCGTCCGCGCGATCAGTCCAACCGCGTAACCTTCGCGGGCCATCCGCTGCGCGATATCGCGCCCGATTCCACGTCCCGCGCCCGTGACCAGTGCAACCTTGGGTTCCGGCATAGGCCCCAATCCTAGCGATAGTCGGGAAGTGAGAAAATGGGCGCGCGGCGCTATTGCATGGTTGGTGCGGCCGATGCTTTAAACACGCAGGGCCCGGGCTATTTTGCCCCGGTAATCCGAGCAATGCTGATCACGGTCGATGTAGGAAACACCAACACGGTTATCGGAATTTATGAAGGCAAGGTGCTGAGCCATCATTGGCGCCTGTCCACCGATCAGGAGCGCACCACCGACGAGTACGGCGCGCTGCTCAACACGCTGTGGGCGGGAGCCGGGATGATGACGCCGCCGCGCCCCGAGGGGGTGGTGGTGGCGTGCGTGGTGCCGCCGCTCAACCAGGTCATCGATGAGCTGTCGCGCCGCTATTTCCATTGCGAAGCACTGATGGTGGGGCCGGGAATCAAGACCGGGATGCCGATCCTGTACGAAAATCCCAAGGAGGTCGGCGCCGACCGGATCGTCAACGCGGTGGCCGCTTACGAGCGCTACCAAAGCGCCTGCATCGTGGTCGATTTCGGCACCGCCACCACTTTCGATTACATCACTGCGCGCGGCGAGTACGCGGGCGGCGCGATCGCGCCCGGCATCGCCATCTCGATGAACGCGCTAGTCGAGCATGCCGCCAAACTCTATCGCGTCGAACTGGCCAAGCCGCGCGAGGCGGTGGGCCGCACCACGATCGGCGCGATCCAGTCCGGATTGGTGTACGGCTACACCGCGCTGGTAGACGGGCTGGTCACGCGCATCCAGCACGAGCGCGGCGAGCACGCGCGCGTGATCGGCACCGGCGGCCAGGCCGGGCTAATCGCGCAGCTTTCGGAAACCATCGAAGAGGTCGAGGAGTTCTTGACCTTGCAAGGGTTGCGGCTCATCTTCGAGCGCAACCACAAGGGCTGAGCGGCGGAGCGGTAATGGAAAAGCCAATCCGGATTGTAAAGGATACGATGATCGGGATCCGGCTGCCCGACTATTCGCGGCACAGCCCGATTGTCGCCTCGGTGCTGGGCAAGAACCCGGGACCGTTCACCGGTCCCGGCACCAACACCTACCTGATCGGACGCGGAAGGCGCCCGCTGATTCTGGACACCGGCGCCGGGGTGCCGGTGTATCCCGACCTGTTGGCGCGCGGGCTTGAGGAGCTGTGCGCCAGCCGGGAGCTTGACAAGATCGTGGTCACGCACGCGCACGGCGACCATCTGGGCGGCGTCCGCCAAATTCGGCCGCGCTTCGGCGACCTGGCGGTGCTCAAGATGCCATGGCCCGGACACGACGCCATCGCTGGGGCGCCGATCACCCCGCTTGCCGACGGCGACGAGGTGACGGCGGAGGGCGCTACTTTGCGTGCGGTTTTCACTCCAGGTCACGCGCCTGACCATTTGTGCTACTACCTCGAACAGGAACGGGCTATATTTACAGGTGATGTGATTTTAGGGGCGGGAACGACCGTGATCCCCGACGACACCGGCGACCTGGGGCAATACATGAACTCGCTCAAGCGTCTGCTCCAACTCGATCCTGACCTGATCTACCCGGCGCACGGCCCGGTGATTCGCAACGCCCGCGAGAAGATCCGCGAGTACATCGCACATCGCGAACTGCGCGAACAGCAGGTGCTCGACGCACTGCGCGCGGGTCCGCTGCAGGTGATGGCGATCGTCAAGCGGATTTATATCGACGTGCCCGAGTTCTTGCATAACGCCGCCGCCAGTTCGGTGCGTTCCCACCTGCGCAAGCTCTACAAGGAAGGCGTGGTGGCCGAGGAGGAGGACAACCGCTGGAGGCTTAACTGAACGGCAGCACACGGCGATGCGGACCGCAGCATTGATGTTGGCGGCCCTACTGAGCACGGCCGCGTTGGGTTCGCGCGGGTACTGCGTGGAGCCGCCGGAGGATGGCGCGCGCTGGGCGCATGGTTGGGGCACGGCGCCGGCCGCAGCCGCGATGCTGCTTGCCGCCGAGAATAGCACCGCCGATTCGATGGCTGCCGAGCGGCTGGGCAACGGTCTGCCGGCCAGCGGCTCCACGGCCGAGATTCCCCCGGCCGACAATCAAGCCGATCAGCTCGAAACCCCTGGCGCGTCGGACCAGGGCGCGGCGGAGCCGGGCGCTGGCGCCGATCAGGATCAGCAGCCCACCGACGACGCCACACAAAGCGAACTGCCGCCCCACGTCTACAGTTTGCAGGATTTCGTCAATCAGGGCGCGGATGACTCGCCGCTGGGAATTGAATTGCGCGAGGACTGCACCAAGCTCGACACGCATGAGCGGGTCTGCGGGCTGGCGGTGCTCGACGTGCGCAACGGCAGTCCCGCGGCCAAGGCCGGCATCCGGCGCTACACGGCGTTGACGCACGACCTGCTCGACGGCGCGTCGGTGGCGGCGGCGCTGGTCTTTCCGCCGGCGATCGTCGCGGTGGCCGTGATCGACCAAAGCGGTATCGGCGAGTCATTCGATCTGGTGATCGGCGTGGACGGACGGCGCGTCAGGCATGTCCTGGACTTCCAGGACCTGACCTCGAATATCCGGCCCGGCGATACCGTCTATCTGACAATCGTACGCAACGGCAAGCGGATCCAGCTTCCCGTACAGATTCCGCCCCCCGGCGCCGCCTTTCGCAACTGATCCCTCTTTACTTCGCGCTGCGCACGTACTAAAAACAATCGCTCTCCCGTTGAGGACCGCAGTTCCGGCGAGGGGAGAAAGACAAGGGCTTGAGAGGTCCCGCGAGGGACCGCCGAAAAAATTGAGGCTGCCTGGATCCGAGTCGGACCGGGACTCCGAGCGATGGTTTGGTACGCGTGCGTTCGCGGGTTGTCGGTTGCGGCTGGCAACCTTTGTTTTTTTCGGGGGCGTTAAAAACCTTTCGGGGAAAGCGACATGACTGGCGAAAAGATTCGTGTTCCAGACCTGGCTCGGATGAAGGCGCGCAAGCGCAAGATCGCGATGCTGACCGCCTACGATTATCCCTTCGCGCGGATCTTCGACCAGGCCGGCATCGACGTGCTGCTGGTGGGCGACACTCTGGGGATGGTGGTGCAGGGCCGCGATACCACCCTGCCCGTCACCGTCGACGAGATGATCTACCATCTGCGGATGGTGACGCGCGCCTGCACGCGCGCGCTGGTGGTGGGCGACATGCCCTTTTTGTCCTACCAGGTCAGCACCGAAGACGCCTTGCGCAACGCCGGCCGCCTGGTCAAGGAAGGCGGCGCGGAGGCGGTCAAGCTGGAGGGCGGAGTCACGGTCGCCGAGACCGTCCGCCGCCTGGTCGAGGTGGATATCCCGGTCATGGGGCACATCGGACTGACGCCGCAGTCGATCCATCGGATGGGCGGTTTCCGCGTGCAAGGGCGGCGCGAGGGACGGGCGGCGGGATGCCGCGAGCGCCTGCTCGAGGATGCCGCCGCGCTGGAGGCGGCCGGGGTCTTCGCGATGGTACTGGAGGGGATGCCGGCGGAGTTGGCGGCCGAGATCACCGAGCGCACCAGCGTGCCCACCATCGGTATCGGCGCCGGTCCCGAATGCGACGGCCAGGTGCTGGTGATGCACGATATGCTCGGCCTGACCCAAAGCCGCAAGCCGCGCTTCGTCAAAGTCTATGGCGCGCTGTTCGAGGCAGCCGCTTCGGCCGCCTCGGCCTACGCGCGCGAGGTGCGTGAGGGCGCCTTCCCGGCGCCCGAACATTGCTACCCGGCCAAGGAGCTGAGCTCGTGAAGATTATCGAGTCTCCGGCGGAAATGCAGCGTTTCGCCGAGACTGCGCGCCTGCGCGGGGAGAAAATCGCGCTGGTGCCGACGATGGGCTACCTGCATGAGGGCCATCTGAGCCTGATGCGTGAGGGGCGCCGGCGCGCCTCGGTGCTGGCCGCTTCGGTGTTCGTCAATCCCACCCAGTTCGGGCCGCGCGAGGACTTGGCCAGCTACCCGCGCGACCTGCAGCGCGATTGCCGCCTGATGGAGACCGTGCCGGTGGACGTGGTGTTCGCGCCGCGTCCCGAATCGATGTACCTGGCGGGCGCCCAGACCTGGGTCGAGGTTACCGAACTGACCCGCGGGCTGTGCGGCGCGGCGCGTCCGGGGCATTTCCGCGGCGTGACCACGGTAGTGGCCAAGCTGTTCAACATCGTCAAACCCCATCTCGCACTATTTGGCGCAAAGGACTACCAGCAGTTGTGCGCGATTCGCCAGATGGTGCGCGATCTTAACTTCGACGTCGAAATCGTGCCGATGCCGACCGTGCGCGAAGACGACGGGCTGGCGATGAGTTCACGCAACACTTACCTGTCCCCTGCCGAACGGACGGCGGCGCTCAGCCTGTCGCGCGGACTGGAGGCGGCACGCCGGGCCTTTGTGCGCGGCGAACGCAGCTCCACCGTGCTGGCTGCGGCGGCGCGCCGCGAGCTGGAGCGGGAGCAAGGCGTTGGGGTGGAGTACGTCGAGGTGCGCGACGCCATCAGCTTGCAGGAGATTGCCGCGGTCAGCGCACCGGCCGTGGTCGCGGTCGCGGCACGCGTCGGAGGCACGCGGCTGATCGACAATATCGTGTTGGAACCGGTGCCCAAGTAGAGAAACATCCCCCTTGCTTCTCCCCGCTCGGGGAGGAGGACAAAAGAGGTCGGAAAGGAAAGCCCTAGTTCGGAGTGCAAAGCCAATGAGGATGATGCTGACGGCCAAACTGCATCGGGTGCGGCTGACCCGGGTGGATCGTGATTACGAAGGCAGCATCGCCATCGACCGCCTGCTGCTGGAGGAGGCCGGCATCCTCGAATACGAAATGGTGCATGTCTGGAACGTGACCAACGGCGAGCGGCTTCAGACCTATGCGATTGCGGCGCCGGCGGGGTCAGGTGAGGTTTGCCTCAACGGCGCGGCCGCGCACAAGGGCAATCCCGACGACATCGTGATCATCGCGGCATTTGCGCCGATGGAGGAGGAGCAGGCGCGCAGCCATCGGCCGCGCGTGGTGTACGTCGACCATCACAATCGGTCGCGGAGCAAGAGCGGCAACGGTCAGGCGGCAGGGGTGGGAGCATCGGGGCCGCGGCCGTTTTGAGCGCCAAGAATTCGTCGCCGACAGATTTTTGGCGCCATTAAAATGCCGCCTTTGCCGAGTCTGTTCGGTTTTCCTTCTCTTTTCGCACGCAAAACCCGGCACAGAAAATGATACTACCGTCCTTCGCTTGCTGACATGCGCCCAACGAAGAGGGGGTAGGCGATGATTATCGAAGACAAGGTGATGACCCTGCGCGAGGTGTCCGAATATCTCAAGGTTCATCCATCCACCATTTACCGCCAGTTAAAGCGCGGGCTGATCCCGGCCTTCAAGGTGGGCAGCGATTGGCGCTTTAACATCGAATCGATCGATCGCTGGCGGCTGGGTCAGGACCGGCCGACGGTGGAAGCCAAACCGGCCTGGGCCGGTCCTGCGCGCTAGGCGGGATGCGCCGGGTCAGGCGCCGCTGCCGGTCGCGGCAGCCGGTGCCGGCCCGACGTATTCCATCGCCAGCCATCCCCGCAGCGGATCGACACCGGCGATGCGCACCAGGATTTTCGAGTCATTGCCCACTTTGGGCGCACCGCGCAAGGTGCCGCGCACGGCGTAATCGGTCAGCTCGGCACTGGCGCCCTCGCGCAGCGCGGTTGCCGCCAGCACCTGATCGGGAGCCATCCGCTCCAGGTAGCGCAGCGACCAGTAGCGCTTGGAGCGGCGCTCCAGCTCGCGCAATTCGGTGTCGGCCGCTTCGGCGTTGGCCAGCACGGTTAGCAACTCGTCGGTCTGATAAAGCTTACCGGCTTTGACTAAAAAGCCCATCAACTGGCGTTGCAGCACCAAGTCGGCGTAGCGGCGGATGGGCGAGCTGAGCTGGGCGTAAAACTCCAGTCCGATCCCGGCGTGCAGGCCGGGGAACAGCGACAGACGCGGCGCCTGCACGGCGAGCTCGCCGCCGCTGCCGGGTTGCACGCGGTAAATGATCGGCACCGAGTTGGCGGCGCAAAACCGCGCCGCCAGCGCGTTGCTCAGAATCATGTACTCAGCCACCATCAGGCGGCTGGGTGAATCGCCCTCAATCACGCTGATTTCGATGGAGCCGTCGCGCACCCGTACCTTGGATTCGCGCCGGCGCACCAGCACCGCACCTGCCCGCCGGCGCCATTCGCGCAGCTTCAGCGCCATCGCGTAAAGCGCCTTGACCGTGTGCGCGCCCTCCCATTCGCCTTCGCCGCCGCCCGCGATCAGCGCGTCGGCATCCGTATAGGTAAGGCGGGCATCGACCTTGACCGTCGCCGGATAAATCCTGAACTCCGCCACGCTGCCGTCGGCGCGCAGGCGCACGTCGGTGGTCAGCACCAGGCGATCCAAACCGGCGATCAGACTGGCGCCCTCGCACGACACGCGCTCGGGCAGCATCCGCAGCGTCGCCTCGGGCAGATAGACAGTGGCGCCGCGCGCCGCCGCCTCGCGGTCCATCGCGCCCTCTCGCGCCACCCAATCGGCCACCAGCGCGATATGAATCAGCACGCGCAAACCCCCGTCGGGCAGCGGCGCGCAGGCCAGCGCGTCGTCGATTTCGACTGTCTCCTCGTCATCGATACTGACCGACAACAGCGCGTCGGCGCGCGGATGGGGGGCCGGATTGACGCTGGCCGCCTCTTGCAGCGCCGCGGCGCTGAACTGGGTGCGAAGTCCGCCGATCAGCACGTAGCGCGGCGCGCCCATCGGTATGCCCAAGCGCTCCAGCACTTCGTAGGCGGCTTCGGCGGGCGGCAAATCGGGCGCGGCCGCGCTCAGCAGCGCGGTCAAATCGTTGCTGCGCGTGGAAGGATTATCGAGATACTTGCGCAACTGCTCGACCAGCCCAGCCGTTTGCTCGTCGGCGGGCACTGGCTGACGGCCATCGAGCAGCACATCGTGGATCAGGGCCTGGATGCGCCGGTTCTCCTCGCTGCGCAGACGGGTGCGTTCCTGCTGCACGCGGATGCGTTCGACGCGGTCGGCGGGATTGGGGACGAACTCCAGGTGGCGGCGGGTGAAGTACAGCCGGTCATTGAGCAGGGCATCGAGCATCACGGTGGTGCCGATCGCCGAACGCTGGCCGAAGAACAATTCCGCCAGTTCCTCGGCACTGTAGCTCTCGCCCTGCTCCCTGACCACTTCCCACAACAGCCGCAAGTCCAGTTCCGACGCCAGCCGCATCCGCTCCGCCTCCAGCTCAGCCAGCGCGCTGTGCAGATTGGCGGCATCGACGGCGCGTCCCGGATGGCGTACCAGGATCAACTCGTGTGAAACCAGTTTCTCGCGCCCGTCGGCGCCAAGCACGGCGACACGCTCGCCCTGCTCGCGCACGACCAGGCCGGGTCGAAGCCGGCCCTGGTCGAGAAATTCGACCAGCCGGCCGGAGGTTTTGCTGATGGCTTGAGGCACCAATTTTCGTCAGTCGAATCTTATATTATAGCTGAGTCCGCCGCCACGAGCATCAGCATGGTACACCCGGGGGAGAACACACCACGCACTTCAAACCACGACACCATCGAGCCTTTCAGGCTCAACCTTATGGCTGACCGCTCATGTCCGGCGGCGCGGAGATGAGTCCGCTTGCCTAAGGAGTGTTGAAAATCATGATTTCGGCGCGCTGTGCGCCGCGCTGCGGTACGGCCACGTAAAGCCGATGGACCCCGGGCACCAGCAGCGCGGTGCGCGCTCCGGGAGCAGTGGTTACGGAGGCGAGCCTATCGTAGGTCATCGAGTCCGCCTGCCGGAACACACTGACGCATCCTTGGCCGCCTGTAAGATAGATTAGTCTACTCACTGTATCATAGAACAGATCGTCGGTGTCGCCGCATGCGCTGAGCATCGCGACCTCCCTGCCCGCCTGGGCTTCCAGCACCACCATCCGGGCGGGATTGCGGGTGCCGATGAACAGCCGCTTGCCGGCCTCGTCCAGCGCCATCGGAAAGTTGGCGGCCGCCTCCTTCAGCTTCCATCTGTAGAGCAGCTTACGGCTGGCGCGATCGATCACCTCGATTTCGCCGGCGCTGGGAACATTAACGAATATCCGCGTCCCGCGCATCTCGAGTTGAAACGACTCCGGATGTCCGTCGAGCGGGATTTTCGCGGTCTGCACGGCCCGCTCCGGATCGATCACTGCCAACGCGCCTTCACCGTAGCCAGCGTAGACCAGGTTGGCGTCGGCGTCGTAGCGGACGTTGTCGGCATCATCGAGCCCGCGCACCGCGCCCAGCGGCTTGAGATCCCTGGTGTAAAAAGTCAGCGTGCCCGCGCCGCCCGCGGCGACGGCCACCTTGCCCGACTTCGGCAGGTAGCAGACCCCCTGCGGCACACTGACTTTGGCCGCCGCGATCGCTCTGGCCGATTGGGTATCGAGGCTCAGCAAACGGTTGGCGCCCAGCGCCGCGACGAACAGCAGGCGACCGTCCGCAGTCGCCGCCATGTGGTCGATTCGTCCTTGGATGCCGGCCAACGGGATCGCGCCGGCCGCCTGCAACACGCTCGCACGCGCACGGGCGGTCAGAACGCCCAGCGCCGCAACCAACAGTATCGGGACGGCTCGTAACCGGAATTTCATAACCACCAATTCTAGCTTACGGAGCCGGAACTGTCCGGGCAGAGGACGTGTGGCTGAAGTCCTTGATCAGTTTGCGCGCACGCTCGATTGCGCCGCTGACCAGCCCGCGCTCGGGTTCCGTCAATGGCAGGGAACGGCGCACGAACTGCCGGAGAATCTGCAAATGCTCCGCCAGCGCGGCGCGGGCCGCGGCCGCATGGGGGGATTTGTTTGCCTGCAGCTTGCGCGGCCCCTCATGGCCGCCCTCGGAGAAGTACCAGTCCTTGAACTGGCCACGGAATCCGGCCCGAAACATCAATTCGCCCAGGTACGATGCGGGCGGCGGCACGCGCGCCACCAGTTCGGCCAGGGTCTGGTCCTGACCGCCGCTGTCATAGTCGATCATCAGGTGGCCGCCGGGTGGGATCAGGCGGCCGAACAGGCCGATGATGCCGGCTTCAAGTCCCAATTCGCGCGCGTCCACCGCACGGCCCTGTGCAAACTCGACGCGGGGAAAAATGCGGCATTCGACCCATTGCTTGACCCCGCGTCCGCCGCCGCTGAAAATCGCCTTCACGAAATGGCTGGCGGAGGTTTCGCCCTGCGAATCGGCGAGAGCGATGTCGACGTACAGCCATCCCGGGCGCGGGCGCACGGGGCGCATCCCGGTTACATTGAGGTGGAAGCGGCCCAAGCGGCGGCCGTCGATCTTGCGGGCCATCGCCGCCGCCGCGCCTGTCAGCTCTGTCATAAACGATGGGATTGCCAAGTGAAATGGTTTACTATAACGCTCAGGTTTCCGGATGGTCCGGATTTAGCCTATGCATGGACCCCAAGTCCAGTCTGCCTGGTTCCCAACCGCCCACTGCTCAGCGTGCGAGAAGGTTGTGCTCACTTATATCGCGATCGACGATGGCGGCCTGGAGATGCGCCGATGCGTCGACTGCGACGCGGCCATCGGTGGAGACCTGGAGTGGGTCGGCGCCGACGCGCTCGAGCGGCTCGGCTACCACTTCGGCGCGCCGGACAGACGGTCCGGGGGATGTGGCGGGGGCGGATGCGGTTCGTGTTCCAGATAGTTGTTGTGGCCAAAACCCGCAAAAGACGATATTCAAGCAAGTAAATAACCACCAAGCCCGCTGAAATCTGTTGGAGGAACGGCGATGAAAACAACCATTTCCGTAATCAAGGCTGATGTCGGCTCGATCGGCGGCCACATCAAGCCCAGCGCCCGGCTCAAGGAGACGGTCGAGCGCTTCGTGCGCGAGAAGGGCAAAAAGCTCCTGCTCGACGTCTACGTCAGCTCCACCGGCGACGACGTCGCCCTGCTGATGTCGCATGACCGCGGCGTCGATGATCCCAAGATCCATGAACTGGCCTGGGACGCCTTTATGGCCGGCACCAAGGTGGCCAAGGAGCAGGGCCTTTACGGGGCGGGCCAGGACCTGCTCAAGGACGCCTTTTCCGGCAATATCCGCGGCATGGGCCCGGCCTCATGCGAGATGGAGTTTGAGGAGCGGCCCAACGAGCCGTTTTTGTTCTTCGCCGCCGACAAGACCGATCCGGGCGCCTACAATCTGCCGCTTTACCTGGCATTCTGCGATCCCATGCACTGCGCCGGGCTGTTGCTGTCGCCCAAGATGGCCAAGGGCTTCACCTTCACCATCATGGACGTCAACCACACCGAAGGCGACCGCGTAATCGAGCTGAACGCCCCCGAGGAGCTGTATGACATCGCCTGTCTGCTGCGCGACAACGAGCGCTTCGTGGTGGAGTCGGTGCGCAGCCGCGCCAACAACGATATCGCCGCCGTAGTGTCGACCTCGCGCCTGCACAATATCGCGGGCACTTACACCGGCAAGGACGACCCGGTCGCGCTGGTGCGCAGCCAGGGCAATTTTCCCGCCACCGGCGAGATTCTCTCGCCCTACCGCATCGGCCATTACGTCGCCGGCACCATGCGCGGCAGCCACAACGGTCCGCTGATGCCGGTGAAGCTGAATTCGACGATTTCCTTCTTCGACGGGCCGGCGGTAGTGAGCTGCGCCGCGTTTTGCGTGCATGAGGGCAAGTTCACCGAGCCGGTGGATGCCTTCGACCATCCGTTCTGGGATTGGGTGCGCAATAACGTATCGCAAAAGGCAGCCGAGATTCGCAACCAGGGCTTTTCGGGTCCGGCGATGCTGCCCTACAGCGAGTTGGAGTACGGCGGCGTAGTCGAAAAGATGGGCCAGTTGGACCAGCGCTTCATCGTGCGCAAGGAGAAGGAAGCCATCGGCAACGGCCGCAAGACCAAGGCCGCCTGATTCGCGCCTCTTCCCCAGCCAAAACCGACCGGAGGCGGCCGCATCGGCCGCCTCCTGCTTTTTCCGCCTGGGGAATGTCTTCAATGCTCAGGCGGCAAGGGCATTAGGCGGGTGCTCCTTAACTGTGCCCACCCCACCATAATTCCTTCTGGCAGATGTTGCAGCCCGGAGGACATAACCCGGACTGACGACAAGCGGCCGCGCCGCTTGTCGCCCTATGGCATCGAGGGCGGGGGCAGAGGCGGAATTTTCGGCAGCCGCCGACGCCGGTGGCGGCGCGCATGCGGCGTCGGCGTCGGCGCGGGCTGCGCGGCGCCGTAGCTTGCCGCCGCTGCCGGAGTGGCAGCAGCAGGCTCAGTTTGATTCGATGCAGGCCCTTGCGGGCGCCCGGTTCCATCCAGCCCGTACAGCATCATCGCCAGGAACGCGAGTGCACAGGCGACACCGGCCGTGGGTTTTCGTACGAATTGCCCGGCCTGGCAACAGCCCGCGCGGTGCGTCGTCATTGCGCGGGCCCCCGTGTGACGTCCCACACCCCTTCTTCCAACAACTCTCCGCCCTGGTAGCAGGAGTAGGCGCCGTGGATGGTGGTGGGTGAGGTGAGCACGCCGTTGTAATAGCAATTCGACACATCTGCCGGCACCACAACCGACAGCCGGATATCCTTACCGGCGATTCTTCCCGAAACGATCTTTCCGGTGTCGTCGGCGCCGCCGTTACGGCAGTCCAGGTTGCCGTACGCGCAGGTGAACTTGCCCTTGATGCGGTCGCCCTTGTGCCGGAAGGTAAACGTAATCTTGTTGACGGCATTGCACCTGCCGCTGGCAAAGGCACATGGCGGAGTAACCCGCGTGGTGCCCGACCACAAGCCGCTGATATCGGTGGTCTGTGCCCCGGCCGCACCGGCGCTTAACACCATTGCGGCGAGAAATATTGTCGCTGCGTGCGGAATTGGCCTCACAACCGCTCCTTCCGGTCAGGTTTTGCTCCCGAAAGGATGTACCAGATGACGGTTGGGAAGACGAGAGTTAGCAAGCGGCAAACCCCAACCGCCGCGCGAAACGAGGAACAACCCTCCCGGCCAGTGCTCTTTTCTCACTGAAGGTGGACCGGAACCTGAACGCGCCGTCCGCGCCGGACTATCGCCAGGTAGATGGTGTCGCCGGGGTGCGCGTCCCCCACCGATTGCATCAGCTCCATCGTATTGCGTACGCGATGCCCGTCGACGCCCACCACCAGGTCGTAGGACATTCCGACGCGGCTTTGGGCCAGCATCACCACCCCGATCAGCGCGGGCGGAAACAGCACCGCCGACGCCAGCGCCGCGCCCACCAGCGCGCCGCTGGCCACCATGTGCGATACTTCGTGCGAGCCCAAAGCCTTGGCGACGGCGCCCTTGGCGGCGACGTCGATCACGGTCACGCCCGCGATCTTATGCCCGTCTTCGACAGTGGCGTAGCCGTCGCGGGCCAGGATGCCGAGTTGCGCGATCTCAACCGGCCCGGTGCTGGTATCGAGATAATCGTTGAGTCCCTGCAGGTGAGAAATGTCCGCTGAAGGCGGCGAAGGGCTGACCGCTGCAGACGGGTTGCCGGTTACGATGGAGGGCGGCGGCAACTGCTGACCGCCGGCCCGCATCGGCAAAAGCAGGAGCAAACCGGCGGCCAGCGCCGCGATTGCCGCAGGGCCGACGCTCGCGGCGCGAGCAAACGCCGATGGCCCATCGGGCCGCTGTTGCGCCGCGCATCGCGATCTTCTCCGCCGGTGGTCCATCGGACTCCTGCCGCTGGGTCACTAGTTCAATAATTGCACCGATTTGCGAATTTTTCTAACCGAAGGAGGAAGGCAAGTTCATCCCCGGCCTGCGTGACGCGAAGCGCCGAGCGCAGCCGCGCCCGGCTTGCATGCGGCCCGCAGTTGCGCGATGCGCCCCGCGATCTGGCTGCTCATTTCGCCCAGGTCGCGGCTGAGGGCGGCGGACGGACCGTCCTCTCCGGGCTGGACCGCCGCGGTGGCGCTCGTCTGGCCGCTGGCCAGTTCGCTGCCATCGCGCGGGTTGACGATCATCCATTGCGCCGACAGTTGCGAAGCGCCCTCCTGCGAGGTCTCGAAGCGCGAAACCGAAACTTTCACCTGGTAGTCGACAGGGGTGTCGGCGTACCAGGGATAGGTCACGATCTTCTGCGTGCCCAGCATCCGGGAAAGGTTCTGACACAGAATGCTTTGGAAGTTGCGGTCCAGCGGTTCGGCCCAGCGCTTGACGTCGGACACGGTCAGGCGGTTGGAGGCCGCGCGCGTCACCACCCCCGGACGTTTGAGATAGTCGGGGAAAGTAATCGGGCCGACGCCGATCGCAAGGCCGGCGGTGGAGGCGTTGGCAACGCCGCCCTCCGCTGCCGGCGACAGGATAAAGTACTGGGTGGGATCGGGCTGGGGCGCCAGCACGGAACATCCCGCCGCGTTCAGCCCTACAATTAGTATGAGGAACGATGCTGCCCTGCTCATCAGCGTCACCGGGCGCCGTCGGACACGTATTTGCCCCGAATCAGCGCACTGGGATTGCGCTGCAAATAGTCGGCCAGGTCGTGAATGGAGCGCGAGGCGTCGGCCAGTTCATCCAGCGTGGTGTCCAGTTTGTGAGTCATCGGAGAGCCCGGGCTGAGCAGGAGCTGCGCCGACGCCATCGTCGCGCGCGCCTGCGCCAGCGCCAGCTGCAAATCGCCCGACGTCTTCTGCAGGCTTGCGATAAGCGGATCGATCTTCGTGCCGGTGCGGTCGATCGTGTTCTTGACCGCCACCACGGCGCGGTTGACGTTGACCAGCGTGTCGTCCAGTTGTTCGACGGCTTTTTTGAGTTCGGGATCCCCGACGATTCGATTGATGGAGCCGATGGCCTGGCGCAGCTCGGGATCGCCCGCCAGTTCCCTGACCGACTCGCCGGCATCGGTGATCGAGTCGCCCAGCTTCTTGAAGTCGATCTCGCCGATCTTAGCCAGCGCCTTGGTCGCGTCCTCGCGGATTTGCTCCAACTGGGTCGGGATGGTGGGGATCTCGGGATACGGTCCGCTGCCGGGCTCGATATAGAGGTTGAGCGGCGCGTGGGGATGGAAGTCCAGGTCGATGTAAAGCATGCCGGTCAGCAGGCTTTCCATGGCCAGTTGCGCGCGCAGCCCCTGTTTTATCAACTCCTCCAGACGGCCCCGCTCGAATGCCTTGCCGCCTCCGCCCTTGGATTTGAATTCCCGCTCGTTGATCTGCACGATTACCGCCATCGGCTCCTGCGCGACGCTGACCTGGCGCAGCACGCCCTGGCCTTCGTGCAGGCGCAGCGAGATTTGCTCAACCGTACCTATTTGGACGCCCCTGACCTTGACGGCGGCGCCGACCTTCAAGCCGTTGAGGCTGCCCTGAAACATGCAGATGAACAGGTGCGGCTTCTGCAGCAGTTTGCCCGAGCCCAAAATCACGGCGGCGACCGCGGCCAGTCCCAGACTGGCCAGTACGAAACCGCCGATGGCGGTGGAACTTACCCGTTTAGCCATGATCGTTTTGCGCTCCGTCTTTCTCGGCGCCGCGGGTCAGGAACTTGCGCACCCGCGGGTCGGTTGAATG
>Ga0070740_10003661_pt1 | contig 16055 bp, 13 predicted proteins | sample Coa_R2_FD_67286 | JGI IMG/M metagenome (GOLD analysis project Ga0070740, IMG submission 67286) | Surface soil microbial communities from Centralia Pennsylvania, which are recovering from an underground coalmine fire - Coalmine... | ecosystem: Environmental > Terrestrial > Soil > Unclassified ... | reverse complement strand
CCGAGCGGAGGCGAAGCCGAGCGAGGGCGGGTGAGGGGTGTGCCGGACATTGACCCCGACCCCTCACCCGGCTCGCGCTCGCCATCGCTCCGCGCTCGCCACCCTCTCCCGCAGGGGGAGAGGGAAAGTGAGGATGCGGCTCGGCTGAATTCTATCTCTCCCGCTCCACCGCCCGCCAGCCGATGTCGCGGCGACAGAAGCCGTCCGGCCATTGGATGCGGTCGACGGCTTGATAGGCGCGGGCTTGCGCCTCGCGCACGGTTTTGCCGCGCCCGCAGACATTGAGCACGCGCCCGCCATTGGCGAGGATGCGGCTCCCGTCCGCCACCGTGCCGGCGTGGAAAATCTCGACGCCCTCGACCTTGGCCGCCTGGTCGAGACCCTCGATCACCGAGCCCCTGCCGTAGGCGCCGGGATAGCCCTTGGTCGCCATCACCACCGTGAGCGCGGCCTCGTCATACCAGCGCAGATCGAAATTCTTCAATTGCCCGTCGCGCGCCGCGATCAGCGCCGGCACCAGGTCCGACATCAGCCGCAGCATCAGCACCTGGCATTCGGGATCGCCGAAGCGCACGTTGTATTCGATCAGCTGCGGACCCTTGTCGGTGATCATCAGCCCGGCGAACAGCACGCCCTTGAACGGCGCGCCGGCTTTCTTCAGCGCGCGTACGGTCGGCAGCACGATCTCGTCCATGACGCGCCGTTCCATCGCCGGCGTCATGATCGGCGCCGGCGAATAGGCGCCCATGCCGCCGGTGTTCGGACCCTTGTCGCCGTCGAAGACGCGCTTGTGGTCTTGTGCTGACGCCAATGCGATCGCGGTTTCGCCGTCGCACAGCGCGAAGAACGAGGCCTCCTCGCCGATGAGACAGTCCTCGATCACGATCTCCCAGGCCGGTGACCCGAGCCCGCCGCCGAACATCATGTCGATGGCGGCTTCCGCCTCGGCGACGCTGCCGGCCACCACCACGCCTTTGCCGGCGGCAAGCCCGTCCGCCTTGACCACGATCGGCGCGCCCTTGGCCCGCACATAGTCCTTGGCGGCGCCCGCCTGCTTGAAGCGCTGATAGGCCGCGGTCGGGATGTTGTTGGCCCTGCACAGGTCCTTGGTGAAGCCCTTGGACCCTTCCAGCCGCGCCGCCCATTTGGTCGGACCGAAGGCCTTGATGCCCGCTGCTTCCAAATCGTCGACGATGCCGGCGCACAGCGGCGCCTCCGGCCCGACCACCACCAGTTCGATTTTTTTGTCCCTGGCGAAGGCGATCACCGCCTTGTGGTCGGCAAGATCGAGGCCGATGCATTCCGCCTCCTGCGCGATGCCGGCATTGCCCGGCGCGCAGTACAGCTTATCGGTCAGCGGGCTCGCCGCGATCTTCCAGGCCAGCGCATGCTCGCGCCCGCCGGAACCGAGGATGAGGATGTTCATGCGTGCCGCAAACTCCCTTTCCCTCTCCCTTGGGGGGAGAGGGTGCATAGCGAATGCCGTCGGCATTCGCGTTCTTTACACCAAGAACGGCCAGCGCAAAGCGCTGGCCTATGGCGGAGGCGAAGCCGAGCGAGGGCGGGTGAGGGGGCAAGTGCCTATCGAGAGGCACTCGCCCCCTCACCCCAGCCCTCTCCCCGACGGGGAGAGGGAGTCCCGCCGCATTCGTGGCGCAGTTAGCGCTTACCCACAGCCGCTGCGGCGCGGTTTTGTGTATCATCCTGGCGTTAGCCGCAAGGGATTCGGTGGATAGATGGCCAAAGACAAGAACACCGAGCAATTTTTTTGCCGAACGCCGCGCGCGGGCCGACTTCAAGGCGTTCGATCGGCTAATGCGGCGCAAGGGCGGCGAAACGCCGCGCGAGGACGACAAGGTCGGTTGAGCTGATGGCACAGCCCGCGCTCGACAACGTTGTGGAATGGACCGTCTCCGAGCTGTCGGCGGCGCTCAGGCGCACGGTCGAGGACGCCTACGGCTATGTGCGGGTGCGCGGCGAGGTGTCGGGCTTCAGGGGCGCCTCGCCCTCCGGCCACTGCTATTTCCGTCTCAAGGACGACAAGGCGGTGCTCGAGGCGGTGATCTGGAAAGGCACCCACGCGCGCATGCGGGTCAAGCCGGAGGAGGGCCTCGACGTCATCGCCTCCGGCAAGCTCACCACTTTCGCCGGCTCGTCCAAGTACCAGATCGTCATCGATACGCTGGAGCCCGCCGGCATCGGCGCGCTGATGAAGCTGCTCGAGGAGCGCAAGAAAAAGCTCGCCGCCGAGGGCCTGTTCGACGAGGCGCGCAAGCAGCTCTTGCCCTTCCTGCCGGAGGTGATCGGCGTCGTCACCTCGCCGACCGGCGCCGTCATCCGCGACATCCTGCACCGGCTGGCCGACCGCTTTCCGCGCCGCGTGCTGGTATGGCCGGTGCGGGTGCAGGGCGAGACCAGCGCCGCGGAGGTGGCGCGCGCCATCGCCGGCTTCAACGCGCTGCCCGAGGGCGGCGCACTGCCGCGGCCGGACCTCATCATCGTCGCGCGCGGCGGCGGCTCGCTCGAGGACCTGTGGTCGTTCAACGAGGAGATCGTGGTGCGGGCGGCGGCCGCCAGCATGATCTCGCTGATCTCCGCGGTCGGCCACGAGACCGATTTCACCCTGCTCGACTTCGTCGCCGACTGGCGGGCGCCGACGCCGACCGCCGCGGCGGAAAGGGCCGTGCCGGTGCGCAGCGAGCTGATGGCGCGGCTTGCCGACCTCGGCATGCGCAAGCTTTCCTGCTGGCAGCGCGGCCTCGAGCAGCGGCGCAAGGAGCTGCGCATGCTGTCCCGCGCGCTGCCGGCGGCCAACGAGCTCTTGAGCCAGCCGCGCCAGCGGCTCGACGTCTGCGCCGGGCGGCTGCCGCGCGCGCTCATCGCCAACGCGCAGATCCATCACCGCCAGCTCGAGCGCGCCGCCTCGCGGCTGTCGAAGCGGCTGCTCGCCCAGCGCATCGAGCGCGGCCGCGAGCAGGCCTCGGCGCTGCGCGCGCGCGCAAGCCGCGCCATGGAAACCCTGCTCGATCAGCGCGGCGCGCGGCTGGAGCGCGCCGACCGGCTGCTCGAGGCCTTCTCCTACCGCAACGTGCTGGAGCGCGGCTTTGCCCTGGTGCGCGACGGCGACGGCCAGCCGCTGCGCCGCGCCTCCGCGGTCAAAAGCGGCGCCCGCCTCGATATCGAATTCGCCGACGGCCGCGTCGGCGCGGTGGCCGCCGGCGAAGCGAAAATGCGGCCCATGCCGGCGCCGCGGCCGCGCCGGCGCCGCGGCTCCGGCAACGACGGGCAGGGCAGCCTGTTCGGGGCCTGACCAGGGCGGGGTATCGCCTGCGCCCGCAAAGCATTATGTTCGGGGCGTCCCGGGGGAATTGGAGACCAGCTTGCTCAACCGTTCCGACCGTCCCTCGCCGATCAACGGCGAAGCCGAGGTCAAATTTCTCGACGGCGATTTTCGCGTCGTGCGCCCCGGCGCCTATGTGCGCTGCGCCGTTACCGGCCAGGCCATCCCGCTCGAGGAGCTCAAGTACTGGAGCGTCGACCGGCAGGAAGCCTATGCCTCGCCGGAAGCCGTGCTTCAGCGCCACCGCGCCGATTACCTGAAGGCGAAGGCGTAAATTTCTTGCCGTCATTGCGGCGCCGGCCGCAGGCCGGACCCCGGACATCCAGATGCCGGCACTGAAATTTCCCGGATTTCCCGATCGGCTCGCTTTGCTCGCGCCGCGGAAATGACGGCAGTCATGGGCGGCGCAGCGCCGCCGTCACCAACTTGCGCAGGTCGTCCGCCTGCTCGACCGCCATCGTCACCGGCAGCACCTGGGCGCGCGCCGCAAGCGCGGCCAGCGCCGGATCGCCGGCCATGCGGGCGTGATCCTTTTCGGTGGTGACGAGGGTGAGCGCATCGTGCTCGGCGTCCATCACCAGCGCGGCCGCTTCCTCGGCGGTGTAGCGGTGGTGGTCGGCGAAGCTGCGCGTGGCGGCGACCGCGATGCCGGCGGCCGCGAGCGTGGCGAAGAATTTCGCCGGATCGCCGATGCCGGCGAAGGCCAGCACCTGGCGCGGCTTCAGCGCCGTCACCGCGGCCGGGTCCGGCACCAGCCTGCCGTGCAGCACCGGCAGGCGGCGCGCCCGCGCGGCGGCCATGACGCTTTCGGCCGCCGTGCCGTCGCCGACCACCAGCAGCGCGTCGGTGTGTGCAAGCTGTGTCGTGAGTGGTGCCCGCAACGGCCCGGCGGGGAAAACCGCGCCGTTGCCGATGCCGCGCCGGCCGTCGACCACGGCAAGCGTGAAGTCCTTGGCGATCGAGCCGTTTTGCAGGCCGTCATCCATGACGACGACGCTTGCGCCGGTGGCACGCGCGAGCTCCGCCCCGGCGACGCGGTCGCCGGCGACGATGGTCGGCGCCGCGCGCGCCAGCAGCAGCGCCTCGTCGCCCACCGCCGCCGCGGTATCGTTGTGAACATCCACCAGCTTCGGCCCGGCGATGTTGCCGCCATAGCCGCGGCTGAGACAAAACACGCGTTCGCCGGCCTCGCTCAACATCCTGGCGAGCACGATCGCCGCCGGAGTCTTGCCGGCGCCGCCGAGGGTGAAATTGCCGACGCAGAGGACCGGCACGCCGGTGCGCGCGCCGGCGCGCGCCATGCGCCGCGCCGCAACCGCGCCGTAGACGGCAGCCAGCGGCGACAGCAGCGCTGCGCGCAAGCCGGCCTCATGCCACCAGAAGGCCGGGTCACGCATGGCCGTTGCGCCCGCGCAATTGCAGCTGCAGCAGATAGGGCTCGAGCGCCTGCAGCGTGCGCTCCAGCGCCCCGCCCAGCGTCTCGACGGTATTGCGTGCGGCGTCGGCCGCGCGCTGGCGTCCGGCCGCATCGGTGAGCCAGGCGGCGAAGGCCGCGGTCAGCCGGTCGGCGTCGGCGACCAGTTCGGCGCCGTGGGCGGCATCGAGCGCCTCGTAGATTTCCGCGAAATTGAAGACATGCGGCCCGTGCAGGATGGCGGCGCCGAGCTTGGCCGCCTCGATCGGGTTCTGGCCGCCGTGATTGACCAGCGAGCCGCCGATGAACACCACCGGCGTCAGGCGGTAGACGACGCCGAGTTCGCCGACGGTGTCGGCGACGTAGATTTCGGTCGCGGCATCCGGCCGCTCGCCGCGCGAGCGCAGCGTGGCTTTCAGGCCCGCGGCCGCGGCAAGCTCGACGACGCCGGGGCCGCGTTCGGGGTGGCGCGGCACGATCAGCGTCAGCAGGCCGGGAAAGTTGCCGCGCAGCCGCCGATGCGCCTCGATGACGGCGCTCTCCTCGCCGGGATGCGTGGACGCTGCCGCGATCAGCGGACGCATGGCGATGGCGTCCTTCAGTTCCATGAGCTTCCTGTCGTCGGCCGGCGGCGCCGGACCGTCGAGCTTGAGATTGCCGACGGTTTGCAGGCGCGGTGCGCCAAGCGCGGTGAAGCGCTCGGCGTCGGCGACGGTGCTGGCAAGGCAGAGATCGAAGCGCTCCAACAGGTCGACGATCATGGCGCGCAGCCGCGTCCAGCGCCGGAACGAGCTCTCCGACAGGCGGCCGTTGATCAGGATCAGCGGCACACCGCGTGCCGAGGCTTCCACGATCATGTTCGGCCACAGATCCTGCTCGACGAACAGCGCGAGATCGGGCCGCCAGTGGTCGAGGAAACGGCGCACGAAGCGCGGCACGTCGAGCGGCACGAATTGGTGGATGACGCCGCGCGGCAGCCGCTGCTCGGCCAGTTCGCCGGACGTGACCGTGCCCGTCGTCACCAGCATCTCGACGCCGCGCGCCCGCAGCCGTTCGATCAGCGGCAGCGCGCTTGCAAGCTCGCCGACGCTCGCGGCATTCAGCCAGATCAGCGGCCCCTGCGGGCGCGCCAGGCGGGCAAAGCCCTTGCGCTCCGGCAGGCGCTCCCTGTCCTCCTTGCCGCGCCTGACGCGCCGCGCCAGCAGCAGCGGCGCCAAGGCCGCCGACACGGCCGACAGCAGCCGGTAGACGCGCAGTTCGGCGGGCAGCCCGCCGCTCACGACCGGCCCCGGCCGCGATCGGCAAGCTCGTAGGCGCGCGCGGTGATGCGATTGAGCTGCCGCTCGACCTCCTGCCGCGCCTCTTCGAGCGCGTCGTCGCCGGCATCGCGCGGCACGATAATTTCCTCGCCCGCCACCATGGCGAGCCGGCCGAAGGGCAGGTTCAGCGCGCTTCTGTCCCAGCTGTTGAATTCGACGCGCCGCTGGCTGGCGATGGCGACCGGGTAGATCGGGCGCCCGGAATGCTGCGCGAGCTTGACGACGCCGAGGCCGGCGACGCGGGCGACCTTCGGCACGTCGGCGGTGAGGGCGACGTTGAAGCCCTGTTCGAGCGCCTCGAGCATCTCGGTGAAGGCCACCGCGCCGCCTTTGCGGTAGAACTCGCCGTTATGGGCGCCGGAGCCGCGGATGGTGCCGATGCCGAGCCGCAGCGCCGCCCGCGCGTTGATCTCGCCGTCGCGGTGGCGCGAGATCAGCACCTTGGCGCGGTGGCCGAGCTCCTCGCGCTTGATGAACGGCGCCATGAAGTGCTGACCGTGCCACATGGCGATGATGGCCGGTATGCGCACTTTCTCGTAGATGTCCGGCGGCTCGAGGATGACGCGGCTGGTGTGCCAGACCAGCCGCAGATAACCGGCCGCCAGCGTTCCGACCGCTTCCTGAAACGCCGGCGAGGCTGTCAGACGCTTGAGCGGCGGCATCGACGTTCAGCGCGTCGCCCGCCCCGTGCTCTCGGGGTCGAGCAGGCGGTGCAAGTGGACGATGAAGTAGCGCATATGCGCGTTGTCGACGGTCTGCTGCGCCTTGGCCTTCCAGGCGACATAGGCACTGGCGTAATTCGGGTAGACGCCGACGATGTCGACCTTGTCGAGATCGCGGAACTCGTTGCCGCCGAGTTCGGTGAGTTCGCCGCCGAGGACCAGATGCAGCAGCTGCGGCTTTTTTCCCGGGGCTTTTTCGGACATGGCTCAATCCTTCGCAGAACACCCCGGCAGCGGCGGCAATGGTGGACTCGAGCGGCCGCCAAGTAAACTACGCGAATTCGGCCATGCGGTCGCGCACCAGCGCCAAAAGCGCGGCGTGGCGCTCGCGTCCGGCCGCGATCAGCGGACCGTGCTCGACATGCGCTCGGTTATAAACCAGTCCCCGCCCGGAAAAATCGGTCATGACGCCGCCGGCTTCGTGCACCAAAAGATCGGCGGCTGCAAGGTCCCAATCGTGGCTGCTGCCGGAGGCGAAGGCGGCGTCGAGGCCGCCCTGGGCGACGCGCGTCAGGCGCAGCGCCAGCGAATGGATCTTGGGCTGGGCGTCGATTTGCGGGTGAAGGTCGCTCAGCCGGGCGAGATAGCGCTTGGGGCCGGCGAGCCGCGCGCCGGTGAGCCCGTCGCCGGCATTGGCCATGATGCGCGCGCCGTTCCACGTCGCGCCCTGTCCGCGCGCCGCCACGAACATCTCGTCCGTAACGGGCGCGTAAATTGCGGCGAGCTGCGGCACGCCATCCTCGACCAGCGCCACCGCGACCGCCCAGTCGGCGCGGCCGGAAATGAAGGCGCGCGTGCCGTCGATCGGGTCGACGATCCAGGCGAACGGCACGGTGCGATCCGGCTGGTCCTCGGTCTCCTCCGACAGCCAGGCCGCGTGCGGCGCAAGTTCGGCGAGCCGCGGGCGCAGGAAGTCGTTGACGGCGATGTCGGCCTCGCTCACCGGCGAGTTGTCGTGGCCTTTGGTCCAGCGCCGGTAGGTCCGGCGCGCGGTGGCGCGTGCGATCTCGCCGGCCTCGCGCATGACGGCTTCGAGCGGCGCGCGCAGGTGTTCGGGGCGCATGACCTTATCCGAAAACCGGTTGCCGCTGTTCGGGGTCATGCGCGTCATTGGCCGGCAACGGTCAGGCCCTCCAGGCGCAGCGTCGGTGCATTGGTGCCGTAGCGGAATTCAAGGTCGTCGGCCGGGGTGAGCGTGCGGAACATGTCGATGAGGTTGCCGGCGATGGTGACCTCGCTCACCGCATAGGTGCGCCGGCCGTTCTCGATCCAGAAGCCGGACGCGCCGCGGCTGTAGTCGCCGGTCACCATGTTGACGCCCATGCCGATGAGATCGGTGACGTAGAAGCCGTCCTTGATGTCGGCGATCAAGTCGCCGGGCGATACGCCGCCGGCTTCGAGATGCAGATTGGTGTAGCCCGGCGATGGCGGCGACGAGGTGCCGCGCTGGGCGTGCCCGGTCGTCGTCAGACCGAGTTCGCGCGCCGTGGCGCAGTCGAGCAGCCAGGACCGCAGCACGCCGTCCTCGACCAGCTTGAGCGTCCTGCAGGCGACGCCCTCGCCGTCGAACGGCCGCGAGCGGATGCCGCGCTTGCGCAGGGGATCGTCGACGATGCAGATGCCGCCGGCGAACAGCTTTTGCCCCATCTTGTCGCGCAGGAAGCTGGTCTTGCGCGCGATCGCGGCGCCGTTGGCGGCGCTCGCCAGATGGCCGACCAGCGAGCCCGACACGCGCGGGTCGAACACCACCGGCACCTTGCGGGTCGAGACCTTGCGCGGGTTGAGGCGCGCGACGGCGCGCTCGCCGGCGCTGCGGCCGATCGCCTCGGCGCTGTCGAGATCGGCGGCGTGGCGCACGCTCGAATAGTCGTAGTCGCGCTCCATGGCGGTGCCCGTGCCGGCGATCGCCGTCATCGACAGCGCGTGGCTCGAACCGAGATAGGCGCCGCGAAAGCCGTGGCTGGTCACCAGCACCATGCCGCCGACCGAAGCCGAAGCCGAGGCGCCGCCCGATTTGGCGACGCCCTTGACCGCAAGCCCCGCCGCTTCCGCCGCGCGCGCCAGGCTCTCGAGCTTCTGCACCGTCGGCAGTTCGTTGTCGCTGAGATCGAGATCGGGGAAATCGTGCGCCAGCAAGGCGTCGTCGGCGAGACCGGCGAATTTGTCCTCGGGCGCGGCTTTGGCCATGGCGACGGCGCGCGCGGCGAAGGCGGCAATGTCGCCGGCGGCGTCGTTGCTCGACACCACCGCCTGGCGCCTGCCGACCAGCACGCGCAGGCCGAAGTCGTCGCCTTCGGCGTGCTCGGACTCTTCCACGGCGCCGTCGCGCACCTCGACGCCCATGGAGAGCGAGCGCAGCGCCACCGCGTCGGCGGCATCGGCTCCCGCGGCGCGGGCAGCCTTTACCAGGCGGTCGGCGCGGTCGAGAAGGGCGGTTTGATCGAACAAGGACGGGGTGGGGGAACGCATGATGGGCTTCATACCTGATTTGTCATTCCGGGGCGCGGCCTTTGGGCCGCCAACCCGGACTCCATAACCAGGTGCTGCGGCATAGGGATTCCGGGTTGGGCGTTGCGCACCGTCCCGGAATGACCGGGAGATGGCGCTATTTGCGCGCCCGCGCAACGGCCGCTCGCCAAGATTTTGCGCCAATGCGGCAACATCTCGTCAAGCATTCCCGGCAACACCCCGTCAATCATGGCGCGCTAAGCGCCAGCCGCTACCATCGATTAACCCCGAACATTAAGCGGATTCGGACGCGTTTCTGCCATTCTCGCCGTGCGCGACCGGGCGGATAAGCCCGGCGCCGGGAGAGTTTGAGGCGTCAAATGCGAAGTGGCGGATGCCCGGCCGGGTCGGGCCGCGCGCTGCGGCTCGACCCGTTTGCCCTGCCGGTGCGCTATGCGGCGGGCGATGCGGCGGCCGACGGCGGCTCGCGCGAAATCGAGCTGACCCGCGACCGCGTCGTGGTGCGCCGCCAGCTTGCCGGCATGCGCATGGCGCTCAACCTGCCGGTCGGCGCCTTCGCGGGGGTGGGCCTGCGCCTGACGGCCAACGAGGCCGCCGTCGTTCTGGCGCACCAGGATCCCGGTCTCGCGCTGCCGCTGTTCCTGTCCGACGAGCCCGACGATGTCACCGCCGCCTGGCGCAGCTGGGGCGCCGTGCTTGGCCTGCCTTTGCTGGTCGAGGACGAGGACGGCTGGCGCGAGCCGTTCGACTATGTCGGCAGCTTGCGCGTCGCCCGTCCGTGTCCGCGCCGGCGCCGCCGCAGCGCCCTGAAGCGCCGCCGGCCCTCGATCCTGATGCGCCGGGAACGCGGTGTTTTGACCGCGGCGGCGCCGATCCACCGCGGCGAAGCCGAGATCATCGCGCGCAATTAGTTCTTGCAGCGTTGCAGCTTGAGCGTGCCGCCCTGCGTCTGCATGACGATATGGTCGGGATCGCTCTGCGTCAGCGTGTAGCTGGTGCTGCCGTTACGAATCTGGCCGGTGGTGAACTCGTCGGTGATCCGGTAGGCGGAACCGGTGGTGCTGATCGATTTGAGCCGGTAGCCGGGCACGCCGCCGTCGCTGTCGGTGCGGGTTTGGCCGTTGAAGCCGATGACGCGTCCGGTGCAGTCGATCGGGCCTTTCTTGCCCGGGACCGCCGGCCCCCAGTTGCCCGACACCGGATAGTTCTGCGCCAGCGCCGGAGCGGCGAGCGCCGCGCCGAACAGAATTGCAAAAAATTTGACCGGTATTTTCATAGGGCTGCGCCCCTGTTCCCGGCATTAGCCGCCGCCGCTTGGGCCAAATCAAGTCACGAGCGCGTGGATGCTTAATAGTTCATGCAGGAACGGGCCTGCGATCACGACGTTAACCTGCGATGGGTCCGCTGCGTCGCCTTATCCGGTCATCCATGAGCTGAGCGCCCGGATTTGCGCGGATATCGCCGCCGGCACAGCGGCGCATCGCCGGGCGGCGTGAGCTTTATGCCTTGCCGTATCCCCCCGCGGTCGGCGTCTGGATGATGACGGCCTCGCCTTCGTCGATCACGGTTTCGTCGCAGCCCTGCAGGCGCTCCATGCGGCCGTCCTTGCGCCGCACCCAGTTCTCGCCGACCTGCCCCGGCTCGCCGCCCGCCAGCCCGAAGGGCGGCACGCGGCGGTGGCCGGAGAGAATGGTGCACTCCATCTTCTCCAGGAAACGGATGGTCCTGCGGATGCCGTCGCCGGCGTGCCACTGGCCGCGCCCGCCCGAGCCTTTGCGGATGTGGAAGTCCTCGAGCACCACCGGATAGCGGAATTCGAGCACTTCCGGATCGGTCAGCCGCGTGTTGGTCATGTGGGTATGCACCGCGTCGGTGCCGTTGAAGCCGGGACCGGCCGGCGAGCCCGAGCAGATCGTCTCATAATACTGGTAGCGCGCATTGCCGAAATTGAGATTGTTCATGGTGCCTTGCGCGCCGGCCAGCGCACCGAGCGCGCCGAACAACGTGTCGGTCACGGCTTGCGAGGTCTCGACGTTGCCGGCGACCACGGCGGCGGGATATTCCGGCGACAGCATCGAGCGCTTGGGGATGACGATGTTGATCGGCCTGAGGCAGCCGGCGTTCATCGGGATGTCGTCGTCGACCATGACGCGGAACACGTAGAGCACGGCGGCGCGCGTCACCGGCTCCGGCGCGTTGAAATTGGTCGGCTGCTGCGGCGAGGTGCCGGTGAAGTCGACCGTCGCCTCGCGTTTGTCCTTGTTGACGGAGATGCGCACCTTGATCACGGTGCCCTGGTCCATCTCGTAGGCGAACGATGAATCGTGCAGCCGGTCGATGACGCGCCGCACGCTTTCGGCGGCGTTATCCTGGACGTGGCCCATATAGGCCTTCACCACCGGCAGCGTGAACTGCTTGACCATCTTGCGCAGCTCGGCGACGCCCTTCTCGTTGGCGGCGATCTGCGCCTTGATGTCGTTGACGTTCTGCACCGGGTTGCGCGCCGGATAGCGGGCGCGCGTCAACGTGTCCATCAGCTCCTGCTCGCGGAAGCGGCCGCGGTCGACCAGCTTGAAGTTGTCGAGATAGACGCCCTCCTGCTCGATGGTGGTGGCGTTCGGCGACATCGAGCCGGGCGAGATGCCGCCGACGTCGGCGTGGTGGCCGCGCGAGGCGACCCAGAACAGGATTTCTTGCTCTCCACGTGCAGGAGCGCGCTCCCTCCCCCTTTGAGGGGGAGGGTTGGGGAGCGGGGTATCTTTTTTCGAGCGTTTAACAAGTTCACCCCCCTCCCGGCGCGCTATAAGCGCGTTTACGCGCGTCTTTGACGCGCTATGGCGCGCCGACCTCCCCCTCAAGGGGGGAGGTGAAGAAGAGGGGCCGAACACCGGCGTACACACCGTGATGTCGGGCAGGTGGGTGCCGCCGTTATAGGGCGCGTTGATGGCGTAGACGTCGCCGGGCGCGATCCTGCCCCTGTTCTCGCGGATGATGGTCTCGACCGCGCGGTCCATGGAGCCGAGATGCACCGGCATATGCGGCGCGTTGGCGACCAGCGTGCCGTCATGGGCGAACACCGCGCAGGAGAAGTCGAGCCGCTCCTTGATGTTGACGGAGTAGGCGGTGTTTTGCAGCGACACGCCCATCTGCTCGGCGATCGACATGAACAGGTTGTTGAACACTTCGAGCATCACCGGGTCGGCATGGGTGCCGATGGCGTGCGTGCGCTTGAGCTTCTTGACGCGCGTCAAGATCAGATGATTTTTCGCCGTCAGCTCGGCCTGCCAGCCAGGCTCGACGACGATGGTCTGGTGCGGCTCGACGATGATGGCGGCGCCCTTGACCTTGTGGCCGGGCTTGAGCTGATCGCGCGTGTAGACATTGGCGCGGTGCCATTGCCCGGCTGAGAAAAAGCGCGTGCGCCGCGCCGGCGCCGGCAATTTGGCGCGCATGCGCTTGCCCGCCCGCTCGTTGAACCTGGCGCCGCCGCCGACGGCTTCGACCGATACCGCCTCGACCATCATCTGCTTGGCACGGTCGATGAAGCCGAAGCGCGCCTTGTGCGCGCGCTCGAACGCGCGCTGCATTTTTTCTAGCGTCATTCCGGGGCGCTCGCGCAGCGAGCGAACCCGGAATCCAGAAGATTTTTTCGCGCGTCTGGATTCCGGATCGCGACCTGCGGTCGCGTCCGGAATGACGAAAGCCGGGACGATCAGCGCCGTGTCGGTGCCGGCGTAGCGGATATGCGCGCGCACGAAGATCCTGATGTTGCCCGGCGGCACGCCCTGGCCGACGACCTCGGCCTTGGTTTGGCGCGCCAACCGGCCGCCGGTTCTCTTGATTTCCGCCAGCGCCTTTGCCCCGAACGGCAATTCGATGGCCTGCTGCCTTGTTGCCCGAATGTCGGCGAGCCCCATGCCGTACGCGGACAGCAATGATGAAAAGGGATGGATCAGGACCTTGGTCATGCCCAGCGCATCCGCCACCAGACAGGCGTGCTGGCCGCCGGCGCCGCCGAAGCAGTTGAGCGCATAGCGCGTCACGTCGTAGCCGCGCTGCACGGAAATCTTCTTGATCGCGTTCGCCATGTTCTCGACCGCGATCTTGATGAAGCCGTCGGCGATCTCCTCGCCCGAGGCCTCGTGCTTCTGCTTGAGGTTGACCTTCTGCGCCAGATTGTTGAAGGCGTGGCGCACCGCGGCCCCGTCGAGCGGCTCGTTCTGCTGCGGGCCGAAGATTTTCGGGAAGAAATCGGGGATGAGCTTGCCGACCATGACGTTGGCGTCGGTGACGGCGAGCGGCCCGCCGCGCCGGTAGCATTTCGGCCCCGGATTGGCGCCCGCCGAATCCGGCCCGACACGGAAGCGCGCACCGTCGTAATGCAGGATCGAGCCGCCGCCGGCGGCGACCGTGTGGATCAGCATCATCGGCGCGCGCATGCGCACGCCGGCGACTTCGGTCTCGAAGGTGCGCTCGTATTCGCCGTCATAGTGCGAGACGTCGGTCGAGGTGCCGCCCATGTCGAAGCCGATCAGGCGGTCGAAGCCGGCCTGCCGCCCCGTCTCGGCCATGCCGACCACGCCGCCGGCCGGACCCGACAGGATCGCATCCTTGCCCTGGAATAGCTCCGCCGCCGTCAGTCCGCCCGACGACATCATGAACATCAGCCGGATTTGACCGTCAGCCTTGCCGCGTGCACGGCGCGATTCCCCTCCCCTTTGTGGGGAGGGGTTAGGGGTGGGGGTAGAGGTCGAAATCGCGTTACCCCCACCCCGGCTCGCTTCGCTCGCCGACCCTCCCTCTCCAGGAGAAGGTGAAGTGAAGTCTGTCGCGCCGCTCTGCATCTCCCCCGCCACTTGCGCCACGTAGCGCCGCAGGATCGGCGACAGATACGCATCCACCACCGTGGTGTCGCCGCGGCCGACCAGCTTGATCAGCGGCGACACCTCGTGGCTGACCGAGACCTGGGCGAAGCCGAGTTCGCGCGCCACCGCCGCCACCTGACGTTCGTGCTCGGGGTAGCGGTAGGCGTGCATGAACACGATCGCCACCGCCTTGATGCCGTCGCGCATTGCCGATGCCAGCACCCGCCGCACCACGTCGAGTTCGGGCGCCTTTTCCACGGTGCCGTCGGCGCGCACGCGCTCGTCGACTTCGGCCACGCTCTCGTACAGCATGTCGGGCTTGATGATCTCGCGCGCGAAGATCTTCGGCCGCGCCTGGTAGCCGATCTTGAGCGCGTCGCGGAAACCCCTGGTGATCAGAAGCAGCGTGCGCTCGCCCTTGCGCTCGAGCAGCGCATTGGTGGCGACCGTCGTGCCCATCTTCACGGCGCCGACACGGCCGGGCGGGATCGGCTCGCCCTTCGCGAGCCCGAGCAGGTCGCGGATGCCCTGCACCGCGGCGTCGGCATAGGCTTCGGGATTTTCCGACAGCAGCTTGTGCGCGGTGAGCGTGCCGTCGGGCCGCCGCCCGACCACGTCGGTGAAGGTGCCGCCGCGGTCGATCCAGAAGTCCCAGCGTTGCGACGAGGTTTTTGCGGCCATGGCGACAGGTGGGCGAATGCCTGCCACTATGTCCGGCCTGTTGGCCGCATGACAAGCCTGCTAGCCTGTGGCGATGCACAAGGGGGACGTCATGACCAAGCTCGCAGCCGCCGCCGTGGTGCTGGCGCTATCCGCCTCGGCCGCCTCCGCCGCCGAGATCAAGGTATTGAGCGGCAACGGCCCCAAAGCGGCGGTGATCGCGCTGTGCGCGCAGTTCGAGAAGGCGACCGGCGCCAGGATCGACCTGCGCTTCGGCGTCAATCCGGAGGTCAAGCAGAAGATCGAGGGCGGCGAGAGCTTCGATGTCGTGGTCGGCAATCCGCCGATCGTCGATGCCTTGATCAAGGACAAGCTGGTCGTCGGCCCGCGCAGCGACATCGGCCGCTCGGGTCTGGGCGTCGCCGTGAAAAGCGGCGCGCCCAAGCCCGACATCGGCACCGTCGAGGCCTTCAAGAAGACGCTGCTCGCGGCCAAGGCCGTCGCCTATCCCGGCAAGGGGGCGAGCGGCATCTATTTCGTCGGCCTGCTCGACCGCATGGGGATCAAGGATCAGATGCAGGGCAAGCTCAAGCCGATGGCGGCGGAAGACACCGTCGAGGTCGTGGCGCGCGGCGAGGCCGATATGGTCGTGGTCGTCGCCACCCGCATCACCGGCGTGCCCGGGGTCGACCGCGTCGGCTTTATCCCGGAGGAACTGCAAACCAAGATCGGCTTTGCCGCCGGCCTCGGCGCCGCCGCCAAGGACCCCGAAGCGGCCAAGGCGCTGATCAAGTTCCTCAGCGGGCCGTCGGCGGCGGCGACGCTGCGCGCCAATGGCGTCGAGCCGATGTCGTGATCAACGCCGCGTCACGCGCATGCGCTGGCCGATCAGCACGATGGCGACGACCGCCGCGGCGTAGGCCAGCGTCGACAGCTTGAGCGGCTCGCCGTTGACCGGCCAGGCCAGCGCGACGATGGCGAAGGGCTGCAGCAGCATCACTTGGCCGACGCGCGCCACGCCGCCAAGCGCAAGCCCGGCATTGAAGACGAAGAAGGCGAGGAACTGGCTCACCAGGCTGACATAGGCAAGCCCCGCCCAGGCCGCCGCCGGTGCGTCCGCCAGCCCTTGCGGCCATAGCGCGAGCGTCACCACCGCCGACAGCGGCAGGAACAGCGCGACCTGCCAGGAGATCACCTCCCAGCCCGGCATGGTCAGGCTCAGCCGCCCCGACATGGCGTAGCCGAAGCCGCCGGAGATCACCGTGC
>Ga0070740_10003659_pt1 | contig 16065 bp, 12 predicted proteins | sample Coa_R2_FD_67286 | JGI IMG/M metagenome (GOLD analysis project Ga0070740, IMG submission 67286) | Surface soil microbial communities from Centralia Pennsylvania, which are recovering from an underground coalmine fire - Coalmine... | ecosystem: Environmental > Terrestrial > Soil > Unclassified ... | reverse complement strand
AGCTAACTCGGCCTTCATACCAGAAACATCAGCGAATGCTTTGCGATCGAGGCTAAGAAAACTTTTCTTCTCTTCCAACGGCCTTGCCTGCAAATCAGCTATCAAGCCAGCATAAACTAGGCTGTCTTGAGCAGATAAATTATAATTTTCACGATAAAGTATTGCTTGCTTGAAACATTTATTATCTATGTGTATCTGCAAACCTACACTCAGCAATCTACTCATTACTTCATCTAAACCGGCCATCTCTAGGCTCTCTGCTTGCGTGAGAACACTTATGACAGGGCTGGCACGCTTCATTATCTGCTCATGATATTTTGAACGTCGTAGTTGCTGCAATGCCGCACTCAAATCATTTAATATTCTCTTGCGGTCGCGATTACGATACATCACTGTCGTAAATGGTTCACATAAAGCAATATCGGGAAATATTAGTTGTATCTTACCTTGTTCAGCAAGTTTCAAAATACTGGCTGCAAAAGAGAATTCTCTTTGCTGAAGAGCGATTTCCTGTAAGAAGTTCGATTCGATATATACGATCACAACGTTACCCTACTTTCCCGAATAAAACAGTTGCGCCCTTAATAGACTTGTTGAAGCCCGACAATGAGAGAGTCTTTTCCGGCTCTTCGCTGCTCTCTTGTTCACTATTTGCTAAACTCATCAGCCATTGGAAGACCAGAAACTCCAATACCTCTGTATAGAGACGCCGACTCATTTGCTCCGTTCTGTAGCGGTTGATTACTTCATCCATAGAAAATTCATAATCTGGCGGAGCCTCCTCGCTCTCCCGATCAGGATTTTCCCAGAGATATCCTTTATCTTGTGAAAGGAGTAGCAAATAAGGAACATGTTTAGGTAAGCCGCGTTTCATAATATTCCGGTGTATTTCAGTAGCCCTATCACGCGATAAATGGCTAGGATTTGCAACTTCCACCAGAGCTATTGGATCTCCGTCATCGTTCTGTATCACAAGGTCCGGTTGAAAAGCAGCCATAGTTCACCCTCCTTCTCGAAAATGCCAGGCGTTTTACCCTCTTACTGTCAGTATATCGAGTTTCCTCTCTTCAATCAACAAACGAGCGGCGTTAAGATCGGCCATATATAGAGGTTATGTCCATACAATCGTCATTGCGGGCGCGCCAGGGTTTCGCCGTTCTGCATGCGGTGGCGGGCGCTGACGATGTGGTAGAGGAGGATGAGCTGGGTGAGGGCCAGGGGATCGCTCTGGCGCTGCTCGTTGCCGATAGAGAAGTGGCCGAGCTGGTCGAGGCGATCGGGGCGCAGGTCGCTGTCCTCGGACATATGCGCCCAGATGCAGTCTTCCAGTTCGCAGGCTTTCTGGTGGCTGATCTCAGCGTCGATCTCGAGGACGCTGCACGGCCTGCCGTTGTACTCCTCCATGAACAGGCGCAGGGCGGGCCGCACGCCATTGGCGGAAGCCTCGATGACGTCTGAGAGGTCGATCTGGGGGACATGTGCGGGCTGGATCATGCGCACATCCAGGTGGGCCAGGCTGCGCGTCTGGTAGTAGAGGCGGCTGCGGGAGAAGCGAATGATCATATCGGCGAAGCGCTTCTGCGGTTGAATGTAGAGATAGCTATCGCGCCGGCGTTCGTCGAGCTGCCGGCGCACCTGGTCGACGGTATAGCCGCGCATCGTGCTGTCACGAATGATCTTCCATTGCTGCTGGAGCGCGTTCTCAGGATCGAGGTAGACGCGCACATGGGCCAGGCTGCGCAGGGCGGGCGTGAACAGGGGATGCAGACCATGAACGATGAGAATCTCAGATGGCGAGATCTCTTCTGGATCTGCGAATGTCCCGGTGGTGTGATCGTAGACCGGCTTGACCACGGATTCGCCGCGCGCGAGACGCTGAAGATGCTCGGTCATCAGGTCCAGGTTATTGGCAGCAGGGTGCAGGGCGCTGATGCCGGCGCGCAGGCGGGCAGCGCGGTCAAGGAGGTGATAGTCGTCCAGACAGATATGTTGAATGCGCTCCCGCCCGAACACGCGCACCATTCCATCCGTCAGTGTGGTCTTACCCGAACCACTATCGCCACAGACTGCGACAATCAATGGATTTTGCATCCCGGTGTTTTGCATACCTTACCGCTTCGTGCAATCCCTGCGCGATTCGTTCGCAGCTATACGCACGATCGCAGCCTTGGGATCGTTGCCAGGCGCTCTCCATCGTTTGCGAGCCCTTCTCTTCCAGGGAGAGGGTTCCCGCTCTTCACGCAGCCTGGAATTATCCCGTAGTATAGCAGAGAAAAGCGCGTCCGGCTATAGGCAAAAACGGAGAATCGAGAGAGCAGTTTCCCAATTTTGCCGCTTCTCGAATCAGGCAACAACAGACACAATACTTGCAGTATCCTCAAACTTGCAGTATCCTCAAACGGATCGATATTGTATCTCAGTTAGACCGCTCTCGCCTGGAGGGATTGTACAGAGGAAAACCTAAAAGGTCAAGTGTCTCGGCATTAGAAAAGGGTATGTTTATGGAACAGCAATTTCTTCAGCTTCTGCGCCAACGTCCTATGCTCTGTGACGGCGCGATGGGCACCCTCTTATACGCCCGTGGGATACCTTACGAGCGATGCTTTGACGAGCTTAATCTCAGCCAACCTGAGTTGATCAGCGGCATACACCGGGAGTATATTAATGCCGGGGCTGAGGTGGTGGAGACGAACTCTTTCGGCGCGAACCGTATTCGCCTGGCCCATTATAATCTAGAGGACAGAGTCAGGCAGATCAATCATCGCGCCTCCCGCCTGGTTCAGGAAGCGCGCGATGTGACCGGCAAGCAGGTCTTTATCGCCGGGGCTGTTGGTCCAACGGGCCTTCCCTTGCAGGCGCCTGACGAGTATCGCCTGCGCGAATTGCGTGCGATTTTCCGCGAGCAGATCGAGGGACTACAAGAGGGCGGCGCGGATCTTCTTATCCTGGAGACGTTTACCAGCCTGGCGGAGTTGCGCCAGGCGGTCCTGGCCGCGCAGGAGATTGGCGGCCTGCCGATTGTGGCCCAGATGAGCTTTGATGAGGATGGGCATACGCTCTCCGGTCAGTCGGCGGCCCGCGTGGCGACGGTGCTGAGCGACCTGGGTGTGGATGTCATCGGGGCGAATTGCAGCGTCGGGCCGGCGGCTACCCTGGATGTCTTGCAGGAGATGATCGCTCAGTCCAGGAGCGGGACCGGCGAGGTGCAGCCGACTCAACTCTTCTCGGCTCAGCCGAACGCGGGCTTGCCCACCCGCATCGGCAATCGCTTCTTCTATGTCGCGACCCCCGACTATTTCGCGGACTACGCCCGGCACTTTGCTCAGGCCGGAGTGCGCCTGATCGGTGGCTGCTGCGGCACTACTCCCCGCCATATCGCGGCCATGCGCCACGCGCTGGATGAGGAGTATGGGACGCAGGCGCAGACGAGCGGGCCGGCAGCGGACACGGAAAAAATCACGACGGTGACGAACGGGCAGCTTACGATCGCTCGTCTGCTGGAGGAGGAGGTGATTCTGCCGCAGGAGGGCTATACCACTCCTTTGCAGGAGAAGCTGGCGGCGGGCAAGTTTGTGGTGAGCGTAGAGCTTGATCCACCAAAGGGGCTGAACCCGGCCAAAATCCTTAACGGCGCTGCTCTGCTTCAGGAGGCGGGCGTTGATTGCATTAATATCGCCGACAGCCCGATGGCGCGCGTGCGCATGGGCTGCATCGCCCTGGCGCGCCTGATTCAGGATCACCTGGAGATCGAAACCATCATCCATTTCACAACACGCGATCGTAATCTGATGGCTCTGCAATCCGAGTTGCTGGGCGCGCACGCACTGGGTATTCGCAATATCCTGGCGCTGACCGGCGATCCCGTGCGCGTCGGCGCGTATCCCAACACGACCGGCGTCTGGGATGTGGATTCGGTCGGCCTGATCCAGATTCTGCGCGGCATGAACGAGGGACATGATGCCGCAGGCTCTCCCCTGGGCGCGAAAAGCTCATTCCACATCGGCATGGCCCTCGATCCCAATAAGACCGACGAGCAATTGGATCAAGAAATTGAGAAATACTGGCGTAAGATCCAGGCCGGGGCACAGTTTATCATGACTCAGCCCATCTATGAGCTCGCGCCTCTTACGCGCTTCCTTGAGCGCGCCGGCAAGCCGCCGATTCCTTTGATTCTTGGCTGCATTCCCCTGCACAGTTCGCGCCACGCTGAATATCTGCATAACGAGGTGCCCGGCATCACGATCCCGGAGGCCGTGCGCGAGCGCATGCGCAAGGCCGGTGAGCATGGGCACGAAGAGGGGCTGCTCCTTGCTCAGGAGCTTCTGGAGGAGGCGCGCGCACTGGTCCAGGGCGTCTACCTGATGCCCTCCTATGGTCGCTATGATGTCGTCAGCTCCCTGACCAGAATGCTGCAGACGAGTCGTGCCTAGCCAGAGGCAAACTCTTTACAATTCAATTTGACTTGCATAAGTGAGTATGCTACACTCTATGAGGTTCGCCAGGCATAGTTTATACCTGGCTGATGAGTATTCTGGCCAGTTTCACAAAAAAAAGGAGGTCCGGCCTATTAACAGGGATTTTCGGGGGAATGACCGTCCGCGCGAGACGCGGGTGAACGAGCGCATACGTGCGCGTGAGGTGCGTTTGATCGATGAGAACGGCGAGATGATTGGAGTGATGCCCCCAGGAAGGGCGCTGGAGATTGCCCGCGAGCGCAATCTGGACCTGGTTGAAGTATCGCCCAATGCTCTGCCGCCAGTTTGTAAACTCATGGACTATGGCCGCTTTAAATACGAGCAGGCCAAAAAGGAAAATGAAGCGCGGAAGAATCAGAAGACGATCACTCTTAAAGAGATTCGGATGCGTCCGCGCACGGATGAACATGACGTTGAAGTAAAGACGCGCAAGATTCAGGAGTTCCTGGCGGAAGGCGACAGGGTTCGCGTCAGCGTGCAATTTCGCGGCGCGGAGATGCGCCATCCCGATATTGGCCGTAAGCTGCTCGACGGGATCGCGGATGTCCTGAAGGGCACAGCAGTGATTGAGCGCTCGCCGGTGATGGAGGGCAGAATGATGTCTATGATCGTCTCGCGCGCTCCCGGCTGGGAGCCACCGAAAAAACAGGCGGCCCTGTCACAACAGAAAACACGCCCGGGCAAAGCGACCGATACGGCTCAAGCAGACGGTTCAACCACAGATCCAAAGCCGGCCCTTGTTGCAGAAAATAGCGAAACAGCAACGAGTCAGACCGAAAATTAGGAGTTTTCCTCCCTTCCTCTTCGCAGACGCGAGCAGGAAGAGAGACAGAGACATGGCGCAATCAGACAGGGGTGCAGTTTTCTAAACTTCACCCCTGTTTTCTTCTTCTTAGAGTCATCGATACTCATAAATGCAAATTTCTTCGATAGTTGACGCGAAGGAATGTCCAGCAGCCGGTGTTCCAGAACACAGGGATGTAGTTGATAACGATATATGGGAGGCCCCAGGTGAGATACGACGATCCTCGCTGGTATGAGCCAGAGAAACAAGAGCAGCAGGTGCCCGATGCGTATGTTCCTTCAGCCGGCGCTGCACCCGCAGACGTGGACGACCAGCAGGTGCTTAGTGAGGCAGACCTGCGCCGCCGGCGCATTATGACCCAGGTGGTCATGACTATTGCTTTAATGGCCATTGCTTTCCTCGGCGGCTGGTTCTCCCACCAGGCTTTCACCTCTTCCCTCTTTTCGCCCAGTTCCCAGTCTCAGAAATATGCTAATTTGATTCAACAAGCCTGGAATATTATTGATCAGAATTTTGTCGATCGCAAAGCAATTAATTATCAGCAAATGTCGTATGACGCGATCAAAACGATGCTCGGCGACCTGGGCGATAACGGCCATACGCGCTTCCTGACTCCCCAGGAGGTGAAGGCGGAACAACAGCAGTTGAGCGGGACCTTCGCGGGCATCGGCGTCTATATCCAGCAGGACCCGAAAACGAAGAATATTGTTATTTCTTCAACTATTCCCGGCGCGCCTGCGCAGAAGGCGGGCATAAAGCGCGGCGATATCATTATCGAGGTGAACGGCAAGAATGTGGTCGGCATGGACCTCAATGCCGTGCAGCCGCTGATCGAGGGTCCCGCCGGGACGACGGTGACGATCACAGTGCGGCGCCCCTCGACAAACCAGGTGCTGACCTTTAAGATTACCCGCGCGCAGATCCAGGTACCCAACGTGGTAATGCACTATATCCCGGAGGACCATATCGCGATTATCCAGATTGTGCAGTTCTCCAGCGGCGTTTCCGATCAGTTGAAGGCGGCGATCTTGCAGGCGAAAAAGGATGGCGCGACCAAACTGATTCTGGACCTGCGCAACAATCCCGGCGGCTACTTGCAGGAGGCGATCAATACGGCCAGCGAGTTTATGGCCAGGGGCACGGTTCTCATTGAGCAGGATAGCACGGGCAAGCAGACCAAATATCAAGTGACCGGCCAGGCGGTGGATACGGGTATCCCGATGATTGTGCTGGTCAACCAGAACACCGCCAGCGCAGCGGAGATTGTCTCTGGCGCTCTGCAGGATAATGGCCGCGCGATTATTATGGGCACGCCCACCTTCGGCACCGGAACGGTCTTGCAGGAGTACGACCTCTCGGACGGCTCGGCCATTCTGCTGGGCATCTCTGAGTGGCTGACCCCCAACGGGCACTTTATTCGCAAGGATAAAATTCAGCCAAATAAGGGCTTTGAGGTTTCGATGGACCCCGCGCTGGTTCTGACGCCCGATGTGATGAATCAGGCGGATATGACCCTGACGCAGATTATGAAGAGCGGTGATGTGCAGTTGATTAAGGCGATTCAGTACCTGCAGAGCCACTGACGGCTATAGCCGCCTGGTAATACTTGCTGGTGGGCGCGTGATTGAGGTAGGGCGCGATAAAGCTGGTCGCGTCCACCACTTTCGCCAGATCCACGCCAGTTTCGATGCCCATGCCGTGCAACATGTAGAGCAAATCTTCGGTGGCGAGATTGCCCGCCGCTCCCGGCGCGTAGGGACAGCCCCCCAGACCGCCGGCGGAGGAGTCGACGATGGTGATGCCCATTTGCAGAGCCATCAGGACGTTGGCCAGGGCTGTGCCGCGCGTATCGTGAAAATGTACGGCCAGTTGTTCGAGCGGGACCTGCCCTTCGTGGACCAGCAGGTTGAGCACATCCACTACCTGGTTGGGCGTGGCGACGCCGATGGTATCCCCTAGCGAGAGTTCGCCGACGCCCATATCGAGCAGCTCGCGGGCCACGCGCAGAACCTGGCGCGGATCTACCGCTCCCTCGTAGGGACAGCCGAAGACGGTGGAGATATAGCCACGCACGGGAATGCCGGCCTGCTGCGCGCGGGCGACGACCGGGCGAAAGTTCTCCAGGCTCTCGGCAATAGTGGCGTTGATGTTGTGGCGCGTGAAGCTCTCGCTGGCGGCGGTGAAGACGGCAATCGCGCGCACACCGGCAGCCAGCGCGCGCTCCATGCCTTTGAGATTTGGCACCAGCACCGGATAGCTCGTCCCCGGCAGCCGCGTGAGGCCCGCCATGACCTCGCTTGCGTCGCTAAGTTGAGGAATCGCGCGCGGGCTGACAAAGGAGGTGGCCTCGACTACCGGCAGACCCGCCTCGGCCAGCAACTGGATAAACTGAATTTTTTGCGCGGTCGGGACCAGGTTCTTCTCGTTCTGCAAACCATCGCGCGGCCCAACCTCTACAATCCGCACGGAGCGCGGCTGCGAAGTGATCATGCCCTTCCCTCTCTCCCGTTAACTGGTAATCTGCGACTGCCTCTGCTGATGCTCCCGATCGTGCGCATTCTCGACGCGATCGGAGCTCTTCTCTGGCAGCAGAAGCGGCTCGGAGCGGCTGCGCTGGCCCTGCTCCTGCTGTGCCGGCTGGGACTGTTCGGGCGTGGACAGGCGCTCGACCTGCACCCGCACGATGCGCCGGCCACGCGTGGTCAGGATGGTAAAGCGATAATGCCCAAAGGTCACAGTATCGCCGGTCACGGGGATTTTATCGAGTTGCGCATACAGGAAGCCGCCCAGGGTGTCGTAATCCTCATGCTCCAGCTTCGTGTCCATGATCTCGTTAAACTCGTCAATGCTGATCTTGGCTGAGAAGATGTACTCGCGGTCGTTGACCTGCTCGTAGAGCTTCTCCTCGCGGTCATACTCGTCCTGAATATCGCCCACAATCTCCTCCACCAGGTCCTCGATCGTCACCAGGCCGGAGACGGAGCCGTATTCGTCGATGACGATCACCATATGCACCCGCTTCTGGCGAATTTCGCGCAGCAGGTCGTCCAGCTTTTTCGTTTCGGGCACAAAGTAGGCCGGGCGCACCAGGTTGCGAATCGGCTGCGCTTCATGCCCCTCGCGCAGTTGCTTGAGCATATCTTTGGTATAGAGGACGCCGATGATATTGTCGATGGTCTCTTCATAGACGGGGATGCGCGAGAAGCCTCCCTCTAACGCCTGATCCACCGCTTCATTCACGGTGATATTGCTCTCCAATGCCACGATATCGATGCGCGGGATCATCACCTCGCGCACGGGAGTATCGGCGAACTCGAAGATGCTGTGGATCATCTCCGTCTCGGCCTCTTCGAGCACGCCCTCCTCTTCGCCAACAGTCACCAGCAGGCGCAGTTCTTCCTCAGTCACAAACGGGCCATGACGCACGGCCTGACCTCCCAATATGCGCACCAGGCCATTCGTAATCTTGCCTAAAATCCAGACGACGGGACGAAGCAGCCAGGCGGCGCTGCGCACAGGACCGATCAGCGCCCGCGCCCAGCGCAGGGGATTCTGGACTGCCGCAGTCTTGGGGGTAATCTCACAGAAAATCAGCACCAGCAGGGAGAGCAAGATGGTTTCAATGATGTCGCCCCAGGCTTGAAAAAAGCGCAGTGCGAGGATGGTAGCCAGGCTTGAGGCGATAATAGTTGCGACGCTATTGACGATCAGGATAGTTGAGAGGAAGACGTTAGGATTGGCCAGAATCTGCTCGATCTCCTGAGCCTTTTTATCGCCCTCCTCCACCAGGTTTTTCAGCTTGATCCGGCTGACCGAGGTCAGGGCGGTTTCAGAGGCCGACGCCAGGGCGCACAGGATCAACATAATGACCAGCAGAATTAACTGAAGCCATGCCTGGGTATCGAATTGTGGCGGTTGAAAACCGCTTGCGGCGCGGTCGGCTATCAGGGCCGCCTGGGGTAGGCCACCGCCGTCCATAGGTCTCTCTTTACTCCTTCTTACCGCCGTCGGCTGCAGAAGAGTCCGCCGGCTGGGACGGACGCAGAAGGCGCGCAGGCACTCCTGCAACTACTGCTCCGGGCGGAACATCATGCTTGACGACAGAGCCGGCTCCCGTGATTGCATGCTCACCTACTGTTACCGGAGCCACTAACATTGTATCACTTCCAATGAACGCGCCGTCACCGATTGTGGTACGGTTTTTCCGCACGCCATCAAAATTGCAGGTGATCGTGCCGGCCCCGATATTTACTCCCTCCCCCAATGTCGCATCGCCAATATAGCTGAAGTGATGCATCGCCGTTTCTCGACCAATGGAGGAATTCTTCACCTCTGCAAAATTGCCCATATGTACATTACGTGCGAGATAGGCTCCAGAGCGACAATGGCTGAAAGGTCCGATGCTCACGCCATCTTCAAGGGTCGTTTCTTCAAGCACCGATTGGCGCACGGTACAGTTATTCCCCAGCGTGGAGCTCTCGATGGTTGTCCCCGGCCCGATGCGGCAGAAAGAGCCAATGCGCGTCGCGCCGCTAATCATGGTTCCCGGCAGAATTACGGTGTCGCGACCGATCTCTACCTCGGCCTCGATATAGGTGGTAGCGGGATCGACAATGGTCACTCCGGCATACATATGGCGTTCCAGAATGCGCCGACGCAGCAATTGCTCGATCTCCGCCAGTTGCACGCGATCGTTGATGCCGATGGTTTCGTCCAGCGAGCCGGTGACGGTGGCGATGACCTGCCCCTGCGCGGCGGCAATCCCCACCAGGTCGGTGAGGTAATATTCGCCGGAGGGATTGCGTGGCAGGCTCGCCAGCGCCGGCCAGAGCCAGGCACGCTGAAAACAATAGACGCCGGAGTTGACCTCGCGAATGCTCTTCTGCTCCTCGCTGGCGCGCTTGACTTCGACGATCTCGCGCACATTCCCCCGGGCATCGCGCACGACGCGGCCATAGTCCGAAGGAAGCTGGGCCATGCCGGTGAGGAAGGTGACGGTGGCCTGGCGGGCGCAATGCTCCGCCAGCACCCGCGCCAGCACCTCTCCGGTGACAAGTGGCGTGTCGCCATAGCAGACCAGCACAATCTCAGGCCGGGGATCGAGCGCGTCTACCTCCGCCTGCGCTATCAGCACAGCGTGCCCGGTACCAAGCTGTTCTTCCTGCAGCGCATAAGAGCAGCGCTCGCCAAAGTTCGCGGCGATATGTTCCGCGCCATAGCCAACCACAACCACCGGGCGATGACCGGAGAGCGTTGTCTGGAGAGAAGCAAACGCGGGCGCGCTGGGAATATCCTCGATCGCGTTCAGCACATGAGCCAGCAGCGGCTGGCCCGCGACCTGATGCAGCACTTTGGGAAGTTCGGAGCGCATGCGCGTTCCCTTCCCGGCAGCAAGTACGACCGTTGCATACGTGGTATTCATCAGAAGAGTGCCTTGCATGTTTGTTAACAACACCCCCACATCACAACACAAAAAAACTCGGGCGCCTGGATTCGAACCAGGGAAATGGCGGATCCAAAGTCCGCTGCCTTACCGCTTGGCTACGCCCGATTATCAGCCTGCAAGATTGGAGGCATGTTGCGATTATATCATGCTCCGAAGGCATTGACAAGACCTGGAATGATTTTCAAGTCTTGACAGAAAGTGTTCTGCAAGATACCCTATTCTATACAACCGATTATTATTATATGTCGTCCATTGCATAGACTTAATTAGATAGGTTTGCAAGAGAAAGAGGGGGAAGAGAATGCCTTTTAAAGACAAAAGTCGATACCAGTCTGAGGAATATAAAGCGTATCAGCGAAAGTATCAACGTGAATGGCACCAACGCCATAAGGCGGAGCGGCTCGCCAGAGTATACGCGAAAAAGGCGGCTCTCTACGAATACGTCCAGGTCGTCAAAAGTCAACTACATTGTATGGATTGCGGTGAGCATCATCCCGCAACATTACAATTTCACCATCCAAATCCAGAGGACAAGGAATTTAACGTTGCTGATGCAGTCCGTAATGGAACCAGTCTCGACAGAATCAAAAATAAGATCGAAAAGTGCATTGTCCTGTGCGCGAACTGCCACGCTATTCGGCACTACAATATGCGACAAAAGAACCAGGTCAGTCCAGGAATCGCTGGCGAGCTTGAAGAACTTGACACGCTTCTGGCTGTTAACCCGGAAGAAGAGGATACCCTCTAATCTGGCAAAGGAATTTTCATGAGCATGGCAGCATTTCTTGCAGGCAATGCTGTCATGCTCATGAAAATTTACCGTAACTTCTTCAAGCGTTGCTCTACCTCCGCGAGCATTTCGTCGCTTTTGCAATAGGCGAAGCGGGCGTAGCCCTGGGCGAGATGGGCGTGATCGGGACTGTAGAAGGAGGTGGGCGGGATGCAGGCCACGCCGATCTCGCGCGTGAGGTAGCGCGCGAACTCTACGGGACTGCCCTGGAAGACGGCGGAGTAGTCGGCCAGCAGGAAGTAGGTGCCTTCGGGCACGCGATAGGTCAGGCCGGCGGCGTCGAGCGCGTCCATCATGAGCCCGCGTTTGGTGGTATACATGGATTGAAAATCATGGTAGTAGGAAGCGGGCAGGTTGAGCGCGTAGGCGATGGCCTCCTGAGTGGGATGATGGACGGCGAAGGTGATAAACTGGTGGGCGCGCCCGACGCCCGCGACGAGGTCCGGCGGCCCGGCAACCCAGCCGATCTTCCAGCCGGTCGCACTGAAGAGCTTCCCGGCGCTACTCACGGTGACGGTGCGCTCGAACATGCCGGGCAGGGTGGCGATCGGCAGATGCGTGGCGGGCGCGAAATACAGGTGCTCGTAGACTTCATCGGAGATGACGGTCACATCGTGCTCGATGCAGAGTGCGGCGATGGCTTCGAGTTCGGCACGGGTGAAGACGCGCCCGGTGGGATTGTGCGGCGTGTTTAGGATGAGCGCGCGCGTGCGTTTGGTGAAGGCGGCACGCAGTTCGGCGGGATCGAAGGTCCAGTCCGGGGGATGGAGCGGCACGTAGACCGGGCGGGCGTTGGCCATGAGGATATTGGGCACGTAGGAATCGTAAAAAGGCTCGATGACGATCACTTCGTCGCCCGGATCGACCAGTCCCAGGACGGCAGCGAAGATGCCTTCCGTAGCGCCTGCTGTGACGATTATGCCGTCCACAGGATCGATGCTCAGGTTGTAGAAGCGAGCGGCGTGATCGGCGACGGCCTGGCGCAGTGCGGGCGTGCCGGGACCCGGCGCGTACTGGTTATGCTGGCCGGTTGAGAGAAAGTGTTTGAGCTGCTCAAGAATGATCGGGGGTGTATCAAAGTCGGGCTTGCCCTGCCCAAGATTGAGGGCCTGGCTCTCCTGGGCAAGCTGGTTCATTTCGGTAAAGATGGTCGTGCCAAAGGTGGCTACGCGCTGTGCGGGAACAGACATAGTAGAGATTCTCCCTTCAACTCTCAGGCTTTCTAATGAAATATTCCAGACCGCTATCAGCCCCGTCCGATCGCCGACCGCGAGATATTTACCATCCGGCGACCACGCCACGCAGGTCGCGCCGATCAGATAGATGAACACAGGTGTACCGGTGTTCACGCGCCAGATCTGCACGGTCTGGTCGTCGCTGGCGGAGGCGATGAAGCGCCCATCCGGCGACCACGCCACACCGTTGATAGCATTATCGTGGTTTTGATATTTGCGCACAAGCTGCCCATTGTTGGGATTCCAGACCTGCACGGAGGTATCGTCGCCGCCGGAGGCGACCAGCCGCCCGTCCGGCGACCACGCTACGCTTATGACGACATCGCCATGATGCTCATAGGTGACGAGCGATTTCCCACTGCTGAACTGCCAGATGCGCACGGTGAAGTCCACGCTGGCCGTAGCCAGGCGCGTGCCGTCCGGCGACCAGGCGATGTCCAGCACAACTCCTTCATGGCCGACGAGGGTGCGCACCTCCTGGTTTGTCCGAATATTCCAGATATGCACAAGATTGGTAAAGTCGCCGAAGGCGATGTAGGTGCCATCGGGGGACCACGCCAGGCTATAGACGCTTTTGCTCGCCCGGTAGAGGCGGATGCGCCGGCCGGTGGTAGCGTTCCAGATCTGCACGGTCATATCGCGACTGGCGGAGGCGATGTAGTGTCCATCCGGCGACCACGCCAGGCCCATGACCTCGTTGGTGTGGCCGCGATAGATCAAGTCCTTGCCGGTTATTCTATTGCGGACATGCACGATATCATCGTAGCCGCCGCCCGAAGCGAAACGCGTGCCATCCGGCGACCAGACGATGTTCGCGACAAACCCCTGGTGCCCTTTATATGTTGCGTCGGGATGATTGCTGTGCGGGTAGAGATAGGGATTAAAGGGCGCGCTGGTCGGGAAAATAACGATGCTGCTCGCCGGCGCGGAGCGCGGCGCGAGCAGCCCGATAAGATTCTCCACGACAAATCCCAGCACAAGCAGGCAGAGCAGCGCCAGAGTGAACAGGCTGGCGAGGCGCCACCTGCGTCGGTGACGGGCAATCGAACGCTGCCAGGCCAGCAGCGCTCGCTCCAGCCAGATCATTGATCTGTCCTGCTCATCGCTGCTGGCCGGTAAATCCGTGATCTCGATCTCCGGCATCTCTTCTACCGGGTCGTGCTGGCGTGGGGGATTGTCCATAGCCAGATTATATCACGAATCGGCGTTTTCCCCGATTTCCGGCGCGTAGAGCGGGCCGGAGGCACCAGGCTGACGCTGGCGCTCGAGCCGGTCGCTGAGAAGGTTCAGGCGCTGCTCCAGTTCGCCTGCCCGCAGCGCGAGCATGCGCAATTCGTCGGTAATCTCGCGCATCTGACCATTCAAGCTGGCAAGGCTCTCACCCTCGGTAAAAGAGGTGAGCGGGGTGGTTGGGCGGGCCAGGACCGGCGTGGCCGGAACCGCCGGCGGCTCTTCCGGCGCTGCTAGACGGCGCGATTGGGATTGTTGGGGAAGAAGCGCGGTCGCGCCTCCGGCAACGCTGGCCTTCTGCGCCTTCTCTGCGCGGTCCTCGCTGATCCCCAGCAAAACCGCGCCCAGGATGGCTACCACAGCTAAACCCAACAGCCCACCAATAATCAGCATATTCACAACTCTCTCCTTTATAGCGTATGGATCAACAAGACGCGCTCAGTGCAGATGGATCGTGACCTCGGCGCTCATGCCGGGAACGATGTCTTTGCCATTCTTGCTGTCGAGCGTAATTAACACCGGGATGCGCTGGCCGACCTTTGTAAAGTTGCCGCTGGTCGGGTCCTGATTGGGCAGTAGCGAGAACTGGCCCGCCGTGGCCTGCACGATCTGCTGGACGTGGCCGCTAAAGCTGGTTCCGCTAAACGCATCGATCGAGATATCGACCGCCTGGTTGACGCTGATATTGTTGATCGAACCCTCGTCCACGTAGGCCGTGATGCTCAGGTTGTTCAAGTTGGTGAGCGAAAGAAGCTGCAAGCCCGGCGAAACCGCCTGCCCCTGCACCGCCGGCACCTGGACGACCGTGCCATCGATCGGGCTGGTCAGATTCACCGTCGCGGGCGTGCTGCTGGGACCACTGGCCGCGCCGGGCGGCAGAGTAATCGTGCCAATCACCTGGTTGGCGCTCACTGCCTGGCCAACGGAGACAGAGAGGCTGCTCAGCGTGCCAGCCGCCGGCGCGCTGACATTGACGATCGCGCCCGTTACCTGTGCATCATCGGTACGATAGTACATGTAGCCATCGTAAACCCAGTAAGCTACGCCTCCAGCGATGGCTGCCAGAGCTATAAAAACGAGGATCGGGATCATAATCCTACGAAACATACCAGAACTCCTTTAGATAATAGAAAATGCGAACCGGGATTCTCCCTGGTGAAACATGCTCGCGTTAACCGACGGCCATAGCCTCGGCGGCCGCCGTTTCGCCCGTGTGGGCTCCCGCCGGCTGGCCAGCCCGCTCCGGCGCGGGCCGGGCCTGCCGACCGGTGGTGCGGTTGCGCACGAAGAACACGGCGATCAGCGCCACAACGATGGTAATGATCGTAAAACGGAAGGCGTCCTGCATCGCGAGAATGAACGCCTGGCCCTTGATAATCAGGGAAATCTCCTGCAAAGCGGCGGCGTGCGCGTTCGCAAGGCTCGCGCCATGCGCCACAAAGTAGGCTTGCAGACCAAAGATCAACTGGCCCAGCCTGGAGAGGGGCGTGACCTGCTCGGCGAGATGCCCATAGTGGATCGCGCTCTGCGACTGGACCAGCGTGGCCAGGACCGCGATGCCGAGCGAACTGGAGACCGAACGGCTGACGGTGCTGAGCGACGAAGCCTGGGCAAGCTGGCGCGGATGAACCTCCGACATCATCGCCACAGTCAGCGGCTGTACGGTGAGGCCCAGGGCCAGGCCGCGCAGGATGAGCAGGAACTGGAACCAGCTATAGGGCGTGTGAATGTCCAGCAGGGTCAGTTCCCAGGTGGCTATGCCCAGCACGATCAGGCCGGGGATCATCACCGTGCGCACCCCGAAGCGGTCCACCAGTCGTCCACCGATCAGCACACTGACCATCGAGGCCAGCGCCTGGGGCAACAACGTCAGGCCGGCCTGAAAGGCGCTCAAGTGGCGCAGACTTTGCAGGTAGATGGGAAAGAGAAAGAGTCCGCCGAAGAGGCTGAAGATCACAAAAATGTTCGCGATAATACCCGCGCGGAAAGGGCCGTTTGCGAACAGGCGTAGATCGAGCAGGGGCGAGCCGCCGCGCCGGGCGACCACCAATTCAACGACGATAAAGATGAGCAGGCAAAAAACG
>Ga0070740_10003656_pt1 | contig 16071 bp, 17 predicted proteins | sample Coa_R2_FD_67286 | JGI IMG/M metagenome (GOLD analysis project Ga0070740, IMG submission 67286) | Surface soil microbial communities from Centralia Pennsylvania, which are recovering from an underground coalmine fire - Coalmine... | ecosystem: Environmental > Terrestrial > Soil > Unclassified ... | reverse complement strand
TGGCTGCGCAACCACGCCTCCAGCTGCCGCCGATCTGCTCCGCTCACTTCCACTCCGCCACCCTGTACGCCCATGCTGCATAGACGAACAACCCCAATACTTAATTCAGAGACGTGACACCTAGAGGCACTCGAGGAGAGACTTGGGCCGAAATCGCTCGGGAGTGTGAATCATGCGAGTCACCTGGCGCGACGATTACAATCATTACCGCCCGCACTCGAGTCTCGCCTATCTGACCCCGGCCGCGTTCGCGGCATTGACAACGAGCGAGCCCGTCGCACGCGCCGCTTGGCCAGCAAACCCAGAGCTGACCGGCGTGGCGCAACGCGCTCCGGTCTCGGATCCAAAACCCGATCGTTTTTCGACCGCCCTCGGATCATGAAGGGCGGCCCGAAACACTCGGCATGGAAATATAAACCAAAAACCCGGCCAGCACTAACTTACGAATGGGATACCTAAAGGGTTAAGCTCATTCGAGCGTGAGATCCGCAACAGATGCTTCAGCCGGTTCTCGTCCTCGAGCTGTTTAGGCCGACGCGCTTCCGAAACTTCCAGCCCGCCGTACTTTGCTTTCCACCGATAGTAGGTCCGATCGGTGATGCCGTGCTTCCCGGCAGATCTCCCTGACCGTCTTGCCCGCCTCGGCTTCCTTCTGCACCCCGATGATCTCTGCTCTTCCGTGTACTGCCCTCACACGGACCGATTTTCGGGGGGCAGGTCAGTCTTGATCACCGTAGCGGATCCAAGTCCCGGGACTCCATCATCACGGTAGTGCTCGGCAATCCCAACTCCTCGTGTCTCCAGCGCGACGTGTCGGCCTGCCCGCGGCGCGAGGTGACGGCATCGCCGCTGGCCTGATCGGCACGGGAGACTCCGACAGGCTGCCGCGTAAGTGAATCCGGATCCCGCCCCCTACTTCTTCCTGTGCGGCGTGCCCATGTACGGGAACTCGTTCAGGATGTCGGTGTGCGGCTTGAGGCCCGTCGGCGGACATTGGCCTTTGGTCAGGAAGGCGATGCGGTAGTTGATCACGTCATCGGTGAAGCTGCGGCCGTTCGGGTATCTGGCCGGCCTGGTCGGATCGAAGCTCAGCACGTCCGGCAGCGTGCGCTCCTTGTCGATGGCGGCGATCGCCTCGTCGCGCGTGTAGTTGCCGGTGTGCCCCATCAGGTGCACGAACTGATCGAGCCATCGTGCGCGATCGTTGACCGGCTCGCTCGCGTTGTACTCTTCCTTGGTGTCGTCGGTATTGAAGAAGCTCGAGACCGACGGATGCCCCGCGCGATCGACATGGACCAGTCGGCCATCGCGCCGGATGCTGCATCGCCCCCATATGTGAAGCTCGGGCCTGGGGGCGAGCTCGCTGGTGGGTATCTCAATCACGGTCGAGAACACGTTTGCCTCGGTGTTCGAGTCGACGCCGGTCCACGGCGACTTGGCGCCGAGGTGCGGCTCGGTGAAATTGCGCTTGCCGCGAATATCAAACAGGTTCTTGATTCCATCGAAATCGAAAAAGAACGCATCGCTACGGCTGCCGGCGAAGAACGTGATATCGCCCGCCTTGATGATGTTGGGCTTCAGGCCGAATGACACCTCGCCATCGGAGATAATCTTCTTGCCAACCGCCTCCGGCGAGCGCGCGTCGACCCCCTTTGCCATAAAGACGTTCACCTTCTGCCGGCCGTTTTGTGGCTGCGAAAAGACGTAGCTGAATGCGATGTCGGTCAGGTAGTCGCCGTCGTTGTCGATATTGAGCCGGTAGATCGCGTCAGGATGGAGCGCGTCGGCATTGGGATTCGCGTTGAGAATGATAACGGTGCGCGCCGCGTCGTTGGGCGACTGGAAGGCGTACAAGTCGCACAGGTCCAGTCTCTGGTCGCCCATCGGCGGACCGAGCGAGAGGCCGGTAAAATGATTCGACATGGTTGTTCCTCCGAGTTTGAGAAGACCGTTGGGCGCTTCCAAGAAAAACCGAGGAGCTACAGGAAACTTGGCACGCGGGCGAACCTATCTGCAAGGCCGGTCCCGCGCTTTCGCGTACGGACCATCCGCCAGTTTGACGCTTTTCGGAAAAACTTCCGTCGGCACCCAGCGACAGATGCTGGTGCGTCCGGCCGTACCGCCCAGGCACAACTCGACGCGCCGCGAATCAACATGAAGAGCGGGCCTGGATTCCGCGCCGGTTCCGGCTCTTGTGTTGCTACGATGCGAGCCCGCTCGTCCGGCACGAAAACCGTTCGCAGCTCCAGCTCTGGTGTTGCCTCTCGCAGGTTGGACGGCCTTTTTCACCGCACTCGCCGTCACCCGCTCCGGGCAGACCTCAAGACGGCTCGGATCGTGACCACAAGTGGCACGCAACCTGCCCGCTCCAATGTGGCGATGGGCACGGAGAATCCTCGGCCAGTGCTCGCTTGTGAAGTGCGCGGGTCAGATGCGCGGCCGGCTTTTAGCGGCTGTTTCCCGGGAGCTTGCGGGCGGCTCCTCGTCTGCGTCTTCGAAACCTGGCGGAAGCGCGGATTCGTGTTCCTCGAGCGCCGCGGATCGGCGACTTTGCAAGCGTTCGAGCACGCCGGTTCTCATCGAACGGAGTTCCTGAGGTAGCTTGTCTATGGCGTCGTCGTCAAAACGCAGATTCAGGTAGTCCGGGGCAAGACTTGCCACAGCATCGCCCTGCCGGAAGTCGCGTTTTCGCTTCAAGGGATCGTGGAGATAGATGCCTGTGCGGCGCGTGAAGACATAACGATCTGCGCGGGTCAACAATCATCAAGCCGAGGTCGTTGCGATGTGCAGGAATATCAGGACGCTGTTCAACTTCGAGCCGCCGGTTACCGAGGACGAGGTTCGAGCCGCCTCCCTGCAGTTCGTTCGGAAGATCAGCGGATTCAACAAGCCTTCCAGGGCCAATGAGCAAGCCTTCAATCGCGCGATCGACGAGGTCGCGCGCGCCGCGATGCATCTGCTCGATTCGCTCGAGACCAGCGCGCCAGCGAAGAATCGCGAGGCGGAAGCGGCAAAGGCGCGAGCGCGCGCGGCGGCCAGACTCAGCGCCTGAACCTCGCCGTTGTCCGGCTTTTGCCGGCCCGGAGCCGTGAGATCGTTTGGCGCTTTTCTTTGCGAGGAATGATGTGCCGCGTGAGCGCAAGGCATTCCCTTCGGGGAGACCGCTGCGCGATTCGATTTGCTTCTCCTGGCCAATCTGATGCGCCCGTTGCGGGCAACTGACCGCGCGCAGGGCACGCTTGCACGAGCCATAGCTGTAACCTCCGCGGCGCTGAGGCAACTAAAGGATCGCATGCGCTCGTATCGATTCATCGCCTGTTTGTCGATAATCCTGCTGGCGATAGCACCTTTGCCGCGGGTCTCGGGCGCGGAAGCTGTGCCGGTGGATCCCGTGAACAAGCGGGATGGGATCGCGCTTAAGGGATACGACCCGGTGGCATATTTCACGTCGGGCCGGCCGACAGAAGGAAGCGCGCAATACTCGATGGAATGGAAAGGCGGCATCTATCGATTTTCTTCGCCTGAGAATCTCGCGGCGTTCAGGGAGAACCCGGAAAAATACGCGCCGCAGTATGGCGGGTATTGCGCGTATGCGATGTCGCTCGATCGGATCGCTGACATCGACCCGACGAAATGGGCCATCATCGATGGAAGACTGTATCTGAACAACGGATTCATCGCGCAGTCCCTCTGGTCGTTCGACAAGCCAGGTAACATCAGGAAGGCTGACGACAACTGGTCCAGGTACCCGAAACTCGCGGAGGGGGTGCAAGTGAAGCATGAGTGACGCGCCCACGGATGACCTCGCACCGACCTCCTCGAGCGGGGGGCGCGTCTGGCGCGACCCGCGATCGATTGCGGTGTTGGGCTGTGGCGCCGCTATGCCCGGGGAAGCGATCGGCACGGCCGAACTGCTTAATCGTATCGAGGATCGGTTCGAAGTGAAAGTGAAGCGCCGTGGAGCGATGCTCGCGGAGCGGCTGGGAATCAACTTTCGTCATATCTGCCGGGACTTCTTGAGCCGCCGCGAACGCCCTCGACCGGGCGACAGCAATCCGGAAATTGCGGCGCGGGCGATACAGGGCGCGCTGAATGCGGCTGGGCTCGCGGTCAACGATCTGGCGTACTTGATTGGGCATACGGCCACCCCGGCCAGTCTGATCCCGTCCAACATCGCGATGGTTGCCGATATCCTCAGATTTCGAGGACCGCATCTCGAACTGCGTCAAGCCTGCACCGGGTTTGCGAATGCGCTGGTGGTGGCGCAGGGTCTTCTTTCTGCGCCCGGTGCGGGTCCGATCGCGATCGTAGGATCGGAAACCGGCTCGGTGTATTTCGACCCGGACGCCTCGGTCGATGACGAGCAACTTGTCAACCTCGTGCAAATGGGCGATGGCGCGGCCGCAATCATTCTTGCTCCGGCTTGTCAGTCGCAGCGCGGCGTTATCTCGCACGTTTTCTTCGGACAAATAGGCGTGGGACGGTCTCCGGGGCTGATGACGCGTGCCGGCGGCAGCTCAAATCCGTTTATTGAAGAGGGTTGGGTTCGCTTCGAACACGATTTCCGGAAGGTTCGTTCAAGTGGCCCGGAACTGTTCTCTATGGGCGCGATGACGGCCGAATCGATGGGCGTAGGTATCGGCAGTGTTGATCGGCTGCTGCCGCACCAGGCGAACGGCAAGATGGCGGAGCTTGCTGAATGTCATTTCGGGTTCGAGCGAAGGAGGGTGTTTGTGAATGCCGACCGCGTGGGCAACACGGGCTCGGCGGCGATATGGATTGCGCTTCACGAACTGCGGCCCGAGATGAAACACGGACAAAGGGTGCTCGTGCTGGGCGCTGAGGCGACCAAGTTCATGTTTGGCGGCTTTCACTATGTTCACGGATGAGCCAAACGCGGACGTGTCCCTGCACGCCGCGGAGGCCTCGGCGCACGATCCGCTGGTCGCGGTCGGCGGCATTGGCAAGCGCTTCGGCCGAAGCCTTGTACTGCGCGACGTTGCTGTTCGTCTCGAACCGGGCGAGGTGTTCGGGGTCGTGGGAGCGAACGGCGGCGGAAAGACCACGCTGCTCCGAGTGCTGGCGGGAGTCCTGATCGCGGATGAAGGATCGGGCGAGGTGCTTGGCTTGGATCTGACGCGCAAACGCGACCGAATCCGAACCCGGGTCGGCTTGGTTGCGCAAAGCTTCGGGCTCTATAGGGAACTCACCGTATTCGAGAACCTGTTGTTTCGGGCCCGCGTTTACGGCCTGCCGTCGCCGAGAAGGGCTGCGGAGGCCGTGATTAACAACTTCGGCTTGAGCGCATTTTCACGGAGCCGGGCCGCAATCCTCTCGGGAGGATGGGCGCGCAGGCTCGAGGTGGCGGCCGCGCTGATTCATCGGCCCAAGCTGGTGCTCATGGACGAGCCCACCGCGGGACTGGATGCAGTCTCGCGGCTTGAGATGTGGGGGCGGATTTCCCAGCTCGCCGAGAGCGGATGCGGCGTCGTGATCTCGACCCATGATCTCGCCGAGGCGGAAAGATGCGATCGGGTGGCGCTGCTGTCGAACGGCCGCGTCGTTGCATCGGGAACGCCCCGGCAAATCGCGGCAGCTTCAGGTGGGGTCGCTTTTCTGATTCGAGGGCTCGAGGGTGAATCAGCGAAGCACTTCAACCGAATTGACAGGGTTATCGTCGCGCGACGGCAAACGGGTGTTGCACGAGTCATTGGCGATGAATCATCGGGTGGCGCGGTGAATGAAGCGGCGCGCGCGTTCGGCGTCGGCATCGAGCAGACTGAAATGACGCTCGAGGATGCGGCGCTGATTTTCGCGATCCGATCCCAATCCCAAAGCCTCCCGTGAGCACAATTCCATCTCGTCTGCGGCGAATCACGGCGGTTGCCGCCGTCGAATGCATCCACTTGATGCGCGACCCGCTTACGATCTCATTGCTGGTGATGGTTCCGCTGATGCAGCTCGCGCTGTTTGGCTACGCGATAAGTTTCGAGCCCATGAGCGTGCCGGTATCCATATCGCGCGAGCGCGCGAACACCTCCGACGCGATCCTTGGGACGATCAAAGGCAGCGGACATTTCCTTGTTCAGGACGATGGTCTCCCGCCCGGCTCTGCGCGAGAGCGGGTGAACAGCGGCAAGGCTTTGGTCGGAATCGAGCTGTCGGGCGAAGGTGAAGTGGGCGCAATCGCTGTTCCGAGGGTAGTCGTCGATGCGACCGATCCCGCCGCGGTGGTCCCCGCGCTGCGCGCGCTGGAGGCGGCGTTCTGGAGGCGCGCCGCAGAGGTTTACGCGATCGGCCCGCTTCCCGACCTACAGGTGGAATGGCTCTACAACCCCGATTGCAAGACCGCATGGGCGATTGCGCCGGCGCTGGCCGGCGTGATCGTCATGATCGCAATGCTGATGTTGGGAGCGCTGACGCTGGTCCGCGAGCGCGAGGCGGGAACCTGGGTGTCGCTGCTCTCCACTCCGGTGGACGCGAGCGACGCGCTGATCGGAAAGCTCCTGCCGTATCTGGCAATCGCGGAAGTGCAAACCGTTATAGTGCTACTGCTCGGCGGGGTGCTGTTCGGCCTGCCCTTGGGAAAGGGCGCCGGCAGGCTGTTGGCGGCGGCGCCACTGTATGCCGCATCGTATCTGACCCTAGGGTTCGCCATCTCAGCATTGGCGGACACGGAGATGCAGGCTATCCAGGGCGCGGTGTTTTTCTATCTGCCGTCAATGCTGCTCTCGGGGTTCATGTTTCCGTTCCAGGGCATGCCCGTGTGGGCGCGAGTAATTGGCGAGGCTCTACCGCTCACGCATTTTGTCCGAATATCTCGCAGCGCTCTCCTCAAAAGAACCGATGGGAACCTTCAGATCGAGGAAATGATACCAATTGCAATTTTCACCATATTCACCATCACCTTAGGTTTGTGTGCGTACCGGCAAAAAGTCGAATAGCTGGTTGCCGGAACGGCGCATGAAACTTCCGCGATTCGGCAGCATCGAATCCGTCCCCGACGGCAACACCGTCGCGGCCGGCGACGATCGCGGCGGGTCGGGAGATAGGAAATGAAGGCAGTCGCCGTCGTGCCCGCCAAGCGGGAAGTAAATCTGATCGAAACGGAGCCGCCGAGGCTGGCTTCACCGAGCCAGGTCAGGGTGAGGATGCTGGACGTCGGCGTATGCGGGACTGATCACGAGATTTGCGCCTTTCGGTACGGAGCTCCGCCGTCCGGTTGTGAGCACCTGATCATCGGGCACGAGTCGTTGGGTGAGGTCGTCGAGATCGGCCGCGCTGTGAGCGGCATCAAGCCGGGCGATTTGGTCGCTATCACGGTAAGGCGGCCCTGCCGCCATGAGTCCTGCCTGTCGTGCACGGCCGATCGCGCCGACTTCTGTTTCACCGGCGATTTCCTGGAACGGGGTATCAATAATTGTCACGGCTTCATGACCGAATACGTGGTCGACGAGGCGCGAAACATGACCATTGTTCCGAATGCATTGCGCTCTGTCGGAGTGTTGGTGGAGCCGTTAGCCATCGCGGAAAAGGCGATCGAGCAGATCTGGTCATTGCAGCTGCGGCTTCCGTGGGTGTGCCCGCACCACAAGGAAAAAGGCATGGGACATTGTCACAATGCGGTGGTGTTGGGCGCCGGGCCGGTCGGATTGCTGGGCGCGATGGTGTTGGTGCGGCAGGGATTCAATACCTACGTATTTTCGCGCGACAAGGTACCGACCGCGAAGGCGGCGATCGCCGAATCCATCGGAGCAAGCTATGTGTCGGCCCAGGATGTATCGATCCACGATCTCATGACGCGGGTCGGAAACATCGATGTTGTCTATGAGGCGACCGGCGCGTCGCAGCTTTCCTTCGAAGCGCTCAAGCGACTCGGCCTCAACGGTATTTTCGTCTTCACGGGCGTTCCAGGACGAAGGGCCGCGGTGGAATCGAATACGAACGGCATTGTGCGCAACCTGGTTTTGAGGAATCAGGTGATGTTCGCCTGTTTGGGCGCATCGCGCTCGCACTTTCAGGCAGCCATCAACGATCTGGCCGCATTCAATCGATCGTGGCCCGGGGCGGTAAGCGGATTGATTACCGGTCGCTACCCAGTCGAAAGATATCGCGAGCTGCTGAGCGGGCCCGCGCATGGAATCAAGAATGTGATAATGTTCGCGAGCTGACGCGGAGGCCCGACACGAGCCTCTGTCGCCGAGCGTCGCACTCGATGCAAGGGCGGCGGATTGACCTACGCCGCACTCACCGTCGGCTCCGCGATGCGATCTTGAAGCGCCCGTCCGGTGCTGTCTGCCTCCTGTTCGATGAGCGCTCGCAACGCCCGGCGCGCCCGATGCAGGCGAACCTTGACGCAGTTCGGCGACATCCCGAGTCGTTCGGCGGTCTCGGCGGAGTCCATCTCTTCGATATCGCGCATTGTCAAAACAACGCGGTAGGATTCGGGCAGAGCGGCGATGCATCGGCGAACCATTTTTCTGGTTTCGTGTTGCTCAACAATCACGTGGCTCGCGGCGCTCATATGATGAACGTCTTCGACCTGCCGGCGGCTTGCGGAGTCCAGACGCGACGTCAGCTCGTCGATGGAATGTTCAGGCTTTCGCCTCCGACGCCGGAGCTGCATCAGGGCGGCATTCATGACAATCCGATGAAGCCAAGTGGACAACCTCGCCTCGCCATTGAACCTGGTGATGGACTCGAAGCTGGCCGCGAAAGCTTCCTGGACCGCATCCCGGGCGTCATCCTCGTTGTTAAGAAACCTGCGTGCCACCGATAGCATTCGTCCTCCGAAACCCTGGACCAACTCTTCGAATGCCGACTCGTCACGATCTTTCAGGCGCCTCACCAATCTGGCCTCGGCTTCCACAAGCTCTCGCGGCGCACCCAATTCACTGTCGGGATGCCTCCCAATCGGAACTTGGCGGGAAGCCGCTCCAGCTGCAAACTCAGCTGACCCCTGCGCGAAGGCGGCACCTGCCGAATGGGGAAATCGGAGTTTGGAAGGGTCAAGCGGCGATTCTCGCCGTCGACTTCGCAATTCCTGCGGTTGGGCAGGTATTCGGAGCGGCGATGGGCTCTGGCACTCCTCGGACTTGGCGGTATCCCTTTGCTCTTCGGCGGTCGTCGTAGTGCGAGTCATGGAATGCGCGTAGAGCAACGCGCGTACCATGCCTCGAACAAAAAAAGACGAGGCAATGCCGGCAGTTTCGGCGAGGGAGCGCGCCGGGCAACTCCGCGAAGCCGCGACATTTCATGGATCCGCTAAATGCCGTCGGCGCTGCGCCGGATTCCCAGCTTCTTGATTTTGCTGCGCAGGGTGCTCGGGTTGAGATTCAGGATGCGCGCGGCGCCGTTGGGGCCGTCGATTCGCCAACTCGTTCTCTTGAGCGTTTCAACAATGTGGGATCGTTCGAGTTCGGACAACGATGAGAGTTTCCTCTGCGCGTGCGGACCGCGTTCCTCGGGAGGCCGGTCGGCAGCGACCTGGCGCATCGCGACCGGGAGAACTTCGGAACTGATTTCCAGTTCCGGGCCCGGCGAAAGAATTACTGCGCGCTCGATCACGTTTTCCAGCTCGCGCACGTTGCCCGGCCACGAATACGAGGCCAGACGCTCCATGGTTTCCTCGGGTATGCTCGAGATCGCGCGTCCGATCTTGTTCGCGTAGCGCCGCATGAAGAAATTGACCAGAGGCGCGATGTCTTCGGGCCGTTCCCGCAACGGAGGAACCTGAAGCGGGAAGACATTGAGCCGATAATACAAGTCCTGGCGGAACTTCCCTTCCGCGACCTCGCGTGCGAGGTTGCGATTGGTGGCGGCGATGACGCGGACATCGACTTTGATCGTCCGGTCGCCACCTACGCGCTCGAATTCCCGTTCCTGGAGAACGCGCAGCAGTTTCACCTGCACCTCCGCCGGCATCTCGCCGATTTCATCGAGGAAGATGGTGCCGCCGTTGGCCAGTTCGAATCTTCCGATCCTTTTCTCGGTAGCGCCTGTAAAAGCGCCGCGCTCGTGACCGAACAGTTCACTTTCAATCAATCCGGCAGGCAATGCGGCGCAGTTTACCTTGATGAGGGGGCGGTCCTTGCGCTGGCTGCCCGAGTGCAATGCGCGAGCAATCAGCTCCTTTCCGGTGCCGGTTTCGCCAAGGATCAAGACCGAAGAATCCGTGCCGGCGACGAGGCGAACCTTTTGGAGGACTGCCGACAGGGCGCGGCTGGCTCCCACAATTTCGCCGACATTGTGGCTCTCCTTGATTTCCTCCTGGAGGTATTCGTTCTGGAGGCTCAGGCGTAGAAGTTCATTCTCCGCGCGCTTGCGCTGATCGATGTCGCGGATGATGAGGGTGAAAAGGGAGCGTCCGGAGACTTCGACGTGCGAAATCGTCGCCTCGACTGGAAATTCGATGCCGTTCGCGCGGCGAGCGGCGAGGCCGCCCGCCGAGAACACGTAAGGATGCTCCTGCCGGCCTCGTGACGCCGCGCGCATCGAGGACGCCAGCACTTTGCCGAATCCTTCGCCCAGAAAACGATCGACCGATTTTCCGATGGCGTCGAGGGCGGGGCATTCGAACACCTTCTCTGCCGTGCGGTTGAACAACTCGATGCGGCGCGACGCGTCGAAGGTCACGATGGCGTCCATGGCCGAATCGAGCACCTTTGAGAGGCGATGCTCGCTCTCGCGCAGGGCCTGCTCGGCGCGTTTGCGGTCGGAAATATCAACGATGATGATTTCCGACCTTTCCACATTGCCGAAAGGGTCAAGAATCGAACGGCCAGCCGCACGGATCCATCGATTCGTGCCGTCGCCGATGCGGAGCTGGAATTCAGCCTCGAAGCGTTCGCCGCTGCGCCATCGGCGATTCGCTTCCTTTAGCTCCGGCTGATCGGCGAGCGCGCCGGGCCAGAAGTCCGACAACATCAGCGATCGCATTCGCTCGGGCGCGCACTTCGACCATTCCAGGAAGCGCCTGTTCCACCGGACAATTCTCCCGTCGGGCGCCGCGGAAAGGATCGGCGAGGGTGCATTTTCGTACAAATCGCGGTAGCGGAGCTCGCTTTCGCGCAACGCGAGTTCGCTCCGCTCGCGCTGAATCTCGGCCTGCACCCGCGCGGCGAAGATCCGCATGATGTTGATGCCGCGCGTACCATCGTACATCGGTTTGTCGTCGAAGATCGCAAGGTGGCCGACGCATGTGCCGGTCGTGTCGAGGATGGGGACGCCGCAGTAGCTTTCGGCGTTCCACACCCGAATTCCGACATCCTCAGGAAAGAGTTGCTGAATGTGTTCGGGATAGTGCGCGCACTTGCCGGCCAGAACGTCCTCGCATGGCGTTCCCTTGAGCGGAATCTCGAAATTCTCGAGGAACTCCCCGCGGCCCCATACCGCCAGAGTTCGAAACGTTCCACTGGCGCGGCGCAGTTCGGTCACGAACGAGTATTGGCATCCCAGAGCCGTGGCGAGATGTTGAACGAGAGAACTGAAGAATCGCGCCCCGGTTTCGGCCTCCACACCCTCGGCGATAGCGCGCAGAGCCGCCGCTTCGGAAACGGGGTTGCCTTTGTCCGACTGCCCAGACACTGTTTCGCCGGCCACAAGGGTAATCATGAGGATCCTCTGAGTCCATGCGTTTCACGCGCCTGAAACCGGCGCCGATCCGCCGGCATCAAAAGGGCATGTCACTCCCTCGCATTTTGATCCTCGGGGGCGGATTCGGCGGCATCTACACGGCCTTGCGGTTGGAGCGAAAGCTGGCGGCGCGTGGGAAAGCGGAAATAACTCTGGTCAGCCGGGACAATTTTTTCCTGTTTACCCCGATGCTTCACGAAGTCGCAGCCTGCGACCTCGAGGTCAACACCATCATCAATCCGTTGCGAAAGCTTCTCCGTAAGGTAAACACCTTTGTGGGCAACATCGAAGCGGTCGACCTGGATGAGAAGGTTGTCCACGCGACCCATGGCCTCGATGGCCACGCGCACAAGCTTCCTTACGATCACCTGATCCTGGCGTTGGGCTCCTCGACCAACTTTTTCGCGCTCCCGGGGGTGGAGGAGTTTGCGGTTACGATGAAGTCGCTGACCGATGCGGTCGAATTGCGCAATCGGATCATCACCCATCTTGAGGAAGCCAACTCTGAATGCGCCGCCGGCGAGCGTCATCCCTTGTTAACCTTCGTGGTTGCCGGAGGAGGATTTGCCGGCGTGGAGACACTTGGCGGAATAAACGACTTTGTGAGGGAAGCGATCGGCTTCTTTCCGAATCTGCATATTGAAAATATCAGGATGGTGCTGGTCACCCCGGATGAGTTGATCTTGCCCGAGTTGGCGCCAAGGCTTGGAGCCTATGCCCAACGCAAGCTTGCCGAACGCGGCATCGAGATCGTCACGCGAGCGAAAGTGAGCGGGGCGCGCGACGGAATCGTATCCCTGAGCAACGGGAGCCGGATCACCGCCAACACCCTCGTCTGGACCGCAGGTACCGCGCCCAATCCGATAGTGAGTTCGCTGAAGCTTCCTTCAAGAAACGGCAGGGTCGCGGTGGATGAATACCTGCTGGTGGAAGGAAGCGATTGCCTATGGGCTGTCGGCGATTGCGCATCGGTACCGAACCGTGCGACCGGCGGATACCATCCTCCGACTGCTCAGCATGCGCTGAGGCAGGCTCGCGTGCTGGCTGACAACGTTGCAGCCGTGGTGTGCGGCGGCAAACGTCGCCCGTTTCGGTTTTCGGCCCTTGGTCAATTGGCGGCTATCGGACGGCGCACCGGCGTCGCGAACATCCTGGGAATCAATTTCTCCGGATTCATCGCCTGGTGGTTGTGGCGGACGATCTACCTGAGCAAGCTGCCCCGGCTCGAAAAGAAGATCCGGGTCGCGCTCGACTGGACATTGGATCTGTGGTTCGCGAAGGACTTTGCGTGCGTGACCGCCGCCTCTTCAGGATACTCCAACGCCGGCGCCTCGGCAGGCAGACCGTCGAAGCCGCCGCTCTTCGATAGAAGCTCACGCGCCCATCAGATGTCTTCGGTGCAAGCGAGATGAAGGAGCCCGCCGGTGGGGCTTTGACCTCACTTGCGCGATTCCCTTGATCCGTGGGCAGAGGCCGCGCGATCCCAGCAGGCGTTTGCATCGCGTGCTCCATCGGTCATTCGGCGGCGGATATCAGACCCCGGTCCAGCCACGAGACAAAGGTTGCGACGGACAACCGCGCCGCTTCATCCTCGCCAAGATCGGCGTACGCTCCGCAGATGGCCGCAAACGGTTCGCCTCTGATCATACGCGTCATGGCTTCAGCTTCCCGGCAGTCGATTGCGGCATGGAATACCCGACAGTCGCGATCCCGCCATACGCAAATCCAGGTGAAGACCGGACGGATTGTTCCGGAGCTGGCGCCGGACCATAGCTCGTGAACCGGCCATTTCGCTCGCATCAGCGCCAGAGCCGGAGTCGGCCGAAATCTTAGATGCGGCCATCGCTGAGGCTCGATAGCCCGGAGATCGCTCACGCCGATCGCCGCCGAATCGGCCGAATCAAAGGCGGCACTCAAAAGCCATTCGAGCCGGGCGAGGTCTCCCAAATATGGTGGAACATCGCTTCTACCATCCAGGAAATCGGCCATGCTCCGGCCGAGGTTCCGAACCGATGGATTTTCGGAAGGGAACTGACGCAGGTACTCGCGCGCGATCCGGTCGAACCGGTCTTCACCCAGCGCTCGACCGGTTTCAGGGAAATCCTGGGCCAGCACCTCGCGAAGCCGAAGAAAATAGGCGTTGGAATAGACTGACACACGTGCAAATGAACCCAGGCGCGAGCCGTCGGCTATGTTGGTCAGAAAGAGTGCGTCTACGACACATTCTCCGGGACGTCGAGCGATCGAATTCCAGAACTCCTTCTGAATTTCACGCAGCGATAGGGGATGCATCAAGCACCTCCGCTTCGATCGCGCGCGCCTTTCCGGCCTCCGCGAGAACCTCCTCGAAAGAGGGGATGTTGTCATCGCGTTCTATGAGCGAGGGCACGCGGCCGAAGAGGCGCACGGCTTCGCGATACAGGTTCCAGACCTCCGGACAAACGGGATGGTCATGAGTATCGACTAGGTGTGTGCCGACATCGCTGTGTCCGGCGAGATGGAACTGGCTTACGCGCCGGGCGGGAACCCCGCGCAGGTAATCGATGGGATCGAAACCGAGGTTGCATGCGCTCACATAGACGTTGTTGACATCGAGCAGGATTCCGCAGTCTGACTCCTCGGCGACCGCCGAGAGAAATTCCCATTCCGGCATTCGCGAGCATCGATAGGTCAGGTAGCTGGAAACGTTTTCGATCAGTATTCTGCAACCGAGGCGTTCCTGCACACGCCGGATGCGCTCCGACAGGTGAACGATCGCTTCATCCGTGTATGGTAGGGGGAGTAGATCGTGCGCGTAATGTCCGTCCACGGCGACCCAGCACAGGTGGTCGGAAACCCACAGAGGATCAATTCGCCGGACCAGGGACTCAAGCTTTGCCAGGTAGTCGTCGCATAACGGATCGCATCCTCCAAGATTCATCGAAACGCCGTGCAACGCTATTGGTGCGATTTCGCGGGCCTTGTCCAGAATTCTGAGCGGCCTGCCGCCGGGAATCATGTAGTTTTCCGAGATTACTTCGAACCAGTCGGCGCGAGCGCTGCCGCTGAGAATCTTCGCGAAATGGGGCGGGCGCAGACCGATGCCGTGGCCGGGATTTGGAAAGTCAAGCATGACAGGAAAGTCGGGGCTCCGTCGGGGGAGTCGGAGCCCCGCCCCGGGCCTACTTGCTCGCCTCCACGATCTTTCCGCCCTTGGCGTTGCACTCTTCGGCGGTGGTCATCGAGATACCCTGCCCTTTGCAAGCGTTTTTGCCCTTGCAGTCGTTCTGGGCGGTCTTGCAAGAGCCGTGGCCTTTGCAGCTGTTGATGCCGAAGCAGGTGACCTGCTTGTTGGACATCATTTCATCCGCCCGCGCAGTCACGGTGCCCGACAACAGCATGATCGCGGCAGCGCTGGCAATTAGGATGTTCTTCGAGTTCATCTCTCCATCTCCTCTGCGAGGATTTGATTTCGCGTTCGGCTGTTTGGATGCCGGTGCGGTGCCGAGGTTTCAGCGTAACCTTCGATCGATAGCGGCATCCAAGTTCCACTCGTTTCGCAAGAGGACACCTCGATGAACTTACGCAGGATGGTCGCCGTTGCGGCTGAAGCATTTCGCCTTCTGTCGGGAGCGATGTGGATTCCAGCGCTCTTGACCCGGCTGTTCGTCGGTTACTTCTTCTTCACGTCCGGCTGGGCCAAGGTGCACGACCTTGCGAGCTTCACCGCGAACTTTGAGAGCTGGGGCATACCGTATCCGGCGTTCAATGCCGCCTTGTCAGCATATACCGAATGCATCGGCGGGGCGCTGACGATCGCGGGCCTTGGTATGCGATTCGTTTCGATTCCGATGATCATTAATATGGTCGTGGCGGTCGTCTCGGTGAAGCTTAAGGAGGTTTCCGGCCTGGTCGATTTCGTAAACCTCGACGAACCTCTGTACGCTCTGGCCTATGTCTGGTTGCTATTCGCAGGAGCTGAATGGGCGAGCCTGGACGCGATCCTCGCCCTGCTTGTGGATGTTGGCGGGAGCGTCACGGATTCGAGCGGACGCGTCGTCAAAGGCGGCCTGTCCGTCGGGTCGCATCGGCCCGCCTGACAACGCGTTTCGGCGATTCACGAGACTCCATCGAGGTGCTCCCGTTTTGGTGGCGCCTTCGCGAGCCGCGCCCTGATTGACGGCGCGCGGCGATCCGAGGCTGCCCTCCCAGAGCACCGCTACGCACGAGTTTCAACCCGAGCGCGCGCGGCGGCCAGATTCAGCGCCTGAAGCTCGCCGTTATTCGCGGCGGCGGGTCGATGATTCCGCGGTGTGCAGATAAGTAGTGAAACCGTCGCCGGGGGGCATTATCGAGTTCTGCATCATCAGGAGTCCCAGTTGGCCGCGATGGCCGGCGCCGTGAATCGTCAGATGCATCAGCATCTCCTCGCGCGACATCCGGCCCGGCTTGCCGTCG
>Ga0070740_10003650_pt1 | contig 16098 bp, 14 predicted proteins | sample Coa_R2_FD_67286 | JGI IMG/M metagenome (GOLD analysis project Ga0070740, IMG submission 67286) | Surface soil microbial communities from Centralia Pennsylvania, which are recovering from an underground coalmine fire - Coalmine... | ecosystem: Environmental > Terrestrial > Soil > Unclassified ... | reverse complement strand
CGTCCTTGCCTTCTTGCCAGGCTTTCGCGCGGCTGCGCCGCGCCTGGCCGGGATAGTGGTGGCACAGGCGCGAAGCGCCTGTGCCACCACTATCCCGGCCAGGCGGACACTGAGATACCCGCGAGCGCTTATGCCGCCAGGCGGACGCGTTCTAAGTGACTGATGCGCGGCATCTCTCATCCTCCTGGCGGGAGCCTCCGCGCGGCTTTGCCGCGCCAGGGAAGGGAGGCATGACGCCGGAGCAAGGGTCTGTGCCGCCAGGCAGACGCGTTCTAAGTGGCTGATGCGCGGCGTCTCTCATCCTCCTGGCGGGAGCCTCCGCGCGGCTTTGCCGTGCCAGGGAAGTGTAGTATGGTGAGGCAAATGCGCGAAGCGCATTTGCCTCACCATACTACACTTCCACAGCGAGCGCCGCAGGCGCTCGCGAGTGTCCCGGTCGAAAATCATTCAGGTGGTTCTGTATGTATAACGACGGAACCTAGCTGCGGGTAAGCCTGGCGCAAGGCGCGTTTGATTTCCTCCGCCAGCACATGGACCTGGCTCAAGGGAGCGTGAGCGGCGAAGGTAGTATGTAGTACCAGGTCGAGTTCATTGGTAGAACGATGGTCCTGCCCATCAAGGTCCCCGCTTTTCGGGCATGAACGGTAGAGATGGACCTCGTGAGCGCTGCCGGGGCCGGCGATGCGGTCAGCGATCTGGCAGATTCGCTCGGCCAGATCGCTATATTGCTGCGTCACATCCTGGCGGTGTACAACCGCGCTCGTCGGTGCCTCCAGGTGCGTCGTCACACGGCGCAGTTGCTGGTTGCTCTGGAGCACGGCCTGCTCCAACTGCGTCGCTACAGCATGGGCCTCTTGCAAGTCCATATTATCATGAACCTCCAGATCAAAATCGGCCTCTAATTGCCCGCTGACCTCGCGCACATGGATATCGTGGGCGTGCACTCCCCGCGCTTCCGCCAGATAATGGATCTGGTCCGTGACTGTTTCTGTAGGAGAAGCCGTCGGCTCAACATGCACCACAACATCAACCTCGGCCTGTGGTGAGTTCGCATGTGTAGCGTCTATTACAGCCTGCTCGACGCGCTCGGTAAGTGTATGAGTTCGCTCGAAGGTGAGCGTGCGCGGGGCGGCGATAATCACGTCCGCGAAGAACTTATTGCCCGCGCGCCGGATGCGGATGCGTCTGACTTCGGTAACGTCTTCGAGGCGTGCAAGTTCAGCCTGCACACGCGTCGCCAGTTCGACGGGCGAGTGATCGAGCAGCGCATCTATCGTCTCGCGCGTCAGGCGCAGGCTGACCCAGATCACAATTGCCGAGACGCCCAGTGCGGCCACGGCATCGGCCTGGCCCAGCCAGGCCGGCAACTTGAAGCGCGCCGTCAGGAAGACGATGAGCAGGCCGGCAATCACGACCACCGAACTCCAGATATCGGTACGGAAATGGAGCGCGTCCGCTTCAAGAGCCTGGCTGCCGAGCTTGCGAGCGACGCGCAGCAGCACCCGCGAGCGTGTAATATCGACGCTGATCGAGACCAGCATGACAAGGAATGCCCATATGTTGGCGTCAACGTGCCCGGTGTGAAAGATAAGGCGCTGTATGGCCTCATAGATCACCCAGACGGCGGTGATGAGCAGCAGTCCGGCCTCAAAGAAAGCGGAGAGGTTCTCGACTTTGCCGTGGCCGTAGTTGTGGGTAATATCGGCGGGCCGGTCCGCGACGCGCACCGCGAAGAAGGTCATTAATGCGGCTACCAGGTCCAGGCCGGAGTGCGCGGCTTCAGCCAGGATGCCCAGGCTGCCGGTGAGCAGCGCGACGACGATCTTGAGGCCGGTCAGACCAATAGCAGCCCCCACCGATGAGAGCGCTACAACGGTCTTTTCGTGGTGGGATTCATTGGTGTAGGTTGACATAACAACTCCGACCAGCCTCCTGATGACTGTTTTTCTGATCTGCTTTAGATCCGCCTTTAGGATACTGCCCTATTCTACGCGATATCGTCAATTACGGCAATGGCCGGATACAGGTTCCGCCGCTCCGCCCATAGTCCCACAAACTTTTGAACATTGTAGGTTGTCGCACTTACGCCTGGCAGAGCAATTCGATTTTTGGCATTACAGCATCCTTCCCTGATGTTGGGTATTCTGGTGCTGAGGGATCGTTCCAGAGGTGCCTGTCCCAGAGCAGATCGGGACAGCGAGCAGGGCGTTGTCGAGCAGGCCGGGAGACGCGCTGAACTGCTGCCAGAGGGCAGTCTTCCACAGGGAAGCCATCTCTATACCTTCAAGGCCGGTGAGTATTCAATCAAGCTGTTGGCGCAAGAACGCGATGGTGCGCTCCCAGGCAAGACGGGCAGCCCCGGCGTCATACTCAGGGCGGTTCTTCTCGAAGAACCAATGTCTGGTTCCTGGATACGTGTAGACGGTGACTGGCCTGCCCGCGGCCTGAAGCTCCTGCTCCATCTGCGCAACCGACTCGGCCGGCTCGAAGGGGTCATCCTCCGCGAAATGAAGGAGATAGGCGGCCTGCGCTCTGCGATAGTCCAGTCCAGGGTAGGAGCCATAAAAAGTCACGACGGCGGAGACCTCATCGGCCCGGGTGACGGACATGTCCAGCGCGTAGGCGTCTCCCAGCGAGAAACCAACGAAGGCGAGCTTGCTACGCTCTCCGGCCAGATGGGTCGCGGTATGCTGGCGCAGGATCTGCATCGCTCCTGCGATGTCGCCGCGCCACCGCTCCACATCCTGATCCAGCGCCGCACCCAGGGCCTGGGCTTCCTCAACGGAGGAGGTCGTCTTGCCGTGATAGAGGTCGGGGGCGAGTGCCACAAAGCCTGCTTCCGCGAGCTGGTCGCAGACCTCGCGAAACGGCTCCGTCAGTCCCCACCATGCATGCAGGACCAGCACTCCTGGTCCGCTGCCATGTTCGGGAACGGCCAGATAGCCGCTGACCGTTCTGCCATCAGCCTGAAATTCTTTCATGCGAAACTCCTTAAAAACTTGCGTTCGCGCGGCGGAGCCGCGCAATGGGTGTATATTGTTGTGCAGGGAAACGCGCGAAGCGCGTTTCCCTGCACAACAATATCCATAAGGCGAGGCCGCAGGCGCTCGCCAGCGACGGTTCCGGTGCAACTCGCCGTACTGCTCATCTCTTCTTTCACAGGGAGGTGAAACCGGTAACGAGAGTGTATCAGAAAACGCGGTGAAGATCCTTCCGCATTTACCGGTACTTCAATGTTGAGAGTATCTCGCTGATTGAGAGAGTGGCGCCGCAAACGACCTGATCAGAGGCTCCGTAATAGATGGTGAGGCGATCACCGTCGGCGACGAAGCCGTTGGTGAAGATCACGCTGCCGAAAAAGCCATCGAGTTCGTAGTCCATACCCGGCTCCATCAGCGGCTCCTGAGAACGGGCGATCACCTTTGTTGGATCGTCCGCGTCGAGAAGCAGCGCGCCCAGGCAGTAGCGGTTATGCTCATCGGCGCCGTGATAAATTTCAAGCCAGCCCTCAGCGGTACGCAAGGGAGAAGCTCCGGCGCCTACACGTACCGAGTCCCACATCCCCGGGCGCGTCCGCGCGATGCAGATGTGCTCACCCCAGTGCAGCAGGTCGGGCGATTTGCAGAGCCAGATATGATTGCCGCCGTGTGCCGAAATCGTGGGGCGGTGGAGAGCGAAGTACCCTCCGCCAATCTTCTCCGGGAAGAGCGCGCAATCCTTGTTGTTCGGGGGCAGTATCATACCGTGGCGCGTGAAATGTTGCCAGTCCTCGGTGCTCATCAGGCCAACGCCAAAGCCGCTGGCTGAGACTGCTGTGTAGGTGAGATAGAAGCAGCCTTCGATCTCGGTTACGCGGCAGTCCTCGATGCCGAATGCCTCCAGGTCGCCATGCCCCATCAGTGTGGGAACTGCGGCAACCTGGAAGTGTACACCATCTGCGCTGGAGGCCAGTCGCAAATGCGAAAGGGTTGTGAGATACGGCCTGCCTTTGTAAATCGCGCCGCGCGGATCGCTCTCGTTATATACGAGGTCGGGATCGTCCCTGCGAAACTCTATTATTCTGAGGCCGCCGGGGGCCGTTGGATCGAGCACTATCGTGCTGATGGTCTGTTCTTTTTGTTGGGGACGCTCCGCAACACGCAGCAGGAGCCAGGTCCTGCCTTGAAAACGAAATACACCGGGGTTCAAAAGACACTCGACCACCAGCCCATCCATGCTCGGCCTGACATCCCGGGGCAGCAGGATAGGATTGTGCTCGAATCTCTTTGCTACATCTGTCACACTTACGCTCCTTAACAGGTTTGTTTATCAGTTTAGTCCCACCCGTAGTGATGGCCCCATGTTTCCACAATTTTACGTATGACCAGGATCGAGATCAACGTGGCGATGGCGTTGAGCAGCGCAACCGTGGCGCCATAGCCTGCGCGGAACTGGTTAAACGCCTGGTAATAGATCTCTAGCTGCCATGTCTGCGTTGCCAGTTGCGGTCCGCCGTTGGTTAGCACGAACGGCTCGGTGAAGATCGAGAACATCAGGCCCACGGCCAGGATGAGCGTCGTATAGAAGGCCGGGTAGAGCATGGGCACTGTAATGCGCCAGAAGCGCGTCCACGGCCCGGCGCCATCGATAGCCGCCGCCTCGTAAAAATCGCCGGGAATGCCCTGGAGGCCGGCCATAAAGATGAGCGCGTAGTAGCCCGCGAACTTCCAGACCATCATCATCGTGATGACCAGAATTGCCAGCGTACCATTGCCCAACCAGTCGGGGTTAATATGGAGGGCCGTGCGCAGGAACGTGTCGAAGCCGCTGTTGTAGGAGAGTACGCCGCGCACAATCAACGAGACGACGACGCCTGATGCCAGGTAGGGCAGGAAGAAGCCGACGGCGAAGAGTGCCTTGAAGCGCGGCAGGTGATGGACGATCAGCGCCAGGCAGACCGAGGCGACCATGACGAGAGGGATGAAAAGCACCATGTACTTATAGGCGTTGACGAAGGCGGCCAGGACGCGCGGGCTGCTCAATGCCTCCTTGATGTTCGCCAGTCCGACAAAGACGGGCGTGGGCGAGATCAGATCCCAATCCTGGAAGACCAGGAAGATGCTCCATACGAGCGGAATGAGGAAAAAGATGGCTGTGAAAATAAGATAGGGACTGGTAAGCAGCCAGCCTCGCGCCCCATGTCTTATATTGTTGCCCCTTTTCCCGATTGATATACTGACCATAGCGATTCCTGCCTCCTCTTACTATCAACGCAGCACGAGCTGTACGCCTTTGACAAAATTGCGGCTGAACGCGAAAAACAAGATCAGGACGGGAAGCGTGAGCATCGCAGCGGCGGCGTACTGTGGGCCGGGATAGGATGCATAGGAGTTGAAGAGCGTTGCCAGCAGCACGTTTAGCGTCTGCGTTGCCGGGTCTTTGACGACGATCAGGTCCCAGAGCAGTTCGGTCCAGCGCGCCATAAAGACGAACAGGAAGATAATCGTGGTGATGGAGCGCGAGATCGGGATCATGATGCGAAAGATGATCGTTAGCTCGCTGGCGCCATCGAGGCGTGCGGCCTCGATGATCTCGGTTGAGACCGAGCGGAAGAAGCTGGTGTACATAAAGATGGCCCACAGGTCCACCAGCTTCGGTAGAATCATGGCCCAGTAGGTATTGTAGAGGCCGGCCACGCGAATAATCAGGAACGTCGGCACGAGCAGGATGATGGACGGGTAGAACATCTGGAAAAGGATGAAGTTGTAGACCATCCTCTGGCCGCGAAAGCGCAGGATGGAGAGCGCGTAGCCGACGATGGCGCCGATGGCTACCACGCTGACACTATCGACGACGCTGACCAGTACGCTGTTGAAGAACGCATTCAGCCAGGGTTCGGCCAGGAAACCGCCCCCGGTCCATACCCATTGATACGAGCGGAAAGTCAGGCTGCTGGGGATCAATGTTTTATCGATCTGGTCCCAGGGCGCCAGCGATTGCACGAACAGGTAGAAGTAGGGCAGGACCATGATCGCCAGCACAGGTATGGCGATGACGTAGAGGATGGCGGTTCTGGTCAGGCGCCTGCGCCACAGGCTGCTGGCCGCCCTGCGCGCGGCCTCTGGCTGTGCCCTGACGGCGATAGCTACCCCGGATCCGCTCTGGATTCTTGCCATAATATTGTTCCTCCCAATAATCCCTTTTTCTCCTGGCGCGCCGCCTGCGGCGGCGCGCCAGGAGAAAGAAAATGGGGACACCCCACGCCCCGTCAGGGGAAAAAGCCCCCCGTATCCCCTAGCTTGCCAGCATCGGCTGAACGGCGGACTTCCATTTGTTCCATGCCTGGTCGGGCGGGGCCTGGCCCTTGACCACGGGAATAAGCGCGTCATCGCCCAGCGCTACCTGAATGTCGGTGTATTTTGGCACCTTTATGGGCGGCACTGCATTCGGTATGTTCTGCGCGAAGGCGTTGAGTTCGGGATGCTGGTCCAGGTACGATTTGAAGATCGGGTTCGTGCTCAGATCGTCGCGAGCCGAGGGCAGGTTGGTGGTCTGCATCCATTGCAGATCGTGCTGTGGATCCGAGAATACCCACTTGAGGAACTGCCACATCGCTGCCTGCTGATCTGCCGAAGCCTGTTTGTAGATCACGACGCCTTTGGCATCGGCGAAGGTTTTGACTGCCTGACCGGCTGGATAGTCGTCAGGCACAGGCGGCGGCGTAAGCACAAAGGTATCGTTGAGCTTCAACTGGGGATACTTCTGCGCCCAGGTTGTGAACTGCCACGGGCCGATGATGCTCATCACCGAGACGCCGGTTTCAAACGGATCGGTCACGGTCTGCGTCAGCAGCAGTTTGTTCTGTTGCAGGTCTCTCAAGAAGCCTAACGTGGCAATGGCTGCCTGGTCGTTAGCGGCGATCTGGTTGCCATTGATGAGGCTCTGGCCGTTGCTGGCGGCATCGTAGAGGGTGAAGAAGTCGAACCAGCGCTGCCACCAGGTGTTATCTACCAGGCTGGAGTCCGCCCACACGAATTTGTTGAGGAACTTCTGCTTGAGCTTTTTGCCCATGTCAATGATCTGGCTATAGGTCTGCGGCGGCTTATCGTAGCCGATCTGCTTGAGGATATCGCTGCGCCAGGCGACGAGTATCGCGTTGGTGTAGATCGGCAGCACGTAGTGGTGGCCGTCGCTAAATTTCCAGCCCTCGATAGTCTGTTGCATATGACGGGCCGAAATAACGTCATTCCAACCGGGCATCTCGTCAAGCGCAACAATCGCATGGTCGTTGACGAGCTGGCTGCCAAAGCCGGTAAAGATGTTCTCCGATGCGGTGGGAGCTGTGCCCCCGGCGAGTGCGGACTGGATGGCGGCCTCTGAGGTTGGCGTCTCGGGCATCGCCCGCACGCTGATCTGGACGCCCTTATGCTGCGCCATGTATGTCTTCGCCATGCTGGCCCAGAAAGCCTGCTGCGGTGGGTTAGGCGCGGCCCAGAAGCTAATCGATACGGTTCCGCTCCCGCTCTGACCTCCGGCTCCCCCACATGCAGTGAGGGCTATACCGGCGATCAGTATGAGCGCTACAGCCCAGGTGATTCTCTTCAGCTTCATTGCTAATACCTTTCTGCGAGAAGAAGACAGATTAAAATACCTTCTACAAGAGTCTACTTGAGGAAGTATCCGATGCCCGGCACCATCGCCTGCTCGCGCCTGCGGCGCTCGTGCTGGGTGCTGGTTGGTGTAGCAAAGGGAGGCGCTGCGCGTCTTTGCCACACCAACCAGCATGTCTTCTTGTGCGGCGGAGCCGCGCGATGGTTGGGGATAACGGAAAAGGCTGACAGGTATAGATGCTTTGCGTCTATCACCCCCTTCGCTTATGCTTTAGCCGGGCATAGTGCAGCCGCAGGACCGACGTATCACCAGTTCGGTTGCAACCAGCGTCTGGATCGCGGGGCCGCCTGGATCAGCGAGCAGATCCAGCATACGACGGGCTGCGAGTTTGCCCATCTCGTGTTTGAAGACCTTGATGGTGGTGAGCGGCGGCTCGCTCAGGGCGCTGAAATAAGTATCGTCGAAACCGATGACCGCGACATCATCCGGCACGCGCCGCTCCAACTGTGCGAGAGCGCGTATGGCTCCCAGAGCCATTGCATCGTTAGCGGCAAAGACGGCGGTCAGATCGGGATTGGTTGAAAGCGCTGCTTGCATCAGGGCTTTACCGGTTTCCAGGGTTGTGCCCTCCTCGGTATGGAAGACGAGCGGATGGAGTCCGGCTGCGTTCATGGCCTCCTGGTAGCCCTGTCCACGATGCACCGAACTGGCCCACGCCTGCGGCCCGAGCAGCGCGGCGATGCGGCTATGGCCGTGCTCGATCAGGTGCTGTGTCGCTAACTGGCCGCCCTTGATATCGTCGCTATAGACGGCATCAACCTGCACGGTGCTCAACGTGTTATCGATTAACAGCACGGGCACCTCCAGTTGTTTGAGCGCCAGAATGAATCGCGGCGCGATATCCGGCCCCGCCAGAATAACGCCATCCACGCGATTTTCAGCCACCGGCTTGAAGGTTGTCACGTCTTTAAGCTGTTCATCGCCGATGGTCGTGAGGAGAAGGTGATAGCCCTGGCGGCTCAGTTCAGCCTCGACGCCATGCATGATGATGGGGTAGAAGGGATCGACATCAAGAGGAACGTGTGCCTGGTGCACAACATAGCTGATCGTCTCGGTGCGTGCGGTTGCCAGGCCGCGCGCCGCCATGCTGGCCGAATATTGCAATTCCTGAGCCACTGCCAGGACGCGCTTGCGCGTCTCCGGGCTGACTCCCCCTTTGCCATTGAGCGCGCGTGAGGCAGTAGCCAGCGATACGCCGGCTTTCGCGGCAACGTCAATCAAGCTTGCTGCCATAGTTGAACCCCAATGAAAATATTACGAAAGCGCTTGCAATAAGTATACATAGAGACGGAAGGGCTGTCAAGGGAGCGCTCTGGAAGGCCGGCGTATGCTATAGTATAGGCGAGACTGCTCCTCCACTGGTTTGCATGGGTGTAAAACAGTACGGATTTTGAGAAAGCGAGAGACCAATGAAGCGAAGTACCGAACGAATCCTCACCACTCACACGGGCAGCCTGCCCCGTCCTCCCGACCTGCAAACCCTCCTGTTTGCCCGCGAGTCGGGTGAGCCAATCGACCTACCGGCCTTTGCAGAGCAGGTTCGCGCAGCAGTCAATGAGACGGTGCGCAAGCAGGTGGCAGCAGGCATCGATGTGGTCAACGATGGCGAGATGAGTAAGATCAGCTATGCTACCTATGTTAAAGATCGCCTCACGGGATTCGGACAGGTCGATGCTGCGCGATCACTGCCGATAGCCGATATGATGGATTTCCCCACGTATGCCCGGCGCGTCTTGCAGGCAGCCCCCGGCTCAGTTCAGCCTGGAGTTGCCTGTATCGGCCCGATTACATATGTGGGAGCCGAAGCGCTGCAACAGGATATTGCCAACCTCAAAGCGGCCCTGCAAGGCGTGGAGGTGAGCGAAGCTTTTATGACTGCGGCCTCGCCGGGAGTCATATCGCGCTTCCTGGAGAACCAGTACTATAGCAACCACGAAGATTATATCGCTGCTCTGGCCGATGCGATGAAGCAGGAGTACGACGCTATCTATCAGGCCGGCTTCCTGCTGCAACTGGATTGTCCTGATCTGGCTTCGGCGCGCAACACCGTATTTGCCAACGCTCCGCTAGAAGATTTTCGGCGCTGGGCAAGCTTAAATGTTGAGGCCCTCAACCACGCCGTGCGGGATATTCCCGCAGACCGCATGCGCCTGCATCTCTGCTGGGGCAATTACGAAGGGCCACATCATAAGGATGTGCCGCTCAACGCCATCATCGACATCGCGCTGCGAGCGAAACCTGTTGCCTTATCCTTTGAGGCGGCCAATCCGCGCCACGAGCACGAGTGGGTAGTCTTCGAGAGCGTGAAGCTGCCCGAAGACAAAGTGCTGATCCCCGGCATGCTCGACTCAACCACCAACTTTATCGAGCACCCGGAGTTGGTAGCGCAGCGTCTCACCCGCTTTGCTGAGGTCGTTGGGCGCGAGCGGGTGATGGCGGGCACAGACTGCGGTTTTGCCACCTTTGCAGGAATGGATACGGTTGATCCACAAATTGCGTGGGCGAAATTGCAGGCGCTAGCGGAAGGCGCGCGCATTGCCTCGCAGCGTCTCTGGTAATGCTGCGGCGCACTCAGATTTTGTAAAAGGGGATGACGTAGGGGCTTCGTTCGATAACGCTTGACGGCAAAGCCTCCTTTTAGATATACTGTTCATGTGACGGAACGAATCGTTCAGAAGAAAGAACATGTGCATATGGAACAGAGCGCTGGCCCACAGAGCGTTGCGCCCGCCCCGATGGTTGAACGCGCCTTCCGCCTGCTCGACCTGCTGAGCGCTGCCGAGGAGGGTATGACGCTCTCTGAACTGGCGCGGGCGCTCGATATGAGCAAGGGCAGCATGCATGGGCTGCTTAAGACGCTGGAGAGCAATGGCGTGATCGAACAATCGGATGAGCGTCTCTACATGCTGGGGCCGCGTATCTACGACCTGGCGCAGAGCTATGTGCAGCGCGCCGGTCTGCGACGCTTCGCGTTGCCCGCCATGCGTCGCCTCGCGGCTGCAACCTCCGAGACAGTGCTGCTGGGGCGCGTCGAGCAGAACGGCGTGCGCATTATCGAGCGTATCGAAGATGAAGGCGACAGCGCGACATTGCGCATCTCGGCGCGTCGCGGTACACGCGTTCCCCTGCTTGCCGGCGTCGTCGGGCGTCTGGTGCTCGCGAACTGGCCGGAGGCGCGGCGCCGCGAATATCTGCACAGCCATCCCCTGCCGCGCTTCACCGGGCGCTCGATTACCGATCCCGAGCGCTTTCTGGCTGTTGTCGAGGAGGCTGGCCGTGCAGGCGTGAGCATGGAGCGCGAAGAGTATCTTGCTGGCGTCAACGCCGTCGCAGCCCCGATCTACGCCGCTGGCGGTGCCCTGGTGGCTCTGCTCTGGATCGTCGGCTTCAGCTCTCATTTTAATGATGAGGCTATGCAGCGCGCCGCTGAACAATTGCGCGCTGAAGCCGAAGCCATCTCGCAAGCACTGGGTGCAAAATGAAGGAGGTTGGCATTGCGCGAACTGATTACTCTGCGTGTCAACGGCGAGCGTCACGAACTGGCCGTGCTGCCACATCGTTCGCTGCTTGAAGTATTGCGTGAAGATATGGGCCTCATCGGCACCAAGCATGGCTGCGAGCTGGGAGAATGCGGCGCCTGCACGGTGCTGGTCGATGGCGTTCCCGTACTATCGTGTCTGACGCTGCCCGTCGAGGTGCAGGACAGCGAAATCACCACTATCGAAGGTCTGGAGCAGCAGGGCAGGCTGCATCCTCTACAGGAGACCTTCGCTGAACTGGGCGCCGCGCAGTGTGGCTACTGCACGCCGGGCATGCTGCTTTCGGGCGCGGCGCTGCTGCGTGACAATCCCCATCCCACGCGCGAAGAGATCAAGGAGGCGCTGGCAGGCAACCTCTGCCGCTGCACCGGCTACACCAAGATCTACGAAGCGGTTGAGTCCGCCGCCGAGCGTATGACCAGCAAGGAGGGTGTACGATGAGCGAACGGCATCCAAAGATCATAGGCGCGCCGCGCCCCAAAGTCGATGCCTACGGCAAAGTGACCGGGCGTGCGCTCTATGCCGACGATATCATGCTGCCGCGCATGCTCTATGGCCGGCTGCTGCGCTCGCCCCATCCTCATGCGCGCATTCTCTCTATCGATACGCGCCGCGCCCTCGAACTGCCGGGCGTTGTGGCCGTCCTCACCGGCGAAGATCTGCCGCAGAGGTACGGTATTCTGCCCTCCAGCCAGGACGAGTACGCGCTGGCAATTGACAAGGTGCGCTACGTGGGCGATCCCGTTGCCGCCGTGGCCGCTACCGATCCCGATATCCTCGACGAAGCGTTAGCGCTCATCAAGGTGGAGTACGAGGTGCTGCCCGCGCTGATGAGCATCGATGAAGCGCTGGCGCATCCCGAAGTCAAGATCAACGACGACGCACGTATCGGTAACATTCACAAGGCCGTCAACTATGAGTTCGGCGATGTCGAGGCTGGTTTCGCCGCCGCCGATTATGTGCGTGAGGACTGGATCTTCTACGAGGGCAATAATCACGCACCCATCGAGGCGCATGCCTGCGTCGCGCAGTGGGAACCCAACCCGAGCGATCCCGTCGGCGGCAAGCTCACGCTCTGGTCCTCGACGCAGACGCCGCACTACGTACACCGCGAGGTGAGCAAGGTGCTCAAGATCCCGCCCTCGCACCTGCGCGTCATTGCTCCCAGCATCGGCGGCGGCTTCGGTGGTAAGAGCGATCCTTTCTCGCACGAGATCTGTGCGTGTGAACTCGCGCGCCGCACGGGCCGGCCCGTCAAAATTACCTGCACGCGCGAGGAGGTCTTTTTGATCCATCGCGGGCGCCATCCCGTCAAGATGTGGATCAAGACCGGCGTCAAAAAAGATGGCACAATCACGGCGATGCATTTCCGCTCGTTCCTCGACGGCGGCGCCTACGGCTCGTATGGCGTGGCGACGACTTACTATACGGGCGTGTTGCAGCCAGTGACGTATAAGCTTCCCTGCTACAAATTCGAGGGTATGCGCCTCTTCACCAACAAGCCTCCCTGCGGTCCGAAACGTGGTCACGGCACGACGCAGCCGCGCTTTGCCGTCGAGGTGCACATGGATAAGATCGCCCACGACCTGGGCATCGATCCCATCGAACTGCGCCGCCGCAACCTTGTCGAGCCATACACCTACACCATCAACGGGCTGCGCATCACAAGTTGCGCGCTGGGCGAGTGTCTCGATCAGGTTGTCGAACGTTCGGGCTGGAACGAATTCCATGCCAGTAAGCAGCACCTGGCGGCCAGCAACGGTCATCCGCAGAGCGGGCCGGTCAAGCGAGGTATGGGCATCGCGGCCTCGACGTATATCTGTGGCGCCGGCAAGCCCATCTACTGGAACGATATGCCGCATTCCGCTGTGCAGATCAGGCTGGATCGTGGCGGCGGCGTGACCGTCTATTGTGGCGCAACCGATATCGGGCAGGGGTCAACGTCGATGCTTGCCTATATCGTCGCCGAAGAACTGGGCATCGAGCCGGAAGAGATCCATATGGAGACGGCTGATACCTCGCTCACACCTGTCGATCTTGGCTCGTATTCCAGCCGTGTAACCTTCATGGCCGGTAATGCCGCTATCGCTGCCGCGCGCAAGCTGCGTGAGCAGTTGTTCGCCGTAGCTGCCGAGCGCCTGCGCGTTCCCGTAGAGTATTTGCAGGCGGAGGGCGGCGCGATTTATGACGAGCGCAATCCTTCTGTGGCCCTGCCGTTTGTGCAGGCCATCCAGCTTGCCGAGGCGCGTTTCGGCGCGCTGGTCGCTGCCGGATCGTACAGGCCGCCGGAGGGTATCCACGGTGACTACAAGGGCGCCGGTGTTGGTCCCTCGCCCGCCTATTCGTATTCTGCGTGCGTGGCGCAGGTCGCGGTTGATGAGGAGACCGGCGAGGTGACTGTCGAGAAGCTCTGGCTGGCGCACGATATCGGGCAGTCTATCAATCCGCTGCTGGTGGCCGGCCAGGTCGAGGGCAGCGCGTATATGGGCTACGGCGAGGTGCTGATGGAGCAGCAGGTGTTCCGCAAGGGGCGGCACAAGATCCCGTCGCTGCTCGATTACAAGCTGGCGACAACGCTCGATACGCCCGAGATCGAGACGATCCTGGTGGAGAATCCTGATCGCGAAGGTCCGTTCGGAGCGAAGGAGGCCGGTCAGGGACCGCTGAACCCGGTTGGCCCGGCGATTGCCAATGCCATCTACGATGCCGTTGGCGTGCGGATCGACGAGACGCCGATCACAGCCGATAAGGTGCTGAAGGCGCTCCAGGCCAGGACGCCCGGTAAGGTCACGCGAGGAACGCCGCAGGTTAAGCCAGTCGCGGCGCCTGCCCCCTGGCCGTCGCGCCTGATCCAGTGGCAGCCCGCACAGACGCGCGTAGAGGGGCCAGATGAGGCTGACGCGCGCGTGCCCTCGGCGAAGAGCGTTCATGAAATACATGATGCCAGCGCCGCTGGCGCGGCTGCTGTGCGGTCAGGCGCCATGAGAGGAAAAGGAGCGAACTGATGTTACGACTGCCTCCATTCCGCTACCTGGCGCCGCGCAGCCTGGAAGATGCCGCGCGCATGTTGCAGCAGGAGGGCGAGCAGGCCATGCTCGTCGCCGGCGGCACGGACCTCTATCCCAACATGAAGCGGCGCCAGTTCACGCCCGCCGTGCTGATCGGCCTGCGCGGCATCAAAGCCTTGAAGGGCATCAGCGGCTCGCCCGAGCAGGGCTTTCGTATTGGCTCCGGCGTGACGCTGACGATGCTGGCCGGGCATCCGGCGCTCAATCAATGCTATCCGGCGCTGGCGCAGGCCGCCGGTTCCGTCTCGACGCCGCAACTGCGCAACATGGGCACCATCGGCGGCAACCTCTTTCTGGACACGCGCTGCAACTACTACAACCAGACCGAGTTCTGGCGCCATTCTATCGGTTATTGCATGAAGCGCGACGGCGATATCTGCCTGGTGGCGCCGGGCAGTCCGCGCTGCTGGGCCATCTCTTCGGCGGATACCGCGCCCGTGCTGGTCAGCCTGGGCGCGCGTGCGCGGCTGGTCAGCGTGCGCGGCGAGCGCGTCGTGGATGTGCGCGAACTCTTCCGCGACGATGGCATGCATCCCTATACGAAAGAGGCCGACGAGATCCTGAGCGAGATTATCCTGCCGCCGTCCGATGGATGGCGCAGCGTCTACTTGAAGCTGCGACGGCGCGGCTCCTTCGACTTTCCCATCCTGGGCGTCGCCGTGGCGCTGCGCACCGGTGTTGATGGCACGATCAGCGATGCGCGCATCACACTGGGCGCTGTCGCTTCACACCCCGTCGAGGCCACGGAGGCGGCGGCGCTGCTCATCGGCCAGAAGATCGATCAGCTCGCGCCCGAACTGCTGGAGAAGGTGGCGGCCAGCGCCTCTAGACGCTCCAAGCCGCTCGATAACGCCGACCTGACCATCAACTATCGCAAGCAGGTCACGCCGGTCTACGTTCGCCGCGCAATAAGCCAGCTTGCCGGAGGAGTCATGGGAGCGCGGTAGATTTATGTCATCCTGAGCCGGCCGCGAAGGAGCCGATGGTGGGCCGCAGATCCTTCGCGGCCGCTCAGGATGACATGCGGGGCGCTCAGAACAACATGTTTCCGCATGGATGACATGTTTCCGCATTAATGTAGGAAGGAACGATGCCCATATGTCAGAACTCGAAACGGCATCCCGTTCAGAAATTGAAGCACATCAGCTGGAGCGGCTGCAAGAAGGACTGGCGCGCATCCTGCCGCATAATCGCTTCTACTGGGAAAAATTTCGCGGGGATCCCGGCCTGAATGTCAATGGAGCCGTGACCATCGACAGCCTCGCAGATCTCACGCGCCTGCCCTTCACCACCAAGCGCGAGTTCGTCGCCGACCAGCAGGAGCATCCTTTATTTGGCACCAACCTCACCTATCCATTGAGCGCATATGTGCGTTTCCATCAGACATCGGGGACCGCTGGCCGCCCGCTGAAGATCCTCGATACGCAGGAAAGCTGGGACTGGTGGGCGCAGTGCTGGACAAGCGTCTACCGGGCGGCGGGGGTGAGCGAGAATGACATTGTGTTCCTGGCCTTCGGCTTCGGCCCGTTCATCGGCTTCTGGTCGGCCTACGAAGGCGCGAAGCTGCTCGGCGCGCTGACTGTGCCAGGGGGGAGCATGGATTCGCTGCAACGCCTGCGCGCCATGCAGGAGATAGGCGCGACGGTGCTCGTCTGCACGCCAAGTTACGCCCTGCGCCTGGCCGAGGTCGCGCGGGAGCATGGCATTGATTTGCCGTCGTCATCTGTACGTGTCACCATTCACGCGGGCGAGCCGGGCGCATCAATTCCGGCGACGCGCGAGCGTATCGAGCAGGCATGGGGGGCCAGAACTTACGACCATACCGGCATGACCGAGATGGG
>Ga0070740_10003649_pt1 | contig 16102 bp, 13 predicted proteins | sample Coa_R2_FD_67286 | JGI IMG/M metagenome (GOLD analysis project Ga0070740, IMG submission 67286) | Surface soil microbial communities from Centralia Pennsylvania, which are recovering from an underground coalmine fire - Coalmine... | ecosystem: Environmental > Terrestrial > Soil > Unclassified ... | reverse complement strand
GCAAGGGAAGCGTACGTCTTCGAAGTGGATTCATACAGCCCCAGCTCGACCACGGAGACGTAGGAGTTCGCCTGCTCCAGGTAATCCCAAAGCCGAAGCGAAGGCAGGCCGTTCTGGACGTCCACCAGCTCATCAAAGCAGTTGCGGAAGTGCACGAGCATCAGGTCGCCCTTGTGGCCGAGCAGCGAAAATGCTGCGCTGCGATTCTGTTCCAGGCCGGCCAGCGCCGCCGCGGCCTCCTCAATCATCCGGTTCCGGTCCGCCTGCGCCAGCGCCCGCCAGGCCGCCCAACGGACCCGCAGCATCTGGTGCAGCACGCTCGCCCCCTCAATCGTCAGCGGGACCGGAGGCATTTCATCGATAGGATGCATGTCCACTAAACTATCGCAGAACCAACGTCGCGGGGAACATCCGCGGCGCCGTGGTAATCTAAAATATCAATGCATCCAGATACCCATCTGGTCATTCAGCTTCAATCCCTAGATCAGAAAATCGCGGCGCTAGAGAAGGAGATCGCCGCACTTCCGAAACACATCGCCGCGATCGAGAAGACGCTCGAAGCGCATCTCCGCCGCCTGGAAGCGGATAAGGCCGCTCTCGCCGCAAATCAAAAGGACCGGAAAAAACTGGAAGGCGACATCCAGATGCATGAGCAGAAGATCTCCAAGCTCAAGGATCAGATGCTGAGCGCCAAAACCAACGAGCAGTATCGCGCCTTTCAAAACGAGATCGACTACATCCAGAAGGAGATTCGGGCCGCTGAGGACCGGATTTTGGAGCTCTTGACCGAGTCCGAGCCCCTGGACGCCAATGTCCGGAAAGCCGAGGCTGCGCTGAAGGAAGAAAAACAGCACGTCGAATCCGAAAAGAACAAGGCGCGAGAGCGCACGGCCGCCGACCAGAAGCAGCTCGAGCAGCTCCGCGAGGAGCGGAAACAATCCGCCGCCAAACTTCCCGCCTCTACGCTGAACACCTATGACCGCGTCCGGAAGAAATGGCACGGCGGCACCGCGGTGGCGGAGGCCGTCGGAGGCCGCTGTTCGGCGTGCCAGATCGTGATCCGGCCGCAGTACCTGCAGGATCTCAAGCGGGGCGAGCAGATCATGCTGTGCGAAAGCTGCGGGCGTTTCCTCTACTACAACCCGCCCGTAAACGTCGAAGACGGCACTCGCCTGGCGATGTAACCCCGCGGGTGTGTTCCGCCCGCGGCCGGCAAGACGTGCCGCCCTACTTCAACTGAATATTGTGAACCCGCAGGATGCTGCCCGTCGCCAGCTCGAACGCAGCGACCGCCTTCCCCAGATTCGATTCGGCCTGCCGCTCCACGCTCCGGGCTGTGATCATGTCCGCCTGCCGCTGCTGGACCAGAAATAGCGTCGAGGTCCCTGCGCGGAACTGCCGCTGCTCGCTCGCATACTGTTCTTCCGCCGATTGGCGGGCGACGATCGCGGATCCCAGGATGGCCTTCGCGGATTCCACGGCCTGCATCCCGTTCCGCACGCTGGCCTCGATCTGCTCTTCCACCTGCTGCCGCTGATCGTTGATGCGGCGGGCCTCCACCAGGGAACTGGCGAGGCTGGCTTCTGCAGTGCGATTCCGCAGCGGCATTGAGATGCGAAGCTGCACTTCGGTCGTGGGAAAGTTGTTGCCGAACAGCAGACTGGCGGACTGGCCGTATCCGCCGGTGAATCCGGGAGGAACGCTGCTGCCGCCGAACGACGCCACCGGCAGCGCCGGCAGCCCCGCCAGCGTAGAAAGCTGATTGACCTGCTGGAACAAGCCGGTGAACGCGCTAAACGGATTCGGCCCCACCGGCGCCTGCGCGCCCGCGAGTCCCGCGTTGGTGTGCGTCGCGATCAGATCCACCTGCGGCTTGGTTTGCTCCCGGTAATAGTGCACGTCCGCGCGATTGATCTGGTCGGAAATGTGGACCTGCGCGAGTTCCGGACGGTTCGCCAGCGCCTCCGTGATCGCGTCGGTCAAGGTCACCAGCGGCGGCTCCACGTTTACGGCCGTCGTGGGGATCAGAGCCGCCGACCACAATGGATCCGACCGGTCGGGCAGAATCAGGACCTTCAGTGCATTCTCCGCGGCGGTCAGGGCCTGTTGCGCGTTGTAGGCATTGATCTCGAAGGTGGCAAGCTGGCGCTGCGCAGCCACCACGTCGATCGGAGCGAGAATCCCCTGCATTTCCTGCCTTCGGTTGCTCTCGTCCTGCTCCCGCCCGATGCGCACCGCCTCCACCTGAACTTCCAGGTTCCGGTACGCGTACAACAGATCCCAATAGGCTTGCTCGGTTTGCGCCACGATTTGCATCACGCGCTGCCGGAACTGCTCATCCGAGAGCGCCTGATTCCGTTTGGCCACCTCGACTCCGTGCCGGCCGGAGTCATAGCGCAGCCCGCGCCACAACGGCTGCGTGAAGATCGCATTCAGGGAAGTCGGATATTGCGGGCTCAGCGTGGCGAAGGTGTTGTTGGTCGAAACGCGCGAAGACGAGTAATCCACTTGCAGGGTCGCGCCGGTCCAGGGCAGGGAAAACGTCAACTGCGGATCGCCCAGCGCGGTGCGGTTTGTCAGCGCTCCCGTCGGAGAACCGCCCAGCGTGGATGCCACCGGCGTAATCGCCTTTTGATAATAGAGGTTCGCCCCAATGCGCGGATCGTAGGCGCCTTTGGCCGCCAGAACGTTATAGAGCGTCTTGGCTTGGTCCACCCGCGCGGAATCGATATCCTTGTTGTTCGCCAGCGCCATGGCGAGCGCAGAATCCAGTGTGAGCTGCGCGTCGACAAACACTCCGATGCGCGGCGGCAGCACGAAGGGCCGCTCGGGCGGAACGGTCGCGCCTTGCTGGCAGAAGGCAAGAGAAGCGGTAGCTGCACACGCAGCGAGTATGGGTGTACGCATGGTAGATTTCGAAGCCGCAACCGGAAAAGGCCGCGTATTATTCGGACAACACTTCTTCGCGAGCCGGGCTCACGCTCTTCCGGCGCCGCAGGAATCCCGGCAGCCTGAAATCCTCGAACAGTGAATAGAACACCGGCACGGCCAGCAGCGTCAGCAGCAGGCACAGAGACTGCCCGCCCACCACCAGGACGCCGATGGACCGGTTCGTCGCGGCTCCGCTGCCGCTCGAAAACACCAGCGGCAGCATGCCCGCCACCAGCGCCATGGTGGTCATCAGAATCGGCCGCAGCCGGTCGCGGTTTGCCTGCACAATCGCTTCATGCCTGTCCATCCCCTTCGCACGCAGGCCGTTCGTATGGTCGATTTGCAGGATCGCGTTCTTCTTCACGATGCCAAACAGCAGTAATAGCCCCAGCCCCGAAAAGACGTTGACCGTCTGCCCCGTAGCCCACAGCGAGAAGATGCCAAACGGGATCGCCAGGGGCAGGCTGATCATGATCGTCAGCGGATGCAGGAAGGATTCGAACTGCGCCGCCAGCACCATGTACATGAAGATGAACGTCAGCGCGATGGCCAGCACGAAGTAATAGGCGGTCCTTCCCAGTTCCTTCGATTGCCCCGCCGTGGCCGTGCCATAGCCTGGCTCCATATGCAAATCCTCGGCGAACTGTTTCACCTTCGCCAGCACATCCGCCTGCGACCCGCCCGGCAGCACGTTGGCATTGATGCTTACCTGCCGCTGCCGGTTCAGCCGGTCGATGCTCGAAGGGGCCGTGCCCGGCTTCACGCGCACCACCTGGTCCAGAGTCACCGATCCCACTTTGCTCGAAGCGATAATTAACTGATTCAGCGCCGCGGTATTGGTCCGGAACTGCTGCGCGGCGCGCAGCCGCACGTCGTACAACTCCCCGCCCGACGGAAAATTCGACACTACGGTGCCCGCGATGAGCGTGTTCAACGCCTGTGCGACGTCCGACACGCGAACCCCCAGGTCCGCCGCCCGCTGCCGGTCGATTTCCACCCGCAGCTCTGGCTTGCCGTACACCAGGGACGTATCCACGTCCACCACCTTCGGGATGGTCTTCATCTTTTCGGCGAGCTGCTGGGAATAAAATGCGAGCTTGTCCAGATCGGGCCCTGTCACCGCGAACTGAATGTCGTAATTCGCCCAGCCCGTTCCACCCGCGCTGTTGTTCGCTAACCCGACCGCCGTGCGCAAATCCTGCGGATAATTTCGCAGAATGTCCCGGGCGCGGATCATCAGGTCCTGCTGCGATAGATTTCGGGTGCCGATGGGCGTCAGCTTCACGTAGATCGAAGCCGAGTTCACCGCCTGGTCGCTGCCGCTGCCCACCGAAGTCAACGTGTCGGTCACGTACGGCAAGGCGCGGATATCGCGCGCGATGCGCTCCGCGATCGTCGTGGTCGCCGCGAGGGAAGTCCCTTCCGGCGCGCGCAGCGTGACCTGAAACTCGCTGCGGTCGTCCACCGGAGTGAAGCTCTTGCCCACGACCATAAACAACGGCACGATGCTTAGGATCACGATCACGCTCACCGCCACCATCGTTTTGCGGTGCGCCAGCGCCCATTCGAGCATCCGGGTGTAGTGCCCATCCAGGAAGCGGAACAGCGGCGATTGCTTGGAGGTCTTCTTCGCTGTCCCCGGCGGGGGAACCTTGATGAATCGCGAACTCAGCATCGGCGTCAGCGTAAAGGACACCAGCAGCGACACCGCGATCGCGAACGACGCCGTGAAACCGAACGAACTCATGAACCGCCCCACGATTCCGCCCATGAATCCGATCGGCAGGAACACCGCCAGCAGCGACAGAGTGGTCGCCATCACCGCCAGCCCGATTTCCTTCGTGCCTTCCATCGCCGCGATAAACGGGCGCATGCCTTTTTCTTCGATGAAACGGTAGATATTTTCGAGCACGATGATGGCGTCGTCGATCACGATGCCCACCATCAGCGTCAGCGCCAGCATCGTGATCTGGTTCAGCGTGAATCCCATCGCGCCCATCAGAGCGAACGTCGAAACGATGGAGGTGGGAATCGCGATCGCGGCGATCAGCGTGGTGCGCCAGTTCGCCAGAAACACGAAAATGATCAACGCCGCGAACAGGCTCCCCTCGATCAGGTGATGCTGAATCGTTCTTACCGCGGCTTCGATGAACACCGACTGGTCGTTCACCAGTTGGATCTTGATGTCCTGCGGCAGGGTCTTCTGTAATTCCGCCAGCCGGGCCTTAACCTCGTGCGCGGTGTTCACCGTGTTGGTGCCGGACTGCTTCTGCACCACGAGCGTCACGGCCGGCTGGGCGTTCAGCCGGGCCGCCGTCTCGGGCTCTTCCGTGCTATCTTCCGCGTGGCCGATGTCTTTCAGCTTCACCACGTAAGGCCCACGCGAGATAATCGAAATTTCGTTGAACTGCCGCGCGTCCAGCACGCGCCCCAGCGTCCGGACCGTCAGTTCACGGGCGCCTTCCGTCACGCTGCCCGCCGGCAACTCGATGTCCTGATTCCGCAGCGCATTCGCCACGTCGGCGACCGACAGGTTGTAGGCGCGCATTTTCTCCGGATCCACCCACACCCGGATTTCGCGCTTCAGCCCGCCGACCAGCTCCACTTGCCCAACGCCGGGAATATTTTCCAGCCTCTGCTTAATCCGCTTGTCCGCGATCTCTGTCACGTCGCGCAGCGGCCGCGGCGCCGATACTGCGATCTGGATAATCGGCTGCGCGTCCAGGTCGATCTTCTGGATCACCGGGGCTTTGGCTGTCTCGGGCAGATCCGGCTGTGTGATGCTGACTTTGTCCCGAACCTCCTGCGCCGCTACGTCGCCGTTCTTCTCCAGATTGAAGGTGATCATCACCCGCGACAGGCCTTCCACCGACGTGGATCGCAGCTCGTCGATTCCGCTGATGGTGTTCACCGCGTCCTCGATGCGCTTGGTGATCTCTGTCTCGACGTCTTCCGCGCTGGCGCCCGGATTGGCAATTGTCACCGAAACCGTAGGAAAATCCACCTTCGGCAGCAGGTCCACGTTCAGGCCGAAATACGCAAACACGCCCACCACGGTCAGCGCCAGCACCAGCATGGTGGCGAACACCGGGCGGCGGACGCACAGTTCCGCGAGTTTATGCATGCGCCGCCTCCGGTTGCACTTGCCAAGCCTGCGTGACCGTCACCGTCTGGCTGTCGTACAGGTCCTGCAAGTGGCTGGTCGCGACCACCGCGTCCGGCCCGATCCCGGAAAGAATGCGCACCATGCCGCCCTCCGCTTCGCCCAACTGCACTACCGCGACATGGGCCTTTCCGTCACGAATTACGAACACCTGCGACGAATTCGTGCTCGCGTCGGTGAGGATCGCCTCCCGCGGCACGAAGATTCCCTGTTCGCTTCCCGGCAGCGCGATGCGCGCGGTGGCGAACATCCCCGGCTTCAGAGCCAGATCCGCATTGGCGAACTCCGCCCGTACGGTGAACGTTCGCGAGTTGGGGTCCACCGCGGGATTGATGGCTACAACCCGGCCCTGAAAATCGCGATTCGGATATCCGGCGACGTTGGCGGTCACCGTGAGGCCGACCTTTACCTGCGGCGAGTTCGCCTCGGCCACCTGCAACTCCAGCTTGATGGGAGTGAGGCGCACAATCGTCGCGATCTTGGATTTCGTATCGACGTATTCGCCCGCCGCCACCGGCCGCGCGCTCACATAACCGGCGAACGGCGCGCGAATCTGCGTGTCCGCCAGCGCTTTCTGCGCCATCGCGAGCGCGGCCTTAAAGCCCTCCAGCGAGGCGGTTTGCGTAGCCACGCCCTGGTAATTCTGCCGGGCCGCGTTCAACGTCGCCTCGTATTGCTGCCGCGCCGAATTGGCCTGCGCCTCGGCCGTCTCCGCCGAAGTACGGGCCTTCTCATAGGCGCTGCGCGAGACGTCGCCGCTGTTCACCAGGCTCTCGTACCGGTTCGCGTCCGCACGGGCCTGCTTGGCCTGCGCCAGCGCGGATTCGTACGCCGCCTTGGCGGAAAGCACTTCCGGAACGTCATTCGGATCGAACTTCTGATTCTCCGCCAGCCCGATCTTCGATTCCGCCTGCCGGACCGCCGCTATCGCCTGCTGCTGCGCTGCTTCCGCCTGCTGGAGCCGGAGTTTCGCGTCACGATCGTCCAGCCGCGCGATGACCTGCCCCTGCGCCACGAAGCTGCCCACGTCCACAGGCGTCTCCACTATGACCCCGCTGGTTTCCGGCGCGACATCCGAGGAGTCCTGCGCGATGAAACTTCCCGTTGCCTGTACGCTCGCTGAGACCTGGCGGACGGTGACGCGCACGGTGGTGATCGCGGGAGTCGCGGCCGCCTGCGGGGCGGGCGCTGCCGATTTCGCCTCCGCATTCGAGCGGGAGCGGTTACACGCCCCCGCAATTGCGGCGGCGACCGCTACAGCGGCGATGGCGATTTTCCTGCTCATTTTCGCCCTCGTTTCGTGTTGTTCCGTATGCCGTCCAGCGCAAGCGCCGCGAATTCGTCTGCGATCTGGTCGTCGCTCATGGTCAGCCCCGGGACGCTAAACACGTTCTTTATCGTGGCGTAATGCACCGTCGCCGAGATCAAAAACAGCACGGCCACGCCTGCGTCGCACTCGCGGAACGCGCCTTCTTTCTGCCGCTGTTCGAAATAGCCGCGCAGAAACTCGAACGTCGGCCAGCCCAGCCGCTCGTGAAACAGATCGGCCAGCGCGTGCCCGTCCAACGAGGCGAACTGCATCAGGCGGTGAAACGGTGTGTTCTCGCGGAACGATTTCAGGATCTGGGCCACCAGGCAGCGCAGGAACGCGCGGTCGTCGCGCCGCTCCGCCAGGTCCCGCATCTGCGCCATCCATTCTTCGGCGCCGCTTTCCTGCTGTTGCTCGTCCAGGATCGCGCGGTACAGGTCTTCCTTGGTGGCGAAATGGCGGAATAGAATCGCTTCGCTGACGCCGCACGCCGCGGCGATGTCCCTGGTGCGCGTGCCGCTGAATCCATGCCTCGAAAACAGATCCACCGCGGTGCGGATCAACTGCCGGCGCCGGTCGTCAGAGGAGAGCCTTCGCCGGTCGGCGCCTTGCGCGACAGCCGGAGCCATGCTCGGTTGCAAGCCCATAAGTGAGTACTCACTAGTATAATCGCGCTGTGCCGCCCCCGCAACCGGCTCGGTTCCAGATGGATCTTTTTTCTATGACTTTTGCGCCTTCGGCCGGCGCATCTCGATCACCGGGATCAGTGAGTGGGTGGGCTCGGGCGCGACTGGCCGGGTGCGCTGGGTGATCTCCGTGTTTAGGCTGGAGACGAACTGCTCGATCTGCTTTTGCATCTCCTCCATTTTTTCGCGCATATTCAGAATGATCTCGACGCCGGCCAGGTTCACGCCCAGATCGCGCGTCAACTTGAGGATCACTTCCAGCCGCTCCAGGTCCTGATCGGTATAAAGCCGCGTGTTGCCTTCGCTGCGCGACGGCTTCAACAGCCCTTCGCGCTCATACAAGCGCAGCGTCTGCGGGTGGATCTGGTACTGCTCGGCCACCGCCGAGATCATGTACGCCGCTTTGGTCCGCTTGTTTGCCATAGCTCGCCTCTTTAGAGCTGGCTCCAGATTTCCGCGCGCGGATCGTCCGGATGAAGCTGTCCATACTCCCGCAGCAGTTCCTTCGTTCGCTCGTCCTGAACCACGGGCGCCTGCACGTCCACCTCGACGATCTGATCGCCGCGCTTGCCGGTGCGCGAATTCAGCACGCCCTTTTCGCGCAGGCGGAATTTCTGGCCATTCTTGGTGCCCTGCGGGATTTTCAGCAGCGCGCGGCCGTCGATGGTCGGCACTTCGATCTTCGCTCCCAGTCCCGCTTCGTCGATGCGCACAGGAACGTGAATCTCGATGTCGTCGCCTTCGCGGTGAAAGAACGGGTGCGGTTCCACGCGCAGCGTGATGTACAGATCGCCCGCCGGTGCGCCGAGCGTGCCCGCGTTGCCTTTACCCGCGACCCGCAAACGCGAGCCCTGCTGCGCTCCCGGCGGAATCCGCACGTCCACCGTTTCGGTGGTGGAGACGCGCCCGTCGCCGCCACAATGGGTGCACTTGTTCCTCAGCCGCCCGGCGCCGTCACAGCGCGGGCAGGTCAGGCTGAACCGCATCGCGCCGGCTTGCTGCGTCACGTTTCCGCTGCCGTTGCATTCCGGGCAGATCATATTCGAGCCGCTCCGGCCGCCGGTGCCGTTGCACACCGGACAGGTTTCCTGGCGCGAGATGTTCAGGCGGACTTGCGTCCCCCTGATGGCCTGCCAGAAATCGATGCTCAAGCCATATTCGAGATCCGAGCCCTTCTGCGGTACAGCTCCCGCCTCCTCCTCGTGGGAGCGGCTGAACCACTGGTTGAAAATGTCCTGAAAATTCGGAGAGCCCGCCGATCCGCCGGCCGCCGAGGAGCGGGCGCCGCGGGTAAACATATCGGAAAAGTCGAAGCCGCCGAAACCCATGCCGGCGCCGCGAGCCCCCGCGCCCGCGCCCGGCATGCCGTTTTCCGAATAGAAGCCCACCTGGTCATACATCTGCTTCTTCTTCGGATCGCTCAAGACGTCATAGGCCTCCTGGACCTTCTTGAACCGCTCTTCGGCGGCCTTATCGCCGGGGTTCAGATCGGGGTGATGTTTACGCGCAAGTTTTCTGTAGGCCTTGCGGATCTCCTCCGCGCTGGCGGATCGCTCCACCCCGAGGATCTGATAGTAATCCTTCTGCGCCATAGTTCGAACCTGCTCCCTCACGGTCGCGGCTCAGAGATCGCGCGGCCCAGAATAAACCGTCCGAGCCGCGCGCAAACCAGCGGTTACTTCTTCTCTTCCACGTCAACGAACTCCGCGTCCACCACGTTGTCTTTCGGCTTGGAAGCGCCGTCGCCGCCCGGCGCCGCGCCCGCTCCCGGACCGTGGCCGCCCGCGCCGCCCGCCGCTGAAGATGCTTTGTACATCGCCTCCGCCAGCTTGTGGCTGGCTTGAGTGAGGTTGTCGATCGCCCGATTGATCTCGTCGACCGAACCGCCGTCCATCGCCTTCCGGGCCGCGCCCAGAGCGTCTTCGACGTTTTTCGCGTCCGTGTCGCTAATCTTGTCGCGATGGTCCTTCAGCATCTTTTCGACCTGATAGACCATCGAGTCGGCGCGGTTGCGAGCCTCGATTTCGTCCTTGCGCTTGCGGTCCTCCGCCGAATGGGCTTCGGCGTCCTTGGCCATCTTGTCCACTTCCTCCTTGCTCAGGCCGGAAGACGACGTAATGGTGATCTTCTGCTCGTTATTGGTCGCCTTGTCCTTCGCCGTGACATTCAGGATGCCGTTGGCGTCGATATCGAAGGTCACCTCGATCTGCGGGATGCCGCGCGGGGCGGGCGGAATGCCCACGAGCTGGAACACACCCAGCAGGCGGTTATCGCGCGCCATGGCCCGCTCGCCCTGGTAGACTTTGATCTCCACTGAGGTTTGCGAATCGGCCGCCGTCGAGAAGATCTCGCTCTTGCGCGTAGGAATCGTCGTATTACGATCGATGAGTTTGGTGAATACGCCGCCCAGCGTTTCAATGCCGAGCGACAGCGGCGTCACGTCCAGCAGCAGCACATCCTTGACTTCGCCGCCCAGCACGCCGCCCTGCACCGCTGCGCCCACCGCCACCACTTCGTCGGGGTTCACGCTGCGGTTCGGCTCCTTGCCGAACAGGTTGCGGACCATCTCCTGAACCTTCGGGATACGCGTCGTGCCGCCCACCAGAACCACTTCGTCGATCTGCGAAGGCTGCACATTGGCGTCCGCCATTGCCTTCTTGCAAGGCTCGATCGAGCGGTCCAGAATATCCGCCACCATCTGCTCGAACCGCGCCCGGGTCAGCTTGATCGTCAGGTGCTTCGGCCCGCTGGCGTCGGCTGTCAGGAACGGCAGGTTGATTTCGGTTTCGAGCAGCGTCGAAAGCTCAATCTTGGCCTTCTCGGCGGCTTCCTTCAGCCGTTGCAGCGCCATCTGGTCGCGAGAAACGTCTATGCCCTGATCGCGCTTGAACTCCTGGATCAACCAGTCGATGATGCGCTGGTCGATGTTGTCGCCGCCCAGGTGCGTGTCGCCGTTAGTGGACTTGACCTCGACGACGCCGTCGCCCACCTCGAGGATCGAGATATCGAACGTACCGCCGCCGAAGTCATACACGGCGATAGTCTCGTTCTTCTTCCGGTCGAGTCCGTAGGCCAGCGCCGCCGCCGTAGGCTCGTTGATGATGCGCATGACTTCCATTCCGGCGATTTTGCCCGCGTCCTTGGTCGCCTGCCGCTGCGCATCGTTGAAGTAGGCCGGCACTGTGATCACGGCCTTGGTCACCTTCTCGCCCAAATAAGCCTCTGCCGCTTCCTTCAGTTTGCTGAGGATCATCGCGGAGATTTCAGGCGGAGAATATTTTTTCCCGCCGATTTCCACGCGAGCGTCGTTATTCTCCCCGCGAACCACTTTGTACGGAACCAGCTTGATCTCTTCCGTGACCTCGTCATAACGCCGCCCCATGAACCGCTTGATGGAGTAAATCGTGTTCTCGGGATTCGTCACCGCCTGGCGTTTGGCGACCTGCCCAACCAGGCGCTCCCCGCTTTTTGCAAATCCGACGACCGACGGAGTCGTCCGGCCGCCTTCCTGATTCGGGATCACGACGGGTTGGCCGCCCTCCATCACTGCAACCACTGAGTTGGTCGTCCCTAGATCGATACCGATTATCTTGCTCATTTTGTAAATCCTTCCAAGGAATGTTGTCCGTCCGCGGCCTATTTAGCCTGTCTCCATTATGTGATCTTAGTGGCCGAGTGTCAACTTTTGGATGCGGTGGGTACCGGAGAGGATTCAAAAGCGGCTAGGGCTGCTGGACGAAGCCAATCCCTAACTCAAAGGTGCGTAGGCGCTTATGGAAATCTGGCAGCGTTCGGCGAAATTTAACAGGTCCGTGCGGTCGAGCAGAAGGGTACGGCCGGCATCCACCGCTAGGGCTGTGGAGCCAGTCTCGGCCATCACCTTAATCGTTTCGGGACCGATCACGGGCACGTCGAACAAGAGATGGCGCCGTCGGCCTGAGGCTTTGACCAGCCGCAGCGGTTTGCCTTCCACCAGCGCAGCGGCGCGGCGCAGCATGGCGTCGGTGCCCTCCATGGCCTCGACCGCCACGCAGGCCCGGTCGGCGATGGCCACACTCTGGCCAATATCGTGGGCCGAAAGAGCCGCGGCGATGCGCCGGCCGTAGTCCAGATCGCGGGTCTCTTCGGAGGTCGGCTTGCGGCGGGTGAGGACCCCTTCGGGGGCCAGCAGATGCTTCAGGAGCAACGTGGAATCGGCCAATGTAATCCCTTCATCTGCAAGAACTTTTTGAATGCCCCCGATGAGCGCGTCCGTATTTTTCGTCTCGAGCGAAGCCAGCAGCTTCACCAGCCTCCAATCCGGCACGATCGACGAGAAGATTTTCGCGTGTTTGACCTGGCCGCACATCATGACTTGCGAGATGGACTCGCGGCGGCAGATCTCGATCAGCTTGCCAAGCGCGCCGAGAGAGATCCAGTGGCAGCGCGCGGCCAGCTTTTCCACCTCGGGCGAGGCCTCCTCTTTGATGGCGATGGCCACGACGTCCAGCCCGGACTGGCGCGCGGCTGCGAGGGCCAGAAGGGGGAACCGGCCGTTACCGGCGATGAGGCCGTAGGTCATTTGATGACGCCGCGGCTGGACTCCTCGATAAAGGCGAGGAGTTCCCGGATTTCTTCGGACGAAGGAAGTTCTTCGCGAATGCGCGCCACGGCCTGCGACGTGTTCAGGCCGGAACGCGTAAGCAGGCGCAGAGCCTTCTGGAGAGTCTCGATCTGGCCGGGGGTGAAGCCGCGCCGCTCCAGGCCGGTGGAGTTGGTTCCGAAGACCTTCACCTCGCGCGCGCTCACGGTCATCGAAAACGGGAGTACATCCTGGGTGATCACGCTATAGCCGCCGATGATGGCGTGGCGGCCGACGCGGCAGAATTGATGAATCGCGCTGCCCGCGCTGACGACTGCCCAATCGCCGATAGTGACGTGCCCTCCGATGGTGGCCGCATTTGCGAGCACGGTGTGGCTGCCGACATGGACATCGTGCGCGACGTGGACGTAGGCCATCAGCAGATTGTCGTCGCCCAGCGAGGTGAGCTTGCCGCCGCCTTCCGTACCGCGATGAATGGTGACGAATTCGCGGACGCGGTTGCGGTGGCCGATGCGCGTGGCGGAGCGCTCGCCCTTGTACTTTAAGTCCTGCGGGGCGGCGCCGACGGTCGAATAAGGGAAGAAGACATTGTCCTCGCCGATTTCGAGCGGGCCTTCCAGAAAAACGTGGGCCTTGAGCTCGGTCCTCGCGCCGATTTCGACATCCGCGCCCACAATGCAATACGGTCCGATCTGAGCAGAGGCGGCGACGCGGGCTTGAGGATCGACGATGGCCGTGGGATGGATCGGCACTGAATCTGATCAGTCCACTTCGGTGCGGTCGGCGAGCTTGCAGAGCATCTCCGCTTCGGCGACGACGTTGCCGCCGACGCAGGCGGTACCGAACATTTTCGCCACCGTGGCTTTGCGCTTTCCGACTTTCATTTCGATCCGGAGCTGATCGCCGGGGCGGACGGGCCTGCGGAATTTCGCCTGCTCCACTGCAGCCAGCAGGACGAGTTTGCGGGAGCGGTCCGGGATCTGGCTGAGCACCAAAACCCCGGCGACTTGCGCCATGGCTTCCACAATCAGGACTCCGGGCATGACCGGAAATTCCGGAAAATGACCGTTAAAAAACGGTTCATTTATCGTGACGCTTTTGATGCCGACAATGCGTTCCTCTTCCATTTCTTCGATGCGGTCCACCAGCAGCATGGGATAGCGGTGCGGCAGGATTTCGCGGATCGCTTGAATGTCCATTGGGGGCATGAGGCGTGTGTCCCGCTATTATAACAGGGGTGGACCCCATTCTCCGTTACACACGTTCAAAACAAAAAGAGACCATCGCGTTGATTCGCGAATTCGTGGAGTGCGAATCCCCGAGCGGCGATGCCGCCGCCGTGAACCGCTTCGTGGATCTGCTGGCGGAGCGCGCGGGCGGGATGGCGAGAGTGCGGAAGATCCAGGCTGGCGCGGGCTTCGGAAAAATTCTACGGTGCGAGTTCCGCCTGCCGGGTCCGGCGAAACGGGACGGGCAGGTGCTGGCCCTGGGGCACTCGGACACGGTTTGGCCTCTGGGCACGCTGCACTCGATGCCATTTCGCAAGGCGCAGGGAAGGCTGTGGGGGCCGGGGGTGTTCGACATGAAGGCAGGGCTCGCATTTTTCTTGACGGCGATGCGGGCGCTGCGCGATCTGGAGATTCCGGTGCGCCGCCGCGTAGCGCTGCAAGTAAATCCGGACGAGGAGGTGGGAAATCCGGTGTCGAAGGGCGCGACGGAGGAAGCCGCCAGGCAGAGCGCCGCAGTGCTGGTGCTGGAGCCGGGCACGGGGCTCGAAGGGAAGTTGAAGACCGCGCGCAAGGGCGTGGGCGATTACCGGATCGCGGTGCGCGGCCGGGCCTCGCACGCGGGCGTGGATTTTTCGGCTGGCGCAAACGCGATCGTCGAGATGGCCCGCCAGATCGAGCGCGTGGCGGGGTTCACGCGGCTGAAGCGGGGAATTACGGTGAGCCCGGGGGTGATCCGGGGCGGGACGCGAAGCAACGTGATCGCGGCGGAATGTTCCGCCGAAGTGGACGTGCGCGTGCCCCGCGCGGCGGACGCGCGATACCTGGAGCGGCAGTTCGGCTCGCTGAAGCCGTTCGATAAACGTTGCACCGTGGAAGTGACCGGCGGGCTGAGCCGGCCGCCGCTGGAGCGCTCGGCGGGCGTGCGGAGATTATTCGGGATCGCGAAGGGGCTGGCGGCGGAGCTGGGCGTGGCTCTGGAGGAATCGGCCACGGGCGGAGGCTCGGATGGAAATTTCACGGCGGCGCTGGGCGTGCCGACTCTGGACGGGCTCGGGGCGGTGGGGGAAGGGGCGCACGCCGCGAACGAAAGCGTGCTGGTGAATCGCATCGCGGACCGAACCGCGCTGCTGGCGAAGCTGGTGGCGGCGGTGTGAGGGGCTCGGAGAGCGTTACGCCATAATCCGCGAGCCACCTTTCAAGACTCGCGCGCGAAGCGCAGACGATCTGCCCTCCGGTAAATCGGACGTCGCCGGTCACCTCGTGGAGAACAAACCCAGGAGGGACGAAGGCATCGGCTTCGGCGGCGGAATCGAACTCGGCTTCAGCCAATCGCAGGCCCTCCAGGACGCCTTCGAAGACGTCGATGCCCAGAGGCGGGACGCTGTAGCGAACCTTGCGGAGCATCTTTCCGGGGAGCTGAGACAGCAGGCCAAACTCGGGCTCCGTGAGGTAGATCGTGGTGATCAGTCCCTGTTGCGCTCCGCCGCCTGCGGTAGGCAGCTTTTGCGTGAGCTTGAAGACGGTCCCGCGATCTTCATCGGTCTGGCGGCGCAGACGGAGGAGCGTGCCGTCCTGGTAACGGTCCGTGATGTGGCGGGTGCGCACGATGTCCTGCGTTGGAAACGTGTCGACCAGGAACCGCCGTTCCCGCTCGATCCGCGCGAATTTGTGCGGCCGCATCCCATCATTCTTGCCACAAGCGCCGTTCCCATGCCAGCCGGGCTGTAACGCCGGAAACCGAGGGTATAGAATGGCCGTCTAACGGGCTTATGCAGTTGAGAAGTACCCTCGCCCTGGGAGCGATCGTTTTTGCCTGCTCCGCATCCGGACAAAGCATTCCCCTGGCGGTGCCCGCGGGCGTCCCGCTGCGGCTGTACCTGACCAAGAAAATTTCGAAGAAGGCCGGCGCTCCGGTCGAAGCGAAAGTGCTGGAGCCGGTCTACGCCTTCGATCACCTGGTGATTCCCGAAGGCGCGCAAGTGCTGGGTCAGGTCACGCAGGTGAAAGCGGTTTCCAAAGCCGACCGGACGCGCGCGATCCTCGGCGGCGATTTTACGCCGCTGCACACGGCGCTGATCGAGTTCACCACGCTGGCGCTGCCGGACGGCAGGAAGATGGAGCTGCACACGGTGGCGAATCCGGGGTTGACCACGCTGGTGCCCGCGCATCCGGCGAGGTCCCGGCAGGCTCCGGCGAGCCCCA
>Ga0070740_10003648_pt1 | contig 16102 bp, 10 predicted proteins | sample Coa_R2_FD_67286 | JGI IMG/M metagenome (GOLD analysis project Ga0070740, IMG submission 67286) | Surface soil microbial communities from Centralia Pennsylvania, which are recovering from an underground coalmine fire - Coalmine... | ecosystem: Environmental > Terrestrial > Soil > Unclassified ... | reverse complement strand
ACGATGCCGGACTGTCTGAATGCCGCCAACGAAGAACTGGTGGCGGGCTTTTTGGCCGGCCGGATCCGCTTCGTGGAAATTCCCCGTCATATCGAGACCGTGATGGGACGCCATCATGGAGGTCCGGCGCGCACCCTGGAAGACGTGCTGGAAACCGATGGCTGGGCGCGGGCCGCCACTCGTGAGCTGATGAGGTAATGGTGTACGGGGGAAAAGAATGGGACAGCAGAGTTGACGTGGTATGTCGTGTTGTCCTTTTACATTTTTTTGTCGCTCGCTTCTGAATGCTCGACGCGCACATAAATCATCGACCGCAAAGTGCCCAACCGCACAATCCCAATGACGGTCAGGTCACTCTTGAGCAGGCGTACGAATACTGCGCGCGGCTGGCGCGTTCGCATTACGAGAACTTCACTATTGCGTCGTGGCTGATGCCGCGCGCGATGCGTCCCCACATGCACGCGATTTATGCCTACGCGCGCATCGCCGACGACTTCGCCGACGAGGAGCACGACCTGGCCAGGCTGGATCAATGGGAGCATGAGCTTGACCTTGCCTATGCCGGCGCACCGCGCCATCCGGTGTTCGTCGCGTTGGCCGACACGGTGCGGCGCTTCAACATTCCGCGCCAGCCCTTTACCGACCTGCTGCGGGCGTTCCGCTCTGACGTCGATTTTCAAGGCTTCGAGACAATCGACGAGCTGATGGAGTACGCGCGCTATTCGGCCAATCCGGTGGGGCGGCTGGTGCTCTACCTGTTCGGTTTTGGCGACGCGCGCCGCCAGGAGCTGTCCGACCGCATCTGCAGCGGTCTGCAACTGGCCAATTTCTGGCAGGATATCGCGATCGATCTCGGCAAGGGCAGAGTATATCTGCCGCGCCGCGATATGGCCCGCTTTGGCTATTCGATCGAAGAGCTGCGCGCAGGAGCCGCCACTTCGGCGTTCATCGCGCTGATGCGCCATGAGGTCGGGTTCGCGCGCGAGCTGCTTCGCTCGGGCGCCGCGCTGCACGAGCTGGTCGGGCCACGTCTGCGGCGCGATATCCTGATGTTTGCCGGCGGTGGACTGGCGATTTTGCGTGCGATCGAAGCGGTCGGCTATGACGTGTTCCGCCGCCGCCCCGAGCTTCGCAAGCTGGACTATCTGCGCCTGGGCTGGCACGCACTGAGAGGCCGGGTCTGTGTCTGAGAGGGTGGAGGAGATGGGAGCGCTGACCGAGGTGGACGGCACTCTGGCGGCGGACTTCGCCCGCTGCGCCAGCATCACGCGCAAGTCTTCCTCCAATTTCTACTACGCCTTCAAGCTGCTGCCCGCCTATCGCCGGCGCGCGCTGCATGCGACCTACGCGTTCTGCCGTTTCGTCGACGATATCGCCGACGATGAGCAGGTGCGCGAGCCGGCGGCGATGCTGCAGCGGTGGCGCGAGGAGTTGGAGCGCGTCTACAACGGCGCACCGACCCGCGCCATCTCGCGCGCCCTGGCTGACAGCGTACGCCGGTTTTCCATCCCCAGACGCTACTTCGAGGAAATCATCGACGGCGTCGAGATGGACCTGACGCACAAGCGTTATCGCACCTTCGAGGAACTGCGCCTTTACTGCTACCGCGTCGCCTCCGCGGTAGGCCTGGTCTGTATCGAGATCTTCGGCTACCGCAATCCACAGACCCGCACCTACGCCGAGAATCTGGGCATCGCCTTTCAACTGACCAACATCATCCGCGACGTGCGCGAGGACGCTGGCCGCGGCCGCATCTACCTGCCGCTGGAGGACCTGGAGCGGTTCGCGGTCGCGCAGGAGGAGGTTCTGGCCGGGCGTCACAGCGAGCGCTTCGAGCGTCTGATGGAGTTCCAGGCGCGCCGCGCGTGGCAATTCTACCGCCTGGCCGAACAGGCGCTGCCCGCCGAGGATCGCTCAAGCCTGTTGACCGCCGAGGCGATGCGGCTGATTTACAGCGCCCTGCTGCAACGCATCGTCAAGTCGCGCTATCGTGTGATGGATGGGAAGCTCAGGTTATCGGCCCCGCACAAGCTGTTTTTGGTTGGACGCGCGTGGGCCAGCGGGAGGTTGAGGCGTGGCCGAAGTTGATCGCACGGTGATGCCCGATCCGCGCGACGTGGTAATCGTCGGCGGGGGTTTTGCGGGGCTCAGCGCCGCGGTGGAGCTGGCAGAGGCGGGTTTCAGAGTCGCGGTGCTGGAGCGCAAGCCCAAACTGGGCGGGCGCGCCTACTCCTTTCAGGACCCCGAGGGCGGCGACTGGATCGACAACGGCCAGCATGTGCTGATGGGCTGCTACACCCAGACCTTCGACTTTCTGCGGAAAATCGGCACCTACGACAAGCTGGAGTTCCGCGACCGCATGGAGATCGAGATGATTGCGCCCGGCGGCCGGCAGGGACGCCTTAAGACCGGATGGTTGCCGGGACCCTTGCATATGGTGTCGGCGTTGATGGGCTTTTCGCTGCTCAGTGCGGGCGAGCGGATGGCGGTGCTGGCGGCAGGGGCGTGGATGATGGCGCTGGGGCGCTTTGCGCGCAAGCGCCTGGAGCGCATGACGGTTGCCGCGATGCTCAAGGATCTGCATCAGTCCGACAACGCCTGCAAATGTTTCTGGTTTCCGCTGGCCATCGCCACGCTCAATGAGGAGCCTGAGCGGGCCTCGGCGGCGCTGCTGGCCGAGGTGTGGCGGCGCGCCTTCTTCTCCCGCCGCCGCGACTCCGCCTTCGTCTACTCGACGGTGGGCCTCAGCGACCTCTACTGTCAGGCGGCCCAAGCCTACATCGAGGAGCATGGCGGCTTCGTCGCCGCGCATACCGGGGTCGAAACCCTGCAGATGGACGGCAACCACACGGTGGGATGCGTGCGGATGCGCGACGGCAGGAAACTGGAGGCGGCCAACTTCATCGCCGCGGTCCCGGCCGGAGCGCTGCTCGCGATGCTGTCGGAACCGGTGGCGCACGACCCGTTCTTTGCGCGCCTGGCGCAGCTCAGACTCTCGCCCATCATTTGCGTTCACGTCTGGCTTGATCGCGACGTCACCGATTGCGCGTTCGTTGGGTTTATCGGCTCGACCACGCAATGGTTGTTCAACAAGCGGGTGATCTTCGCCCAGCGCGGCACCGAGCATGGCGGCTACCTGAGCTTCGTGATCAGCGGCGCCCGCGCGCTGGTGGACAAATCCAACGAGGAGCTGCTCGACCTTGTGCTCGACGACCTGCATCGGATGATCCCGGCCTCACGGGAGGCCAAACTGCTCAAGGCTCTGGTGATCAAGGAAAAGCAGGCCACCATCGCGCCCGACTGCGAATCGGATCGGCTGCGTCCGGGCGCCGTCACCCCGATCGACAACCTGTTTCTGGCCGGCGACTGGATTCAGACCGGATTGCCCGCGACCATCGAAAGCGCGGTCGCCTCCGGACATGCCGCCGCGCAGGCGGTAAAAAACCGGGTCGGGCCCATCTCGCCCGTGCCCACGCTGGAGTGACGCGGTCATGGCCAGGACGTCGCTGGTCACAGGCGGCAACGGTTTTGTCGGATGCTACGTGGTGCGGGCGCTGGTGGCGCGCGGCGATCATGTGCGCGTGCTGGTGCGGGCCGGCGCCGATGTGCGCGCGCTGCAAGGAGTCGATTGCGAGCATGTAATCGGCGACCTGCGCGACCCCGAGGCGGTGGCCAACGCGATGCGCGGATGCGACGAGGTCTACAATGTCGCCGCCGACTACCGCCTGTGGGTGCTGGACGAGGCGCCGATGTACGCGACCAACGTGCAGGGCACGCACAACGTGCTGGCCGCCGCGCGCCGCCACAACGTCGGGCGCGTGGTGCATACCAGCACGGTCGGCGCGCTGGGCGTTCCCAAGGGCGCGCCCGGTACCGAGGATACGCCGGTTGGGCTGGATGACATGGTCGGTCCCTACAAGCGGTCGAAATTTCTGGCCGAACAGGCGGCGCTGGCAGCGGCGCGTGAGGGCCTGCCGGTGGTGGTGGTAAATCCGTCCACGCCGATTGGCGCGCTGGATTACAAGCCCACCCCGACCGGCAGGATAATCGTGGATTTCCTCAACGGGCGGATGCCGGCGTATCTGGACACCGGGCTCAACCTGGTCGATGTTGCGCAGTGCGCGCAGGGCCATCTGCTGGCCGCCGAACGCGGCCAGCCCGGCGAGAAGTACATCCTGGGCGGGGAGAACCTGACGCTGCGGGAACTGTTCGAGCGGCTGGCCGCGATCTCGGGCATCCCGGCGCCGCGGATTCGAATTCCCTACGGGGTTGCACTGGGTTTCGCCATCGGCGCCGACTTCGTATCGCGCCGGATTACCGGCCGGCCGCCGCGCGCCAGCCTGACCGAGGTGCGAATGGCGCGCAAAAAGATGTTCTTCGACCACAGCAAAGCCGAGCGCCATCTCGGCTACAAGCCCGGCCCGATCGACACCGCACTGAGCGACGCGGTCACCTACTACCGCATGACCGGCGCCGCCCCAGCCCGCTAGCGGGCCGACCTGCGCCGATCCTCACTGGACCCTTTGGTTCTATCTAAGATAGCACGTTCCACGTGGGCATGTCTGTCGTTATCTTCCCTTGACTTTTTCATCAGAGCGGACCCACCATAAAAATTGGGGATGCCGGCAATGCCTTTGCCGAAGGTTCGACAACGCCGAGCGAGGAGCTGCGCAGTTGCCCGCTGCCGTTCGCGGTCCGCTCATCGCTCTCCTAACCAGTCAGGGAGTAATAGTCGTCATGAAAAGGTTGCTGGGGGTCTTAGTCGGAGCCGCCGCGGCCTGGCTGATTTGCACGTGCGCCGCGGTGGCGCACGCGCAAATGGCGTACAGCGCGGACGCCTACAAACAACTGGCTGACGCCGACTCATCGGAAACCATCGCGCCGGGAACCAGGATAACCCTGCAGAACTGGCAGCAGTACCGCAAGTTCATCCCGGTGGGGTTGCAGGCTGCCTTTTCCGGCCAGTACGCCATCCGGGTCGGCTCGACGCCCGAATATACAATCGAGGTCGGGCCGACCAGCGACTTTCCGCAGCCCGGCGACATGCTCAAGAATACCGAGAAGTATGGTGGCCAAACCACGCTGGAGAAGCTGCCCAACGGTGGCTGGTTAATTAAGGGCTACGTAGCCGGAATACCATTTCCCAACCCTCAGGAACCTAATCGGCCGGTCAAGATACTATATAACGCCTGGCTGGTCTTCCGGGCACATATCCTGCACAACCTCAACGTCGGCTTTTTGGTGGACCGTTTCGGCAACAAGACCACCAACAACGTCGATGCGACCTTTTATGGTCTGTCTCACCTGAGCGAACCAGGCATGCCGATAGACATGCCTTATGCCAACGGGGTGCTTTACGCGACGCGCTTTTTGGTCACGGCGCCCGAACAATCCAGGTACACAACGCAGCTAACGCAGGTTTTTGATGATCCGCGCCGCGTCCCGGAGAATTATGTGTTTCTCCCATCGCTGCGCCGCTCACTGCGTCTGTCGGCTGCGGCCAGATGCGCCCCGATTCTGGGCACCGATTACGTTCAGGATGACAACTCCTGGATGCCGCCGAACTACCACGTCGGTTACCTTGGCTACAAGAAGGTGCTGATGTGGATTGGGGACCCCATAAAGGGATTCGAAAAGAGTTCCTATGTCGGGGTTCTGCCCGGCGAGCCAGGCGGTGCATACCCGGGCTGGCCCAAGTATGGATCAGGCAAATGGGAAATCCGCAAGATGCATATACTGGACCTGGTGTGGAATAAGTCTCTGGGTAGCTTCTGCTACAATCACAATATCTTTTACGTGGATGAAAACACCAATATCAAGATGATGGCCGACTCCTACGATAACACCGACAAATTCTATAAACTGTTCTGGGTAAAGTGGGCGCCGGTGGACTTCAAGGGTCAGAAAACGATTATCGGTTATGCCTATTGCTCACCCTTGATGACGGATTTTCAGAACACGCATTCAAGCGCTTCCGGGGTCTCCAACATGCGCTTCGATGACGACGTACCGGGAGATTTACGGGATGCGGCAGGAATGTCGAATCCGGGCAGCCTGTCGCGCATCATGAAATGATGGGATGCGAGCTACACGTGAACAGCGGCAGGCCGCATGCGCTTGCTCTGAAGGGCGGGGCTGTTGGCGGCTGCTGCGTCGCGCTCAACGAGTTCACGCCGGGCACCGCCGGTCAGGCTGGGCGCCTTTAGCTGGCGGCGTGGCGCGCCCGGGCTGCGGGCTAAATCGATGGTGTCATGTTAAAGCCAGGTGTAGTAGACATTGTAAAAGTAGCTCTAGACATTTCAAGGCCATTCTGCGATAAAGTCCCCAAATTTGGACGCTTGGCCACAGGCCGGCATTCCTGAGACTCGGGGAGGATACAATGAGACGTTGGCTGCGTGGTTTTGGCCTGATGCTGATTGTGCTGGCCACGGGATCGGGTTACGCAGGGGCTGCCTCGGACAACACGGCACTGGGAACCTTCGCGCTTGACAGCGTGACGACCGGAGCCACGGATACCGCGCTGGGATTCAGTGCACTGACCGACTGCACGACCTGCAATGAGAGCACCGCAACCGGAGCGGCGGCGCTTCAACATAATGTTTCCGGAACGAACAACACCGCCGACGGTTCGGCGGCGCTGGAGTCCAACGTCGGCGGCAGCGAGAACACGGCGGTCGGGTCGGCCGCCCTGGAGGTGGGGACGACCGGCAACGACAATACCGCGACTGGCTTTTTGGCCCTTCAATTCAACACGGCCGACAACAATACGGCCACCGGCGCTTATGCGCTGCGCTTGAACACCAGCGGTAACAGCAATACCGCCGTCGGAGCGCTGAGTCTGATGCAGAATACCACCGGGGGCAGGGACACCGCGGTGGGAGAACACGCCCTTGGCGCCAACGTCAACGGCAACAACAATACCGCGCTCGGTGCCAGTGCGCTGGAATCCAACACCAGCGGCGCCGACAACTGCGCCAGCGGCGCTTTTGCGCTGCAGAAAAACACCTTGGGCAACTTCAATACCGCCACTGGAACCTTCGCACTTGAACTCAACACCAGCGGAAACCAGAACACCGCGGCGGGATTCGGCGCGCTGGGAAACAACCTGACCGGCAGCAACAACACGGCCAGCGGAGTGCAGGCCTTGGTATCCAATACCAGCGGCAACAGCAACACCGCCGACGGGCAGGGCGCACTATTCAACAATACAATTGGCAACAGCAACACCGCCACCGGGGCGCTTGCGCTCAACCAGAACACGAGCGGCAGCAACAATACCGTGGCCGGGTTCAGAGCCCTGTTCTTTAATACCGTTGGAAGCGGTGAGACCGCGGTTGGGGTGTCAGCTCTGGCGCACAACACCAGCGGCAACTACAACACGGCCACCGGGTTGCAGGCGCTCAACGCCAATACCACGGGCCAGTACAACAGCGCATTGGGGGTCAACGCGCTGGCCAACAACACCACCGCCGGCAGTAATACCGCTGCCGGGTATAACGCTCTGGGTTCCAACACCACCGGGTACGCCAACAGCGCAGCCGGAGTCGGTGCACTGGGCAAAAACACTACGGGCATCAACAACACGGCAATTGGAGTCAGCGCGCTGGACAGCAACACTACCGGAGCGAACAATGTCGCGTTGGGTGTTTTAGCGGGCCATAGCCTGACTATCGGCAATAACAACATCGAAATCGGCAATCCTGGCCTTGCGGCTGAGACCAACGCGATTCGTATCGGCAAACAGGGCACACAGACGCAGACCTATATCGCAGGGATCAGCGGCGCGCCGGTGACCGGGGTTGACGTGGTGGTTGATGCCAGCGGCCGGCTGGGAGTGGCGCCCTCCGCGGCGCGCTTCAAGCACGATATTCGCAACATGGGCGAAGCCAGCAGCGAGCTATTGAAACTGCGCCCGGTGACTTTCCGCTACAACAACGACCCCAGTGGCACGCTGCGCTACGGCCTGGTCGCCGAAGAGGTCGCGCGGGTCTACCCGCAGCTGGTGGTTTACGGACCCGACGGGAAGGTCCTGACCGTTCGCTACTCCGAGCTCAGCGCGATGCTGCTCAACGAGTTGCAGAAACAAAATGCCCAGTTGCGGCGGCTCTCCGAGCAGTCGGCTCGGGACAAGGCAGCGGTCGAGCGCAAGGTAGCTGAACTCGAAGCGCGCCATCAGCGTGACCTGCAGGTGATGCAGAGCGAATTCGCACGGCGTCTATCCGCACTGGAACGCGCCCAGGGCGGCGGCTCGCCGAGAGCGGTCAGGTTCTGACGGTCCTTATCGCCGGACCGGCCGCCGACGCGGCGCCACATCCGCGAACGTGGGGTAACTGACAATCGCGCGCAGACATGTATAATTGCCGGCGTGCATCTGCTGATTTCCACCATCGTCCTGCGGCCCTACGTGTTCGTCTTTCTGGCCGTCTACTTGTTCGTGTCGATTGTGAACTTCGGCTTTCGAACCACTGCAATCTTCACGGTTCTTACCTACGCGGTGGCGCTGGCCTGCGAATGGAGTTCGGTGCATAACGGCTTTCCCTTCGGCCTGTATCACTACATTGCGGCCACCAGGGGGCGGGAAATCTGGGTGTTCGGCGTGCCGTTCATGGATTCGCTATCCTTCACCTTCCTGTCCTTTGCCAGCTACTCGGTCGCACTCCTGGTGGCCTCACCCATTCAATGGCGCGGCTACGATCTGCGCCTGTACGACACCCGCGCAATCCGCCGCTCCCCGCGGGTCTGGATAATGGCCGCGATGTTCATGGTCATGATTGACCTGGTGATCGATCCGCTATCGGTGCTCGGCGATCGATGGTTTTTGGGCAGGATCTTCTGGTACGACCCGCCCGGTCCGCACTTCGGCGTGCCGATCAGCAATTACCTGGGATGGTTCTTTGTGGCGGCGGTGTCGGTGGCGATCTTCCAGTTCCTCGACGCGCGGCTGGCGGCGGGCCGCAGCAAGCCGCCGGGCGTGCTGCCTCATCTGCCGCTACGATGGCTGCTGGGGCCGGGCCTTTACCTGGGAATCGTATGCTTCGGTATCACGATCGCGTTCATGATTGATGCCCCGACTATCGCCTGGTCCGCGATCTTCATCTTCCTGCCATTCACTGCGATGGTGATAAACACGCTGACCCGCCCCGGTAGCCAGGCAACCCCGGCCCAGGTGGCGCGCCATCTAGAGGACTTCCCCTACGACGCCGAAGCCGCCAGTCCTCGCCGCGCGCGGGCCGCCGTCGCGCAACCAGGCAGCCCCGCGCGTCCGAATTAATGCTCGTGGGTGGCAGAGCGCCGCGCGCGTGTATAACCCGGAAGAACTGCCAAGCCTGCGCAGCCGAATAACGAGCTCAGGGCCTGCGGGTCATTGCATTACCTGCTGCATGCCGGCCGGCGTGCCCCAACGGGCGAAGTCATCGTAAGCCCTGGGCGCATCCTCGTTGATCTGGGCTCCGTTCTGCGGGTCGAAGGTGATGTGGGCATTCTGCAAATCCCAATACATATAAACGCCGTCTCCAGGGCCGCCCCCACCGGTGGCCACGTCGCCCCCGGTTCCAGGAAGAGTCATTGGACGGTACACCGATGGCCCGACCTTCCACAGCTTCAGATTCGCGTCGTACAGGTCCATCCAAACCGGCTGCCACGTCTCCTTGTCGATGAACGCCATGCGGCTGCCATAGCAATAGCCTGAGGAATGGGAAGGCACGCGGCGGACGTCGAGTACCGCGACGTTGCGCAGCTCCCAGGCACCAGCCTTGGGATTAGGAAACATCAGCGGCCAGTAGTAGGCGGTGGGATGTCCCAATTTGGCGCCTTCATCTGCGTACGCCGGGTTGGGATGGGCGATCATCAGGATTTTTTTGTAGCCCACGAATTTGGCCTGGAAAATCGGAGGCTGCAGGTTCATGGAGCGCTCGTCGTCCTCCGTGTAGTCACTGCCTAACAGCGGCGAGCAGCGTGCGGCGGTCGAGGTCCGCAATGAGCGGCGCAGGGCGGGGACGAAAACAAAGGTCTCGGGCAATTTGCCCGGGTCATTGTAGAAGATTTGCAGGGCGTTGACGTACTTGGATTGTTCCGGGGTCCAGATAATGTTGTTCTGGGTAATGAACAAATCGCCGGTCCCCGGGATATCGACCGGCTTGTTGGGATCGCTCAGGTGCTTGACCTTGAAATTAACCTCGCGGACCTCGTTCGCTACTTTGTTATGGAAGCGGTCCATCGTGAATCCCAGATGGGCATACGTGGTGATCAGGTATGGTATATACGCATAGTACTCGTTATACAGAATCTGTACTCCTGCCAGCTCTCCACCGGGATGGGGAAAAGGGGCTCCCGCTACGTAGTTTTCCAGGTTGTAGCCGCCATCTCCCGTCGGTACCAGCTTTACCTGCCCGCTATACTTTTCGGTATCTTGCTGGTACTTCTTCGGCAATGGAATTGATTGTGTCGCTCGGGTCTCCATCACCGCATCATCAGGCAGCTTCCAGTAAAACTTCTGCTGCCACAGCGCCTGCATGCCAACCGGCATGAAGTTCTTGTATTGCTGCCAGTTTTGCTTGGTGATTTTGGTTCCTGGTGGGATGGTGTCGGGGGAGTCGGCTGAGACCAGTTGGTCGTAGGCGCGACTGTCCCACATCACCACAGTTTGGGCTTTTGCTGTTGACCACCCCGAGGTCAACACAAATGCGCCGGCTAAGACCCCGAATACTAAACATCCCCGTTTGTACATTTACCCCGCTCCTTGGTTGGCCCGCTTTTGCGCGGACGTACCGCAACCTGCCTTCCCCAGCGGCAGTGCTTCACTGACACATCGTCGATGGCGGTGCGGCGTGCACGACAGCAAGATCGGTGCCAAGAACCGCCTCCTTGGCTGGATTTGTCCGACGCAAAAGTCCGGCGCTCGAACAATCGCTTGGGGATGGTCAAATAGATGGCGCAAAGACGTCGGTTTTCCTGATTGCGCCTCCGCGGTGCATGCCCAAAGCTTGATAGGCTCCTGCGGGTAGTTTCCATCGCCAAATGCACCGTACTTGACAGGTGCGGGCAATTGGCCACTTTTCCGCAGACCGTTTCAGGGCAGGGCAGCGATGGCGCAGGGGGGTCTGTGGAAATTCGGGACAGAAACGGAAAAGTGTGGAGTTCTGCGACGCTGCGCGGAAAAGCGCCCCAATTTTCCAAGGCGGACGGCCCCACCGTCGGCCGGTAGGTTCGGTACGCACCTTGCCTTTCCCTGCGCGGATTTCAATTGTCCTCAAGCAAGACCGGGCTCAAGTCAAACCCTGTAGCTTGACTATACAGGCGAGTGCCACGCCGGTCCGTATGACAGCACCATCCGGGTTGAAAAGAGTATCGTGAAGATCAAGGGGATTGGGGAAACAATACTGCGATTTCGCCGCGCGGTTGGTGTCATTCTCGTCGCCGCGACTCTCTACATGTCGTGGTGGGCCGCCGAGGTCAGAATTGCGACTCGCTTCATCGATTTCTTCCCGCACCAACACCATAACGTTGTCCTCTCGGAGAGATTTGGCCGCTTTGGCGGCAACGAAACGTTGGTAGTAATGGTTCAGGTACGCAAGGGCGATATATTTAATGCGGCGACCCTCAAGAAAATTCAAAAGCTCACGCAGGAGGTAGACGGTCTTCCTGGGGTTAACCACTACGAGGTCCTCTCCCTCTCATCGTTCCGGACGGTGTATGCCCAGTTGGTAACGGGCGGAATCGATCTCAGACCCTTCATGTATCCGTCGATTCCGGAAAGACCAGAGGAGATCGTAGCGCTCAAGCGGAAGATTTCGGCTCACCGCGGACCGCTGCGCCATCTGGTCAGCGAGGACAACAAAAGCACTGTTATAACGGCTACGCTGAAGGAACCTTTCACCGATCATGCGGACTTTGTCAGGGCGCTGAGGAGAATCGTTGCGAACAACCGCGATAACGACCATGACATCTACGTGACCGGCGAGTCGGTGGTCCGAGGATACGGTCACTACTATTTGCCTGCACTTGCGGCGATCCTCGTTACAGCCTGCGGTGCGATCGTGTTCGCTCTTTATGCCACGCTCGGCAGCTACTGGGACTGGTGGGTGCCACTCCTTACCGCTTCCGGCACGGCCGTATGGGGTTTGGGCTTCATGGGATGGATCGGCTACAGCTTCGACCCTCTGATGCTGGTGGTGCCATTTATCCTGACCGCCCGGAATATCAGTCACGCCGTCGCGTGGCAGCGGCGCTATTACAGGACATTTGACGAGCTGGAGGACTGTCGCGCGGCCTGTGCAGCCACGATCGATGCGGCGCTAATGCCCGGGCTGGTCGCGATCGCCGCTGACGTTACCGGCATCGTTTTCGTTTCATTCTCCGGCATCCCGGTGCTGGACCATGCCGCGCGTGCGGGTGTGGTCTGGCTGGGGGCCGGTCTGCCGATGATCTACATATTGCAGCCGGTTGTGGTGAGCTATCTCGGCGCGCCGGCAAACGTTCGCGGTTTCGAGCATGGCCGCAAACTGAGCCGCCGCGCCGAGCCGCTGGTGGATCGAATCGTCGAAGTGCCGGTGACGGCCGGGGCGCTTCGCAAGTTGACGTTGGCTGGAGCCTTGGCGCTGCTGATAGTGGGTGTGGTCTCCGCAATCAACGTGGAAGTTGGCTACACCGAACCCGGTACGCCGCTTTATCGCCGCGAAAGCCGCGTCAATCGCGACGCCGGGGCGATCGCCCGTAAGTTTCCCGCAGACGAGGCCTGGGTGCTGTTCTCCACACCCCCCTTTCCGCACAGCCAGTCGGTGTTGGCACCTGAGGTGCTGCGCCTGGCGGACGATTTGCGAAGCCACCTTCTGAAAGACAGCGGGGTGATTCAAGTCCTATCCTTCGCATCCAGCGTCATCAGGCCGTTCAACCAGATATTTCATTATGGTCATCCGAAGTACTTTGGGATACCCAACAACGTGCAGGAAGCAGGCAACCTGTGGTACTTGTTTGCGAGCCGAAGCGCCCCTGGCGGCATGCAACGCTATATTGTCGATTCCGATGCGAAAGACACCTGCATCCGGGTACTGCTGCGCGATCATACCGCGGCCACACTGGCGCGCGTTCAGCACGAGATCAAAGAGTTTTTAAAGTCCTACACCGATCGCAACCCGGCATATGCCAGGGTCGAGGTCAACTATATGGCGGGCGTTGCCGGCCTGTATGCGGCGGCCGATGAGGTTCTGTACCGGGTCGGTCTGATCAATATTGTGATGGTGCTTGGCTGTGTCTATATCCTGTGCACAGTCCTGTTCCGCTCCTTTGTGGCCGGAATGCTGCTTGTATTGTCCTCGGTGTTGGCCAACTTTGCCGCCTTCACCTACCTCTACCTTTTCGGAATACAACTCACGATCGATACTTTGCCGGTGATATCGCTGGCGATCGGGCTGGGTATCGATCACGCCATTACCGTTGTTTCGCGCGTCCACGCCGAAGTTGCCGCCGGGCACGGTCTGGATGACGCGATCCGTATCAGTCTCAGCCGCGGCGGTGCCGGCGCCCTGGGGGCCGCGTGCGCGATGATCGGCGGGATTGTGCCGTGGATGTTCTCGCCCGCCCTGTTTCATCATCAGATGGCTGTCCTACTGACTATCCTGCTGGCCGCCAACGTGCTGGCAAGCCTGTGGGTCTTGCCAGCCGTGATTTCGTCGCTGGCGCCGCGCTTCATAAGCAGCGCTATGGGAGCGGCCCCGGGAGCCGGCGCGACGGTTGCTTCGACCGCGGCATGAGCCAGCGCCAGAGCCGATCGGAGACGGAGCATTGTTGCGCGTTCGGTTCTGGATGGCCCTTGCGCCGGACGCCGCGAAGGCCGCGCATCGAGGCCCACGCTCCGAAAACATCATGGGCGTGGGTTCCCTGACGTCCGGTGCTCAATGCAGCGCGTAAAAGCGCCTGGCGCCCTCGGCCAGGACCAGGGCTTCGATTTCGGGCTTAAGCCCCATCTTCTTGATCATCCTGGCGGCGCCCCAAAAGCCGTCGTGATGGGGATAGTCGCTGGCCCACAGGATGTTGGTTGGTCCGATTGCTTCCGCCGTCACTTTGAGGCTCTTTTCCGTGGGCTCAAAGGAGATGAAGCACTGGCGCGCAAACAGTTCGCTGGGGCGATGTTTGAGCCCGGTGTCGTTCATGCCCTTGTCGTCGACGTGACGGTCCATCCGGTCCAGCCAGCCCAGCATCCAGCCGCCACCGGCTTCCATGAACCCCACGCGTAGACGCGGAAAGCGGTCGCAGATGCCGCACATAATGAAGCTGGCCGCTGCCGCCATCATCTCAAAAGTATGGACCACGCAATGCTCCACCGCGAAGCCTTCTTTGGCGGGAAAACGATCGGAGCCCAGATTGGGCTGCGCGCCGCCGCCGTGGACCGCAATCGCCACGCCCATTTCCTGGGCCTGCTCCCACACCGGGTAGAAGTCCTTGTGATGCAGCGGGCGGCCGTTGTAGGGGTTGGGGCGCACGAAACAGGCCTTGAAGCCGAACTCCCGGGCGCAGTAATGCATTTCCTCGATCGCCGCTTCCACCGATTGCATTGGCAGCGCGGCGGCGCCGAACAGGCGCTGCGGATAGGCGCTGCAGTATTCGGCTAGCCAGCGGTTGTAGGCGCGGCAATTGGCAGCGGCCTGCGCCGGGTCGGTGATTACGTCGAGAAAAAGCCCCAGCGTCGGATAAAGAAAGGCCGCGTCCACTTCCTCTTTGTCCATGTCCGGAATGCGCGCGTGCGGATCGAAGCCGCCCTTGCGGCCCTCGACGTACTTGATGTCGTTGGATACCTCGCCGTCGCGCGCGCCCATGCTGCCGCATCCGCCCAGCGTCTTGTGGCGCGAGCCCAGCGAGAACTCGTCGCAAAAGTAAAAAATCTCGCCGCCGTCGTCGGTGTAAATCATGCGCGGCGCTTTTTCCCGGAACTTCGGATCGATGTAGGTCTGCCAGGTATCGATCGGTTCGAGCACATGCGCGTCGGCGTCGACCACATCGTAGCGTTGACTCATCGTGCGTACCTCCCTGTCAATGCCCTACTGTGTTCCATTCGAAACCGAACCTCAACCTCTCCCGGGCGGTGAGTTGCCAACCTGTTTTTCGCCGCCGCCGACATATGCTAAGCGCCTTTGAAGACACCAAAAGCGGCGGGACCTGAACCATGAAGCGGAGCATCGAGCGGATTCTGACCACTCATACCGGCAGCCTGACGCGGCCCAGGAAGCTGCTGGAGATGATCGAGGCGGGCGGCATGCGCCGGCGCAAGGACGACCCCGCCTTCCAGGCGGAAGTCCGGTCCGCCGTGTCGGACGTGGTGCGGCGTCAGGCGCAGACCGGGATCGACATCGTCAACGACGGCGAGCAGGGCAGGGTCAGCTATGCCACCTACGTCACGCAGCGGCTGAGCGGCTTTGGCGGGGTCGGCAAGCCGATGACTATCTCCGACCTCGACGCGGTTCCCGAGTATCGCGACCGCGTCATGGGCGGCGCGGGCCGGGTGGCGATGGGCGGATGCAACGGACCGGTTTCGTACGTGGGGATCGCCGAATTGGAGCGCGACATCGAAAATCTCAAGCAGGCGCTGACGGGGCAGCCTTACCAGGAAGCGTTCATGAGCGCGGCGTCGCCCGGGGTGATCGCACATTTTCTCGACAACGAATATTATCCGGGCGAAGAGGAGTACCTGATGGCGCTGGCGGAGGCGATGAAGAGCGAGTACGAGCGGCTGCATCAGGCCGGTCTGCTGTTGCAGATCGATTGTCCGGACCTGGCGATGGCGCGCGGGCAAAAGAAGTTTGCGCAACTGACCAACAGCCAATTCTGCGCGGCGGCTGAACTGCGCGTCGAGGCGCTCAATCGCGCGGTCGGCGCCATCCCGCCCGAGGCGATGCGGATGCATCTGTGCTGGGGCAATTACGAAGGTCCTCACCATCATGACATCGAACTCAAGGAGATCATCAACATCGTGCTCAAGGCGCGGCCGGCCGGGATCGTGCTTGAAGCGTGCAATCCGCGCCACGAGCATGAATGGCAACTGTTTGAGACGATCAAGCTGCCGCCGGGCAAGGTGATGATTCCGGGCGTGATCGACACGGTGACCAATTTC
>Ga0070740_10003646_pt1 | contig 16116 bp, 14 predicted proteins | sample Coa_R2_FD_67286 | JGI IMG/M metagenome (GOLD analysis project Ga0070740, IMG submission 67286) | Surface soil microbial communities from Centralia Pennsylvania, which are recovering from an underground coalmine fire - Coalmine... | ecosystem: Environmental > Terrestrial > Soil > Unclassified ... | reverse complement strand
ACAGACCGAATGGCACTCGCCAATACTCCAGGCGGAGAGAAGATTCTCAACGCAGTGCGCAATGCTGTTTCCATGCAGCGCGCCATGACCGGCGAAGGCGAAGCGATGCTGCTGCCGATGAGGATTGGCAGCGCCCAGCGCAGCTATCGGCTGCGTACGTCTCCCATGCGCGATGCAGACGGAAAGCTGCTGGGCGCAGTCACGGTTCTGGAAGATGTCACTGAGCTGCAGGACATCGATCGTTTCAAAACGCGATTTCTTGCCGTTGCTTCCGAAAAGCTGCGCGATCCTCTACAGCGTTTGCGTCTCGCTCTCTACACGCTCACGCGCGGACATGCCGGCGAGCTGCGGCCGTTGCAGGCGGAAATACTGGAAGGCGCCAGCAACGAAGCTGAAAAGCTCGACGATCTGATGGCTGATCTGATTGAAGTGGCCGAACTCGATACCGGCCGTCGCGAAATGAAGCTGGAGCGCCTGCGGCCTATCGATATTCTTGATGATGCCTTTCATCGCTTCCGCGAGCAGGCGCGCGAAAAAAATATTGAGATTATGGTCAGCGCCTTCGCGGACTTGTCTTATGTTCAGGCCGACCGTCGCGCACTGCGCAGCATCATGGACAACCTGCTTTCAAATGCCCTTCGATATACGCCCGCCGGAGGCCAGATTCATCTTCAGGCTGCCGAACTTAAAGATCGGATTCAGTTCGCGGTGCAGGACAGCGGACGCGGCATCGAAGCAGAGCGCCTGCCGACGATTTTCGGGCGGTTTACTGACAATTCAGGAAAAGGCACAGGATTAGGGCTCGCGCTGGTGCGTCGTCTTGTCGAGACACTTGGTGGCCAGGTCTCAGTCGAAAGCCGGCTTGGTCAGGGAACAACCTTTAGTTTTACACTGCCCGTAGCAACGGCAGTGCCTTCGCGTCATCAGGTGGAGGTCGGCTGATGTGCCCGCAGCTTGATCCCGTCACCGACCCGCAAAGCTCTCCGGAGCGCGCCAGGCTGCGCATCTACCTCGGCGCCGCGCCCGGGGTAGGCAAAACGTACCGCATGCTGGAAGATGCGCATCTGCTGCGACAGCAGGGCGTTGACATCGTCATCGGGCTGGTTGAGCCCCATGGGCGAAAAGAAACTGCCGCCCTAACCGGTGATCTTGAAATCATTCCTCAGAAGGACATCGTCTATCGGTCCGTCACTCTGAAAGAAATGGATATAGACGCGATTCTCGCGCGTCATCCGCATACCTGCATTGTTGACGAACTGGCTCATACCAACGTCCCCGGCTCGCGCAATCGCAAGCGCTATGAAGATGTGCTGGAGCTTCTCGATGCGGGCATCAACGTGATGACCGCTTTCAATATCCAGCATCTGGAGACGCTGAATGATGCTGTTTCGCGTTCAGCCAGCACGCAGATTCGCGAGACCGTTCCGGACAGCTTTCTGAAGCGCGCCGATGAAGTTGTAACCGTGGATGTTACGATTGACGAGCTGCGCGCACGGTTGCGCGAAGGAAAGATCTACGCTCCGGAAAAGATCGAACAGGCGCTGGCCAACTTCTTCCGCAAGGGCAATCTGAACATGCTGCGCGAGCTGGCGCTGCGCACTACGGCGGAACAGGTCAGCACCGCCGCTTCAGAATACCGCCGCACGCAGGGTCTCGAACAGGCGCCGATCCCGGAGAAGGTGATGGTCTGCATCTCTCCAAGGCCGGGCACGGAGCGCCTCATTCGCATAGGAGCGCGTATTGCAGGCCGCCTGGCCACCAACTGGTATGCGGTTTACGTCGAGACTCCGGGCAAGGACCTGCGAAACAATGATCCCGGCGCGTTGCAGCGGATGGAAGAATACGAGCGCATGGCCCGCGATCTGGGCGCAAAGGTCGTCGTGCTGCACGACAAGAACGTCGCCGATGCGCTGATTGACTTTACAAAGCGCGAGAACATCTCGCACGTCGTCTTTGGTCAGTCCGCGCGGTCGCGCTTCGACATTCTGCTGCGCGGCTCTGTCATTAATCGCTTTTTAGCGGAAGTACGCGATACGACCGTCCAGGTTGTTCCGATGAGCAAGAAGGAAAAGCGTTGAAACTACTTCAGATGTACGATCCTGCTTGCCTACCCCGCTTTTGCAAAGGCAATAATACTTGACCAGTCAAAAATGGGTTCACTTACCAAATCAGGGATACATTAACCGCCAAACAATCTCGAAAAAAAGTGCCCAATGCTGTGAAAGAACCCATGCTTCTTTTCTGGTGTGGGCGGAGCTTCGGCAGGAGTTGGCATAGTTACAGGAGGTGCCGCGGTAGAAGCTTCGTTCTGGGCCACTCCATTGTAGGTAAGCGGAGCCTCTACCTGAACATGCGGTGTTCCCTGCGGAACAACCGGTTGCGCCGGAGGTGCAGGAGGCGGCTTCAGGCCTTCGCTCACAGCCAGCGGAAATGCAGTGTCTGCCGGAGTAGAGGAAGGCCCGCCAACAGGCTTACCATCGTTGTTCGCAATAACAATCGGCGCAGCCGGCGGACAGCCGCAGGGCTCTGTCTCGTTGTCGACGACCTGCTCCAGGCTTCCGTGCTCGAACAGCACACGCTGATTGGGCTTCACACGGTACACGCCGCCTTCAAACTGGCTGGTGACCGTAATGTAAGGAGCATTGTCTCCATGGTTGTCGATGCACGTATCGCCTTTCTGGTTCACGCGCATCTTCAGATCCGCATCGCCGGGGCCGGAAACCAGAATCCGCAGGTCGGGAGTCAGCAGAACATCGGAATAGGAACCGGGCTTATAGGTGGCTTCAATCGCGCCGCGGTCGAGTGCCAGCATAAGGGCGCCGGAATCCTTGCCATTATCCGGAACCACTGATTTATCGCGGGTGAGGTGGATCGTGGTCGAAGCGCAAAGATGCAGCTCGCCGCCGCGAGCCAGAGTGATGTTCGCAGTCTTATCGCCGGCGGTAATGCTGCCGTCATTGCCGATGGTCGCCTTGCCGTTGACGACTTCCAGCGAACCGGAAACCGTTACGCCATCTGTAGAGACGTAGGCAATTGGCTGCTGCTGGGCGATAGCAGCAAGAGAGGAAAAGCATGCCGCGCCTGCAATCAGCCAGTACTTCACAACCATGAAACTAAAGCTCCAGAAAATTCCTGATCAGTTTTTTGCCGTCCTGCGTCAGCACGCTCTCCGGATGAAACTGCACACCCTCAACCGGATATTCCTTATGACGAAGCCCCATGATCGTCCCGTCCGCGGTACGCGCCGTAACCTCAAGCGCGTCCGGCAGTCCTTTCTCCGAGACAATCAGCGAATGATAGCGCGTGCAGGTCATCGGGTTCTGCAGTCCGCTGAAGATGGTCTTACCGTCATGCTTCACTTCACTCGTCTTTCCATGCATCAACTGTGGTGCGCGAACAACATTCCCGCCGAAGGCCGCGCCAATTGCCTGATGGCCGAGGCAAACACCGAGAATCGGGACCTTGCCGGCAAAGCGATGCACAAGGTCAATCGAAATGCCTGCCTCGTGCGGCGTGCAAGGTCCAGGCGAGAGCAGAATCCGCTCCGGCTTGAGCGCCTCCACCTCATCCACGGACAACTCATCGTTGCGCCGCACCGTCATCTCAGCGCCGAGTTCGCCCATGTATTGCACAAGGTTATAGGTAAACGAATCGTAGTTGTCGAGGACAAAGACCATGAGGGACCCTGCCTCCAGTGTAACTCGCATGCCTCCGGTAAGGAGATGCAGAGCCTAACTGAAACGCGCTACCACTTCAAAACGCTTTGCATTCTGGGCAGGAATGGAAACTGTGTCATTATGCGGCCCACTGGCTTCGAATTGCCGATCATTTACAGTAATGGTTCTAAGCGTCTTGCGTGGAGGCAAGCGAAACTTTACCTGCAACTCTTTCGGCGCACGCGTTTCTTCCGGCAGCGCAATCGTGGCTGTGATCTGATTGGCTGCGCTGGCGATCATCCGGAAATCGACCCGTCCCCAGCGTGTAGGCGCCTGCTCAATTCTGATTTCCTGGCCGGAGGCAACCCAGTCGCGAGGCAAACCCTTGCCGAAGTAGAGAATGTCTTCATCCGAATCTTCAAGCACCATCATCCATCGCACCAGCATGGGGATCGTCAATTGCGCCGGTATGCAGAAGAGCGCAGTTCCGCCGTCGATGCCGGCAACTTCGCCCGCAGTCCAGCTTCCGCGCGTGTGATCGTGGAAGCGATGCGAGTAGAGAAACAGCAAGTATTCCTCGATGCGATCCAGCCGCAGAAGCATCTGCGCATAGCCATAGGAGATGAAGCCCAGAATATCGCGCCCATGAGGATCAGGACGCCCAACATTGGCGACAACACCGAGCGTAGTAGCTCCATAAGCGCGCATGCAGTCAATCACGAGGTTCGCAAGCTCCGGCGGCAGCACGTCGGCCTGCAGCAGCTCCGCGTATGCGCGATGCGGCCATTGTTGCGGACTGGGATGCTCCTGTTGCAGCGATTCGCGAAACGTAAGCTTTGTCCCCGGCAGCGGACCAATGTAAGGAGGATTCATGTCATGACGCACATTCTTCCGCATGCTTTCAACTACAGTTCTGGACAGCACGTTGCCTCGCTCAGACCAATCATCGGCAAGTTTTGCATCTACCTGGTTCCATACGCGCGCAATATCACGAAGTCCACGCGCGGCCATCGCACTGTTCGCAAAGTAAGGCTGCCACCATGTCATCGGCTTAGGAGCGAGACACGAATCCGATTCGTTCCAGCCATGAATCAACCCATAACCGCTGTCTGTAGAAGGCAAGCGCCGGCTCTCATCATGCAGCTCCGTAAGCACCGCGGCAGTTGCTTCAATCTTTCCGCGATGCTTCAGCAGGAGCGTCTTATCTCCGGTGTAGTTGTAATAACGCGCGATCAGCGAGAGCGCCAGCCCGAACTGCGCCGTCTCCGCTCCGCGCATGTTGATCATGCCCTTGTCGTTCACAAAATCGGAGTAGTAGTTATCCAGAACCTGCTTTGCCTGATCGAAACGGCCCCATTCCAGATTGCTGTAAAGCGAGCTGGTGAAAATATCCTGAAAACCATCGTATTCCGGCCCATAGTAATCGCGGTCTACCGCGCCGTACTTAGGATATACGCCGCCGGGCCGAACAATCTGTTCCTTCACGAAGGCATACTTTGCCATATCGATCCAGACTTGTTGCGGCAGGGATGCCGCGGCGAAGTCATGAGTCAGACCATCCCAATACAAACAAAATTCAAGTAGTCCGCGATAAAACGCCTCCGGCACTGGATTCTGTTGTCGTGGAGGAAAGGGCGGATAGCTGTATCCGTACTCGATCTTAGTAATAGCGCCATTTTCGATTCGGGCTGTGCGGTGCCAGGTCTGCACAATGAATCTGTCCTTAGCCAGCACATCGCCAAAAACAATCACTTCGTAGTGCGCAGTCTCCGAAACCGGCATTATCTTGCGAACTGCCGGAAGCCATCCGCCCAGCAATCCATCAAAGCGTTTCGCCGCGAGCGCCGCATTTAGCTCCGGAAAAGACTGAACCGGATGATAGGTTCGCGTGTTCCCGCTGGGATAAACAGGCATCGTGTCCGAGCATTCTCTGGTTCCGACGATGGTCTCCCATCCCCGCTCCCAGGGCTCCCGGTGTGTAGACGAGCCCAGCGGCGGGGCAGCAGCGCGAACCTGCTCTGGGGCAGGATCGCCATTCTTCAGCAGATGATCCGCCAGCAGATCAGGCCCTGACAAACCAATATCGCTGAGATTCAAACCAAGATAAGGCGGATTCGCGTCCGCAAATGCAGCTTCGGCGCTCTTGGCAAGAACGCGGCCATTGCCATCCGAGGAGATAAACGCAATCGCTCCATCGCGAACACGGAGATCCTCATAAACTTTCCAGGTCACGGAGTTTCTCTCAAACGCGCAGAGGAGCGTATATCCCTGTATGTCGATATCGCCGGACGGCTGCAAACCCGAGGTTTCTGTGCGCAGTGGACTCCTGGAATTGCTGGCTTCATGCGCCGAAGCTGCCATTCCATTCATAGCTGCTGCAGTCGCAGCCATAGCCTGAATAAATTTTCGCCTGTCCATGTCCTCTCCGGTTTTTAAATATCTATGATTGTATGCATAAATGTATTCTTTTATTTAGAGAATTTACAGCACTTTTTGGTTATGGGCTTAGTAAGTCCAGCTGCAATTACGAGTGAAATCAGTAGTCGGGGAGCGCTTCCATGTGCCGCCTGTTTTCTCGACGGCAAAAATTCCGCCACTCCCGCACAAACCACCGCAGCTTTTGATTACCGATACAAGTGCATGGGTGTGAGTGTGATCGAATCCAGGAACTCCCAAATAACGCACGTGTTTGATCTGCTTGTATGGCTCGCATGCAGCAGCATCGCGTCCATGAGTTACCAGGCAGTTCTGCACCTGCGCAAGCTCAGCCGGGAGCAATATACGGTACCCCTGTGCGATAGAAAACTTCTGTTCCCACTGATGACTTTGCCGGTTTGCCGCCACAAAATCGTCCGTCATCTCGTGTTCTTCCTGCGTGGAAGGCTTCAGACAACTTCCATCCACCTGCGGAATATCTGTGACAGACTTGCCTGCGAACGCTAATGGCTCCTGCATGGGAGCCTGATAAAGCGCGGAGTAAATTTCATACGCCTCAACGGGAGCCGTTCCGCCACCCGATTGATTCAGAGGACTGGTAACTGCCAGATCGGTGATGGCGTTGCCGGCTGACTTTTTTGCGCGATGCGGAGAAATGAACCGTATCCAGGTCACCACAGCTACGATGACGATCAGCGATATTCGAAGCCGGAAACGCCATGAAATGCGCAATTGCAATACCCCCGATGAAGCGATGCACGCATATTTTGACATGAGTGCGGGGAATCCTCAGGATGCAATAACGGTTGTGTGGCTAGTCTGATGTTCGCCGCATAAATGATATGGTGCATTTGCTGTCGGAGCATAGGAAAAGCAGGTCCTTCGCTATGCTCAGGGTGACAGCGTTATTGAATGAATTAGCGATTCACTACACTAAAGAGTGCGCTTGAACAGAGGCGTGGCGACGAGCAGGGTCAGCAATCCAAACCCAAACAGAAACACTAGATCTGTCCGAATCGCAGTAAAGCCGCCATCTTTGAGAAGGATCGCTTTGAACCCATGCACTGCGTAGCTGAAAGGATCCACGACAGCAATGGCTCTAAGCCACTTAGGGAAACCAGTGATTGGGGAAATAGCTCCGCTGGGAAAGAACAACAGTGTATTCAGTACACCGAACATGGCGCGCGGCACGAGCGGATCTTCCACGCGGACCATCATCAGGAACATCATTCCGTTGAATGCGATGGAGGTTGCGACGATCAGCAAAGACAATTGCAGAACGACAATAGGATGGAAGATGACTCCCAGCCCCGCGAGAAGCGAGCCGATCACGGTAAGCGTGACGCCGGACAGAACGGCCTTGATGGCTCCGGCAAGGTTTAGCCCAAGAACCAGTTCCCAGCGCGTAATAGGCGTGACGAGATAGCCCTCATGCACACCACGCGCTTTGTCGTCGATGTAAAGCATGCCGCCGCCGATCATGACGGCCACATACATGGCCAGCGCAACGGAACCAGCCAGCAGATACTTCATGTATTCGACATACGGGTAGAGCTCTACAATTTCGAGCGCGACCTGCTGTACGACTTTGGGCTGGATGATCGGCGCATTCAGCGCATCTACCAGCGACTGCATCTCGGCTTCAAGAGCGTTGCTCATGGTCTGGTCGGTGTTATCAACAACCAAGCCTATAGACGGGGAATCGCCGGCGAACACTCGTCGTGAATACTGCTTTGGAATAATGACTGCGCCCTCGATCTTGCCGGTGCGCACGTCTTCACGCGCCTGATCTTCGTTGTCATAGGGAACAGTGGTGAAGGTGCGGATATTCACCGCGATGGCGTTGAAGGCTTCGTGAATCTTAAGTGCCTGGGAACCTCGGTCATAATCCACCACGCCCATGCGCGCGCCGCGAATCTTGCCGCCGAATGCATTGCCCAGAATGATCAGCTGCACGAGCGGAAGCGTCATCGAAACCATCATGAGCGCAGGTGAGCGGAAGAATTTCCGCATCTCCCGCTCTACAATCGCCATCATTCGTTTCATGGTTGCACTCCCGGTCGCTGGGGCATGACAAAGCCGTGCGCTTTTACCTGTTCGTCGCGAAGCTGGCGCCCTGTGTAATGTACGAAGACATCATCGAGCGTGGTGTTCTGAACGCTCAGCGATTTGATTGTTTCGCCCCGATTTACGGCCATTTCGACCAGTTGTGTAGTGGTGAGGGAGCCGTTGGACGTGAGCAGGCGATACATTCCGGCGCTTTGCGCTTCGACTGCGGTCACGCCTGCGAGCTTCTTTAATTGCTCAGGCCACTCTTTTGATTCATTTGTGAATTGCGCTTCGACAACATTTGTTCCCGGAACGCTGGCCTTCAGAGCCATGGGCGTGTCAAGCGCAACCAGTTTTCCGTGGTCTACGATGGCGATGCGATCGCAGAGACGGTCCGCCTCGTCCATGTAATGCGTCGTAATCAGCATGGTCAGGTTGTGGCTGGTCTTAAGGTTGTTGAGCATCTCCCATACGGCTACGCGCGATACAGGATCAAGTCCGGTGGTAGGCTCATCGAGAAAAAATATCCGAGGGTTATGTACCAGGCCGCGCGCAATTTCGAGGCGGCGACGCATGCCTCCGGAGAGTGTTTTCGTCTGCGCGTTGCGCCACTTCAGCAGACCGACAGCTTCCAACAGCTCTTCAATATTGCGCTGACGTTTTGCTCTTGGGACCTCATAAAGTTTTGCATAGATGGAAAGATTTTCTTCTACCGTCAGGTCCATATCGCTGGTAAGCGCCTGCGGAATGACGCCGATCAGCCGTCTGACTGCATCTGCTTCGCGCGAGACATCGTGACCGGCGATGATCGCTTTTCCGCTGGTAACAGGGATCAGCGTGGTCATCATGCGAATGAGCGTGCTTTTGCCGGCCCCGTTAGGGCCAAGGAGTCCGAAGATTTCTCCATCAGCAACGTCGAATGTAATGCCGCGAACGGCTTCAAAATCGCCGTAGCGTTTGACGATGTTTTCGACAGCTATCGCTGCTGTTTGGTTCATCGCGACACCAGCTTGTCTTTCGGGATGTAAACTTCGGCGGTCATCCCGGGCACATACCGCATTTCCGGGTTGTCGATCAGCAGTTTCAGGCGAACAGTTTTGATGTCACGCTTCCGGCGGCTGACATCGCGCTGGGTGGCGAAATCTGCCTCAGCAGATTTTGCGATTACTTTGCCCTGAATGGTTGCGCCGCTCGGCATCACGACACGAAGGCCGTCGCCCACCTGTACGGAGTCGGCTTGGGTCTCGGGCAGCGGAGCGTAGATCCAGGTCTGCGTCAGATCGGTGATGGTTATAATCGGAGTGCCGGGAGAGACGACCTCACCCTGCCGGGCTGCTCTGACGTTGACCTTGCCTGAGATTGGCGCGACAACGTTGGCGTAACCGAGCTGGATCTGTGCCTGATCGAGAAGCGCCTGGGCGTTTCTTACATCGCTCCTCGTAGCATCGACTGTCTTCGCAGCAGCCTGGGCCTGAATTGTGTTGGCCATGGCGAGTTTTACGGCGCCTTCTGCTGCGGCCACGTTTTCTTTTGCGGAATCGACGGCTGCTTTCGCAGCGTTCAAAGAGGTTGTCGCCTCGTCACGCGCCTGCGCGCTCATCACTCCCTGAGCAGCCAGCGCCACAGTCCTTCGAGTATCGGCCTCCTGATGTTCGTACTGTGCACGCGCCTGGACGAGAGCAGCCTGCGCTACACGCAGCTGCGCCTCAGCACTTGTAAGCTGGCTGGACGTGCCGCCGCGCACCTGACGTTCTGTAGCGCTTGCTTCCTGCAGCTTGTATTGCTGGCTTTTCGCTGTTTCAGCGGCAGCCTGGCTCGCTGCAGCCAGATCATCGCTTTGAATGGTGGCGATCAGCTGGCCGGCTTTCACATCATCTCCTTCATCGACTGTAAGTGTCTGAATGCGGCCCGGAATGCGCGAGCTGACGACAACCTCATTTGCATCGACAATCCCGATCAGCTGCAGATCGCTGGAACGATTCGTCGAAAAGAAATACCAGGCGAGTGCGATGACCAGCAGAATTCCAAGCAGCACAAATATCCGGTTGCGCGCATTCATAGCCACTTTCTCCGAACCTTGAAATTTTTGATCTGAGGCATGGGCATATCCGCCAAAACGCGCTTTGCCAGCTTTGCGCCGCGCGCGCGATCTACAAACAGCGCATTGCCCAAAAACTGCACAGCAGCTTCGCGACGCGACCTGAGCGCCTCTACTTCGAAAGGCTTAAAAGGTAGAGCCAGACGCAGCATAGGCGCGCTCATGAAATAGAAGACATTCGCGCCAAACATCGAATACGTCACCTGAAGCCAATCCACTTCGCAAAGCTCGCCGCTGCGTACTCCTTCGTCCACGGCTTCACGTAATTTTTCGAGCAGCGGCTTGAATGCTGTTCGCATAAGCAGAGGCACAGAGCCACCCTCGCCGCGATGGAACCGGACCATTTCCTGCTGCATCAGGCTCTGAAATTCGCGCTGGGTAAGGATGCGGTCGAAGTGATTAATGGCCATGCGCAGCAGACGTTCTCCAGAGCTGTGCCTGGGATCGAGAGCGGCAAGCGCGCTGGCCACGACTTTTCCTGAAACCTCTTCAAGTGCGGCTGCATAAAGCGCTTTTTTGCTTTTGAAGTAGTAGTAGAGAAGCGCCTTGTTGACCTTTGCCGATGCCGCAATAGCGTCAGTGCGAGCGCCGGAAAAACCATGCGTGCTGAATTCGCGCACCGCTGCCTGAAGAATGTTCTTGCGTGTCTGATCGGCACGGTCATGGCGGTTTTTATTTGAAGTGGTCGAATTCATTAATTAACCAGTTAGTTAATTATATATCGTGATTACAATCCATTGCGGTGGGCTTATTTTTAACGCCCCGGAAGAACCATTTATTCGGTTGTAGATGACAATTGTGTTTGTGCTATACAATGCCGTGCCAGCGGCGGAACGGGCCAGCTTACGAATCCCTCCGTCGTGGAGGGACTCATGTCAGCTCCCGATATTGTCTGGAAAAATGGCCGCTTCGGCCAGACCTCGCGCCGAGACGCCTGGTGGCTTTCTCCCACAGCCGTATTTATCGGCTTCAGCGCTTTTATCATCTACTCCACGTGGGCGGCTTTTCAAAACCAGTACTATACCTTTGGTTCGTACATCTCGCCCTTCTATTCACCAGAGCTGTTTGGTAGCTCTTCGCACGCGCTTTTCGGGCCTAAGCCTCACTGGTATCCCGGTTTTCTGCCCTTCTCACCGGCGTTCCTCATTCTTTGGATTCCCGGCCTTTTTCGCCTGACTTGCTACTACTACCGAGGCGCATACTACAAATCGTTCTGGGCTGATCCTCCGGCATGCGCTGTAGGCGAGCCGCGCAAGGTCTATCTTGGCGAACGCAGCTTCCCGCTCATCTGGCAGAATTTCCATCGCTACTTTTTGCGACTGTCCTACATTGTCTGGGGATTTCTCGTCTACGATGCAATCCGAGCCTTCTTCTTTCCAGACGGATTCGGCATCGGCGTCGGCACGCTGGTTTTGGTCATCAACGTGATCCTGCTCGGTGGATATGTATTCGGTTGCCACGCCTTTCGACATCTCATCGGGGGCACTTTCGACCGCATATCCGAACACCCCATTCGCGGCGCGCTTTACAAATGCGTGAGCTTCCTGAATCGAAACCATAAGAACTGGGCCTGGGCGAGCCTCTTCTGGGTCGGCTTCGCCGATATCTATGTCCGCCTCTGCGCGATGGGCATCTGGCACGATTGGAGAATTTTATAGATGCCCGAATTCCAGCGCTTCTCCTACGATGTCTTAGTAATTGGAGCAGGCGGAGCAGGCTTGCGGGCCGCTATCGAAGCCGCATCCACGGGGGCGAAAGTCGGAGTCGTATGCAAATCTCTGCTCGGCAAAGCCCATACCGTCATGGCGGAAGGCGGCATCGCGGCAGCTCTGGCCAACGTCGATGACCGTGACAACTGGCGCGTCCATTTCTCTGACACCATGCGCGGCGGCCAATACCTGAACAATTGGCGCATGGCCGAATTACACGCGAAAGAAGCTCCCGAGTGTGTGCGCGAGCTGGAAGCCTGGGGCGCGCTCTTCGACCGCACCAAAGACGGACGCATCCTGCAGCGCAATTTTGGCGGACACCGTTATCCGCGGTTAGCTCACGTTGGCGACCGCACTGGCCTGGAGATGATCCGTACCCTGCAGGACCACGGCATCCACTGCGGCATGGAAGTCCACATGGAATGTACCGTGCTCAGTCTGCTGATGGACTCAGGCCGCATCGCCGGAGCCTGCGGATATGACCGCGAGAAAGGCCGCTTTTACCTCTGGCAGGCAAAGGCCGTCGTCATCGCTACGGGAGGCATAGGCCGCGCCTTCAAAGTGACGAGCAATAGCTGGGAATATACCGGAGACGGTCTCGCGCTCGCTTATCGGGTCGGCGCTGAGCTTCAGGACATGGAATTCGTGCAGTTCCATCCTACGGGAATGGTCTGGCCGATCAGCGTGCGCGGCATTCTTGTGACGGAAGGCGTGCGGGGCGAAGGTGGCGTGCTGCGAAACAGCGAAGGCCGCCGTTTCATGTTCGACGATATCCCCGACCTCTACAAAGCTCAGACTGCCGACAACGAAGACGAAGGATGGCGTTACACGCAGGGTGACAAGAACGCTCGCCGGCCGCCAGAGCTGCTCACACGCGACCACGTTGCCCGCTGCATCAATCGCGAGGTGAAAGCCGGACGCGGCTCACCGCATGGCGGCGTCTTCCTTGACATCTCCTGGATCAAGAAGCACATTCCGAAATCCGAGGAGCACATTAAACGCAAGCTTCCCAGCATGTATCACCAGTTCAAACAGCTGGCGGATTTGGATATCACCAAAGAGCCGATGGAAGTCGGCCCCACGACGCATTACATGATGGGGGGTATCCGCGTGGATGGTGATTCGCAGATGTCTAGCGTTCCTGGCCTCTTCGCCGCGGGAGAGGCAGCCGCCGGACTACACGGCGCCAATCGACTCGGCGGCAATTCACTCTCTGATTTGCTCGTGTTCGGGCGCCGCGCCGGACGTTATGCTGCCGAATTTGCAAAATCTAACGGCGCGGCAGGCATTGACGAGCAACACCTTCAATCCGTTGCAACAGCAGCGCTTCAACCCTTCGAGCGCGGTCCATCCGGCGAAAATCCATACCAGATTCAATACGACCTGCAGGAGACCATGCAGGACCTCGTTGGTATCGTCCGCACGGAAAGCGAAATGGAGCAGGCCCTCGATAAAATTACTCAGCTCGATCAACGCGCCGAACGCGTCGGCATCACCGGCAATCGCGAGTACAACAACGGATGGCACACTGCAATCGACTTATCCAACATGCTGCTCGTTTCTGAAGCTGTCACCCACGCAGCCATATTGCGAAAAGAAAGCCGTGGCGCGCAGTTCCGCGAAGACTATCCGAATAAAGACGCTGAATGGGGCAAGTACAACATCATAGTGAAGCGCGGCCCGAATGACGAAATGCAGATCGAGAAGAGAGCTATTGAGCCCATGCCCGAAGATCTCAAGGCGGTCATCGAGGAGAACAAGTAAATGACCACACAAACCACATTCCGCATCTGGCGCGGAAATCCGGCCGGAGGTCAGTTTCAGGACTTCACCATTCCCATCGAAGAAGGCATGGTCGTCCTCGACGCCGTGCATCGCATCCAGGCGCAGCAGGCGCCCGATCTCGCCGTGCGCTGGAACTGCAAAGCCGGCAAGTGCGGTTCATGTTCGGCAGAAATCAACGGTATGCCGAAACTCATGTGCATGACTCGACTCAGCGACATCAATCTCGAAGCGCCCGTCACACTTGAGCCCATGCACGCCTTCCCGCCTATTCGTGATCTTGTTACTGATGTCTCCTGGAACTTCCGCGCCAAGAAAATGATCAAGCCATTCAAGCCGCGTACGCCTGATGCGCCAGACGGTACATGGCGCATGCAGCAGGCCGATGTGGAGCGCGTACAGGAGTTCCGCAAGTGCATCGAATGCTTTCTATGCCAGGATGTCTGCCATGTTTTACGCGAGCATCACAAGCATGACGAGTTCATCGGCCCGCGTCTGCTCGTCTACGCCGCTGCGCTGGAAATGCATCCGCTTGATACCGAAGACCGTGTCAGTGATCTCCGCCACAAACACAGCATCGGTTACTGCAATATCACAACCTGCTGTCGCCAGGTCTGCCCCGAGTCGATTACGATAACCGAGAACGCGATCATCCCGCTCAAGGAGCGGGTTGTGGATCGCTACTTCGATCCGCTGAAGTCGCTCTTCCACATCCTGTAACTCAAAAAACAGGAGGAAATCCGATGTTCATCCTCAAGCCCATCTCCCACGACAGCATTGAAACCGCTCTCGCCAAAGCCGAGCGCTATCGCTTGCTCAATGAACCTAACGAGGCCGAAAGCATCTGCCGTGACATTCTCGAAATCGATCCCGCGAACCGCCAGGCGCGCATCAGCCTCGTTCTCGCTCTTACTGATTCCATCCCGCAGGATCCATCGGCCTTCAACCACGCACTTGCCGCTATTGAGGCCCTTGAGTCCGAATACGATCGCGCATACTACACCGGTATCGCATGGGAGCGCCGCGCTAAAGCTTATTACGAAGCAAACGGCCCCGGCTCCAGCGGCTATGTCTACGACTGGATTGCAAAAGCGCTTGAGTTTTTTGGGCAGGCAGAGCGGCTTCGGACCGCAGGCAATGATGACGCCATCCTGCGCTGGAATACCTGCGTTCGCTTCCTCGATCGCCACAAGGAACTGCGCGAAAGAACAGAAGAGGCGAGAGAACCAATTCTTTCCGAATAGCGCAGCGCTGGATGTTTTGAAATTCAGTTCTGCTTTAAATGGGTAATCAGCCGGTCCCGTACCAGCCGGATGTGTTCGCGCATGGCCGCCTCGGCGGCCTTTTTGTCGTTTGTTCGCAGCGCATCCAGAATGGCGCGATGCGCTGTGGGAGCAGTTGTTGAAGATAATCGGTACGTCTTGCAGCGGAAAAGCCATATCTGCTGCTGAATGTTTGCCAGAACGCGGCAAAGTTCCGTATTGCCGCTGGCCTCAGCAATGGCGCGGTGATAGGCAGTGTCTTCTTCAATATGCCGCAGCTTGTCTCCTGCCTTCAGCCACTTTCTGGTGTGCTTAATGCTGGCTTCGAGTGAAGCAATCAGTTTGGGCGTCACTACTGCAGTTAATACTGCGTGCGCTTCCAGAGCTTCTCGAAGATCATAGAGATCTCCGACCTCTTTGATACTGAAGTGCCGCAGATATGCCCCACGTCTCGGTTCAATGCGGATGAGCCCTTCGCTCTGCAGCGTGTTTAGCGCCTCGCGTACAGGAGATTTGCTGATGCCAAGTTGACCCGCAAGAAAATCCTCAGTCAGACGAGAGTTTTCATCAAGTTCGCCTTCAAGGATGTATCGTTTGATGCTTTCATATGCCAGCGCAGTCAGATTTCGGGGCGGAGCCAGTTTTTCTATAGCAGTCATAAAGGGATAAGTTTCAGTTTTGATGGTTTACCACTCACTTGCAAGGTCCGGGACAAGTGCAAAACGCGGTTCCTTTCTTACCAAAAAGAGACAAATTTTTGACAGACAATTTTTTGGTATCTGATATATTACAGCCCAAACCATACTGTTTTTTTTGACAGTGCTTTTCCCGCCCTATTCCTGGGCTGCGCTGTCATTCATCACCTGTTCCATCAGGTTGCGCGCTATTGCCGGCTGTACATACATAAAAGCAGTTCCTTTTAGGAGGTCCACCTTGAAGCGCTTTCTGAAGGCCGTATTCATCGCATCTCTCGTTCTCTTCGCCACCCGCATGCTCTTGGCTCAATCCACCGCCACTGTATCGGGGACCGTTACTGACCCCTCCGGCGCAGTCGTTCCCGGAGCGCAGATTACGCTGCACGGCAACGCTACCGGTATTACCCGTGTCGTTACTTCTGACCGGGA